>Ga0187827_10008504_pt1 | contig 11096 bp, 11 predicted proteins | sample ETNtaG_39_FD_167969 | JGI IMG/M metagenome (GOLD analysis project Ga0187827, IMG submission 167969) | Marine microbial and viral communities from oxygen minimum zone, Eastern Pacific Ocean - ETNP2014_SV_150_PacBio MetaG (Illumina Assembly) | ecosystem: Environmental > Aquatic > Marine > Hypoxic... | reverse complement strand
CTAAGTTGCAAAATTTTAGCGATTTTCCTTAGTAGAACGTTGCATCAAGGAACACCAAAATTACAGCAAGCCCAAGCACACAAAATGACCAGATCATCAATCGGATATCCATAGCCCCCCTTATTTAATAAAGAGGAATTCTGACGGCAGCCTTACGCCAATTCCTGATTTGATCCTAGAGTAGCCTCTGTACCAGTGGATCCTATTCGTAAATTTACTAGTTTTTTTTAATAAAAATTCGGAAGTTAGAATCTATACAGGTCCGTTAATGACTGTGTTCAGCCCCATTTTTTGGTTCAACTTTAAGTTAGTGATTGATGACTTGGTTGATAATTCAGGGGTGTATGGAAACTTAATGATTTCCTTTGAACATTATCCAGCCATAGTCCTATTTATTTAGCGGGGCGCGCAAACTGCGTCATGGAGGCCTATCCCGGAGCATCCAGCTCCTGCATCTCGATCAGGCCTGTGAAGAGGACTTCATCAGTAACCTGGCTGACTAAAATGCTTATGAGCTTATTGTCGGATAAAAACGCGGCTAACTACTTTATGTAAAAGGGGGTGGGGCCCAATGCTCCCCAGGGGGTCCTACCCCGGAGCATCCAGCTCCTGCATCTCGATCAACCCAGGATTCCTATGTATCGAAGGGCGGCCCCTTGGGTGGCCCCGGGTGGGCTTAGGGTGCGTCCATGGCGAGGCGGAAACCGTAAAGATCGCCTCGCCTATCCTGTTTCGGTTGGAAAAAACTTATCATTGCTGCACGACTCCTCGGTCCCCAATCACTCCAACCTCCACATTACCAACTCACTATCCACCACGAACACAGCGCGCATAGTAGCTGCTTGACAAGTACAAGTTGCCCATGTAGCTGACCGAACCAGAAAACCCTTGGATATTGGCTTGCGACCGAGCAAATGTGGAATATCTAAATCGTGGTCCCCTTTCGAAATAACATGCCACGGGTACACTAGCTTTTAATGTATGGTCACATACCTAGAATAACTATTGTCGCCTTCTCAGTCCGTTCTTAGGGAAGAAGTTCGCACAACCAAGTCCGGGCTAAGAATTAGGCGGCGTGATGGGGCTGTTGGTTGCTCAACGCGTTCTAAGAGACATTGGGCGGCTTGCCTGCCGATTTCGTGAGTGGGGACAGTCAACGTGGTCAAAGGTGGCTGTTGGAGCCGAGCCTCAGCAACGTCGTCAAAGCCAATCACTCCAAACTCCGTACCGATATCTATCCCCTGCGCATTGAGCCCAGCCATAACGCCAAATGCAACGATATCATTGTAGCACAAGACTGCTGTTGGTGGATCGGGCTGTTGCAACAATTGACCAATGGCCACGTAACCACCATCACGAGAAATTGGCGCCTGGTAGATCATCCTAGGGTCTGGCTCAAGCCACTGGGCTTGGAGACCTTCGGTATATCCCTGGAGCCGGTCGCGACGAGCCGAGGAAGTGTCCGCGCCACCGACAAAGGCGATCCGACTATGGCCTTGCTCGATCAAATGGTCGACCGCTTGGCGAGCGCCATACACGTTGTCGATGCCAACATAGTCCACATCTAAATCGAGCAAATATCGCGTTACCAACACCAGCGGAAAGTGCGCTTGCTGGAGCTGCTCAATATCAGCCCGATGGGTATCGTTAACCGGGCACAAAAGAATACCATCAACCCCATACTCTTGCATCGTGGCCAGGAGTCGTCTCTGTTTGCCAAGTTCCTCAGACGTGTTCGACATAAACACAGCATATTGCTTGGCCTCAAGATGGGCTGCCATACCGATTGTTAATTCGGCGAAAAAAGGGTTAGTAATGTCGGTGGTAATAAGACCAACGGTGCGACTTCGCTTTGACCGCATGCTGGCAGCCGCCCGATGATAAACGTAACACAGCCGCTGCATCGATTCTTGCACCCGGCGGCGTGTTTTCTCTTTAACTAAGGGGCTATTTCGCAGCACGAGCGAAGCCGTTGCCCGCGACACCTCAGCATCTTTGGCCACATCTTTCAAGGTGACCCGTTTCTTGGCCGTTGACTCGATATCCTGATCCACGGTATTTGTATCCCAGTCCTATTTCTTAAAGGGCCTGTATTCAACTCGTAAGTTCAACTCCGCGTCTAGGCAAGTTAGTAGCATCAGTACCTTTCAACCCTGGAAGAAAAAGAAGCACTGATGAGAAGCTACACCCAGCTCACCCAAAACGAACGGCACCAAATTTACGCTCTTAGGAAAACCAATAAAAATCCCACGGAAATCAGTCGTATCCTGGGGCGACTTGTTTCTTAAAGGGGATAAATTTTATTGACAAAACATTAATCCTGTTGCACGATTATATCTTAATTAGATCGATCTAAAAATATCAAGACGAGATTAGGTTAACGATCTCGTATTTTTAATGGCAAAAAAATTAGATTGATCTAATTTTTACTCAAAGAAGAGGGAATAATCCTATGACTACTCCAAATTATGTGGGCTGGGGCCTGATTGGAGCCAGCACTATTGCCCACGATTATCTTATTCCAGCCATTCGAGCCCAAGTGAATAGTGCCGTTATTGGCGTATTAAGCAATAACCCAATCCGCGGCCAGCAGTACGCCGCTGATCACGATCTGGAAAGGGCGTATGGCTCGCTCGATGAATTGCTGGCTGATCCGGCTATCGATGCCGTTTACATCAGCACCACCAACGAGAAGCATAAGGCTCAGACCTTAGCCGCAGCAGCGGCTGGCAAGCATGTGCTTTGCGAAAAACCGCTGGCCCTCAATTTAGCTGATGCCCGTGAGATGGTTGAGGCTTGCAAGGCAGCCAACGTGATAATGGGTACGAATCACCATCTGCGTAATGCGGTGACCCATCGCAAGCTGCGTGAACTCGTGATGACGGGGTCGATAGGTCAACCTCTTTACGCCCGTGTCTTTCATGCGGTTTTTCTGCCACCCCATCTGCAAACGTGGCGGCTTAACAACCCGGCTGCCGGCGGCGGCGTGGTGCTCGACATCACTGTGCACGATGCCGACACCCTTCGCTTCGTACTCAACGCTGAAGCGATCGCCGTAACCGCAAGCACGGCCAACCACGGAATGGCTGCACATGGACTGGCCGACGGTGTGATGGGTGTTATGACTTTTGACAACGGTGTGCTGGCCCAGTTTCACGACGCCTTCACCGTGGCTCACGCCCCAACCGGCCTGCAAATTCATGGAACGGATGGTTCACTCTTTGCTGAGAATGTGATGACCCAGCAACCCATCGGTGAAATCTACCTCCATACGGCCAACGGTCGAAAACAGGTTGCTTTTGATCCCCCTGAAGATCTGTATGTGCACGCCCTCCGCCACTTCTCCGACGCGATACGGGGCACCGGACAACCCTTTGCAACGTCTGAGGATGGCGTAAAATCTCTCGCCATAGCCCTAGCCGTGGAGGATGCCACCGTTTCTGGCCAGCAGGTTCAAGTCACCGACGCTTAAAAAGGACTCCTGAATTCAACTCGACGTTATGCCCCAGACTAAGATTATCACTGCCAAGGCCGTTGCCGGGCTGATCCCCGAGGGCGCGGTTGTTTCAGTAAGTTCATCGAGCGGATTGGGGTGCCCCGACACTGTCTTGGCTGCTATTGGCGAACAGTTTAGGACGCAGGGGCAACCGCGACAGCTTACAACCATCCATCCGATTGCGGCAGGTGATATGTACGGCATCGCCGGAATTGATCATCTGGCCCAACCAGGCTTACTCAAGCGGGTCATCGCTGGCTCCTACCCTAGCGGACCCTCTTCAATGCCTTCCCCTGCCATCTGGCAAATGATCTACGCAAATAAGGTTGAGGCTTACAACATTCCCAGCGGCATTCTGTACCATATGCACCGTGAAGCGGCGGGCAAACGCCCTGGTGTGCTAACCAAAGTGGGCATGCAAACCTTTGTCGACCCACGTCTGCTCGGCGGACGCATGAATGAGCACACCCAGGAAAACGTTGTGCGAGTGGTCGATTTTGACGGTGAGGAGTGGCTTTACTTCCCCTCGATCCCCATTGACGTAGCCATCGTGCGAGCCACCTCTTCCGATCTTGATGGCAACCTCTCCTACGAGCACGAGGGGGCTTATCTGGGTGCATATGATCAGGCCCTGGCTGCCCACAACAATGGGGGTATCGTTATCGCTCAGGTCAAACGAATTGTGGAACGAGGTTCGATCCCGACCCAAGCGGTCCGGGTGCCTGGCATCCTGATCGACTACGCGGTCGAAGCACCAGAGCAGATGCAAACCACCCAAACCGGGTACGATCCAGCCATCAGCGGTGAGATTCGCCGCGCTGAGAGTGGGTTTGAAGGGGTGCCGTGGAGCGTCGATAAGGTCACCGCCCGCCGGGCTGCCCAAGAGCTGACGAAAGGGGAGGCGGTCAACCTTGGCTTTGGTATCTCGGCCTTGGTGCCGCGCATTTGCCTCGAAGAAGGTTATTCGCAGGAGGTATCCTGGGCTATTGAACAGGGTGCCGTGGGTGGTGTCCCGCTTTTGGGCTTTCAATTTGGTTGCTCGGCCAATGCCCAAGCCATTGTTCCCTCGCCCGATCAATTTTCTTACTTTCAAGGTGGCGGATTTGATCGCACCATGCTTTCGTTTATGGAAGTCGATCAACACGGCAACGTCAATGTCTCTCGCCTCGCAGCCCTACCCCACGTAACGGCGGGCGTCGGTGGCTTTATCGACATCACCGCCCATGCTAAGCGCATCGTGTTTAGCGGCTACTTCACCGCTGGCGGGCTGCGGGTTCGGGTCGATGATGGTCGGTTGATCATCGATAAGGATGGCAAAGTCAACAAATTCACCCAACAGGTCGAGCATGTGACGTTCGCCGGGAGACGGGCCCGGGAGATCGGCCAGGAGGTGCTCTACGTAACCGAACGCTGCGTGCTGCGTCTGGTTGAAGAGGGGCTACAGGTTGAGGAAATTGCGCCAGGGGTTGATCTTGAACAGCACGTACTGGCCCGTGCGGACTTCCCGTTGCTAGTCAGCCCCACCTTGCGGCAAATGGATGTCCGCCTGTTTGATCCAGAGGCCACCGGTTTTCTATTTGAAGGAGCGGTTCAATGAATGACCTAGTAACCCTTGAACTCACGCCCCCGCTGGCGACGATGCGCCTCAACCGACCTGAAAAAATGAATGCGCTGACGCCAAAGATGTTGATCTACTTGGAAGCCAGCATCGATCGTATTGAACAGCAGAAGGATGTCAACGTGGTGCTGTTGACTGCAGTGGGTGAGAAAGCATTTTGCGTGGGGGCTGATATCAACGCCTGGGCTAGCCTGGAACCGCTTGATATGTGGCGAGAATGGGTTGGGCGGGGACATCGGGTGTTTAATCGTCTGGCTGCCTGCCGTCAACCGGTGATCGCTGCCCTTAACGGATTCACGATGGGGGGCGGGTTAGAGCTGGCCCTGGCGGCTGATCTACGCCTGGTGGTTGACAGCGCCCGTTTCGCAATGCCAGAGGTGAAAATCGCTACGGCACCTGGCTGGGCGGGTAGTCAACGCTTACCTCAAGCTATTGGGTTGGCGCGGGCCAAACAGATGCTTTTCACCGGGTGTCAAATCGATGCCGTAACTGCCGAGCGATGGGGCTTGATCAACGAGATTTGTAGACGTGAAGAACTGCTGCCGAGAGCCATTGAATTGGCTCAAGAGATCGCCGACAACGCACCCTTGTCGGTGCAAATGGTTAAGCAGATCGTGAGCGGTGAGAATAAGCCCATGGTGTTTGAGGCGCTGGTCGGCGCATTGGTCGCGTCAAGTGAAGATGGCCGCGAAGGGATTGCCTCCTTTCGGGAGAAGCGCCCGACCAATTATCAGGGAAAATGATTTTCTATCAAAGATGATTGCTTTGGAGGTTAATTGTGACACAGTATGATTACATCGTAGTGGGGGCCGGGGCGGCTGGCTGCGTTGTTGCCAACCGGCTGAGTGCTGATCCTGGTGTCAATGTGTTATTGCTAGAGGCCGGAGGCCCAGACTCGAACCCATTGATTCATATGCCAGCTGGTTTTACCAAGCTGACAGGCAAAAGTGTGAATTGGGGCTTTAACACCTTGCCCCAAAAAGAGATGAACAATCGAGCAATGCACTACCCCCAAGGGAGAACCTGGGGCGGTAGCACCTCGATCAACGCCATGATTTACATTCGGGGTAACCGAAAGGATTACGATGCGTGGAGTGCCCTTGACAACGAAGGCTGGGGCTACGATGGCGTACTGCCCTACTTCAAGAAGTCGGAAAACAATGAACGGTTGGTTGATGACTATCACGGTACAGGTGGTCCCCTCAATGTGGCCGAGCAGACCCAAAATTCCAAGCTGACCCGGGCCTTTGTGCGCTCAGCGCAGGAGATCGGTATTCCCTACAATCCCGATGTCAATGGTGCCGAGCAATTTGGCGTAACCTACTACCAGGTTACCCAGCGCAATGTCCGTCGGGAGAGCGCGGCCACCGCCTTTCTCAAGCCGGTGCTCAACCGAACCAACCTGACCGCCATCACCCATGCCCAGGTGACAAAGGTATTGGTTGAAAATGGTCGTGCTGTCGGTGTGAAATATTTACATAAAGGCAACAATGAGGTTACCGCTCACGCCAACGTCGAAGTCGTTCTGAGCGGGGGTGCCATAAACTCGCCACGGATGTTGCTACTATCGGGCATAGGTCCGGCGGATGAGTTGAAGCAGCTCGGTATTCCGATGGTGCATAATCTGCCGGGTGTTGGCAAGAACTTACAAGATCATATGGATGTGTACATCCCAGCGGTGGTTAATCAGCCGATAAGTTACAACGGTGAAGATCGTTGGGATCGAGCCGTCCTGCATGGTATTCAATACCTACTGTACAAAACTGGGCCGGTGACTGCCTGTGTGGCAGAGGCTGGGCTATTTCTCAACACAAGCTATGAGGTCCGCTCGCCAGATATCCAAATTCACTGCTTACCGGCCTATGTCGTCGATCACGGACGCATGAGGATCAAAGGGCACGGGGTTACCATCAACACCTGTAACTTGCGCCCAAAGAGCATCGGTTCGGTCACACTGCGCTCGTCTAGCCCGCTAGATGAGCCGGCCATCGATCCCAACTTCTGTGGTGATCACGAGGGTTACGATTGGAAGATCTCAATTGAAGGGTTCAAGTGGGGTCGGCGTTTGCTAGCTGCACCCTCGTTCAAGCCCTATATCGAACGGGAGTATTTGCCCGGCGAGGACAAACAGTCTGATAAGGAGATCAAGAATTACATTCGGCAATGGTCAAAGACCGATTACCACCCTGTGGGCTCCTGCAAGATGGGGTCTGATGAGATGGCCGTCGTTGATACCCAGCTCAGCGTGCGTGGGCTGGAGGGCCTGCGGGTCATCGATGCCTCGATCATGCCGACGCTAATCAGCGGGAACACCCAGGCCCCGTCAATTATGGTTGGTGAAAAAGGGGCGGCAATTATGCTCGCAGGTAAGGTGGTGTAGCGATGAAGATACCTGAAGATGTCAAACAGTTAAGCAATACTGCCCTCGACTTTGCTGAGCAGCAGATCCGGGCGCTGATTACCAACCACCCCGACTACTTTCCGCTCTTCACAGAGGGTGGAAAGTGGCTACACGAGAAAGAAGCCTGGACGAATTGGTGTGAGGGCTTTCTGGCAGGCATGATTTGGATTATGGCTGAGCGAACGGGTGACCCCTGGTGGCGCGAGCAAGCGATCCACTACTGTCGCCACCTTGAACCCCGTCAGCATGATCGCAACGTGCATGACCTAGGCTTTATCTTCTGGTCAAGTTGGCGGCGTTGGTTCGACCTGACCCATGATCCCACCGAGAAGGAGGCAGTCAATCAGGTCATTATCCAGGCCGGGAAGACGATGGGGCTGCGTTTCAATGAAAAAGGGCGCTTCTTGCGCTCGTTTGTGGCGTCGGAAAGCTGTTTCATCGATATAATGATGAACGTGGGCATCATTTTCTACGCCGCGCAACAGAGTGGTGATGATGTGCTTATGCAGTTGGTCACTGACCACTGTCTGACCAGCCGGCGTTATCTGGTGCGGGGTGATGGCAGTACTGCACACGAAGGGCTGTTCAATCTCGACACCGGTGAATTTATCCGTCAGTCAACCCATCAAGGTAGGCAAGACGACTCCTCATGGGCCCGGGGACTAACTTGGTCATTGTACGGCTTTGGTACCGTATATCGCTACACCAAAGACCCCCGTTTTTTAGACACGGCCCAACGGTGTGCCGATTTTTACATCGAGCGCACCCTCCCGCACGGCGTTCCCCCCAACGATTGGGAGGAACACGACCGGGACTACGAATTTGAGTCTTCGGCTGCAGCGATTGCAGCAGGTGGTTTCTGGCAGCTGGCTCAAATCACGCCGGAGGCAGAGCGAGCCGAGCACTATCGCGAGTATGCGTTAACCATCGTCCGTACCTTGTGTCAACCCGATTTCCTGGCCATCAATACTCCAGGTTGGGAGGGTATTCTTAAGCGAGGATCCTACCACGAGCGCATGAATTTAGGCGTGCAAGAGAGCGTGATGTGGGGCGAGTACTTCTTCGTCGATATACTGCACCAGTTGACGCAAGAGTAGGTAGTCGGTTGTGGTTAGTGGAAGGCGACGATCATGAAGCATTTTGATTTCATCATCATCGGTACTGGGATGGGCGGGGGCACGCTCGTCTATGCACTGCGAAACAGTGGGGCCAAGGTGCTGTTGTTGGAACGGGGCGATTTTTGCCGCTGGAGCCGCAAAAGCAACTGCCTTTGTATGTTGTTTCAGGCATTTTTTCTCCAAAGTCTAATAGAAGTCAGGAAGGGGTTTAAACATTTTGATTTCATGACCTATCCTTTGATTGAGGTTAATTATGAATCTATTTTTGTCAGAAACTTGATCTAAGGTCAATGGACTGGAGCAAACGTTTCACCCTTGGAGGGTTCACTGTCACCTATTCAACATTCCAGATGGCTTGGGAAGTGGTGGAGAAACGGGACGGGTATGAAATAGCCTTCAGGTGGTTTTCATCCCAAAAGAAGGCTGAAGAATTCTATCTTGTGAAGCTGAGGTCAAAGTATCGATAATCCCTTGTCCTGGTGAGGATTCAGCAGACCAGCAGGAAAGAATCGATAAAAAGCCACAGAAACGCCACAGAAATTCTTAATGCTTTGCAAACACTGGCAGGTCTGGTAATTCCTAATCCCTAGCTCTGCGTTCGAGTCGCGGCGGGAGCACCATGTCCGTAGGGCTGGTGGCGATCAAGTCAAACGCCACAAAACGCCACAATCTTGCCATATCCGCAATCCATCCTCAATCTCACGCCACGATAACGCCACAGAGCCTCTGGGAATTGGTGCCAGGAACCGATCCGCTTTTCGTCGTATCGGCCCTGGACTTTTTTTAACGGTTAGAACAAGCTAGGCTGGGATTACTCCCATAGAGCATCAATGTATGCGTCGACATCAAAGTCAGGGATTTCAGATAAATCCCACGCAATCTGCTCTACACACTGACTCCAATCAGAGCCGTAAACATCTCTGCCTGCGAGTTCACACTCACGTTTCATGAAATGTTCAGCACCCTTCATGAACTCATTCCACTGATCATTATTGATCAGGTTACCGTCTTTTGCTTTTCTCATGGTATTTCCTTATGAGAATTAAGAAAATACACTGATCAAGTGCCACGCAGCTCCTGGAAAGCGGCTACGACATCCGGACAGTGCAGGAACTCCTGGGGCACAAGGACGTGAAGACCACCATGATTTACACCCATGTCCTCAACCGGGGCGGTAAGGGTGTCAAGAGTCCCGTGGACGATTTGTAGAGGAGAAACGGAGGTGTCTTATACAGAAACCATATATCCCCCCATATTCATTGCAGAATATGGCTTAATCTTCTGAAAATGCCGGTGTTACGACTGAATTGCAGGCGGGGTCTTATACCGCAATATCACGGCCCAAAGGTGTTATGAAGAAACCATATAACCATTGTTAGCGCTCTCTGGCATGCGAGTGAACTTAAATTTTCGCGAAGCAAACGAAAGTGATGTGCCGGCACTTGTCGATCTACTTGCTGACGATGTTTTGGGAGCCAAGAGGGAAGATATCTCCATACCACTAAACCCAAACTACCTGGATGCTTTTCACAGCATTGAGGCAGATTCAAATAATGAATTAACAGTTGTCGAAGCCGATGGCGAGCTAGTTGGAATGCTGCAACTTACATTCATTCCGTATTTAACACACATAGGTTCATGGCGATGTTTAATTGAAGGAGTAAGAATTGCCAATACTTATCGGGGGAAAGGCTTAGGCACAGAATTTATAAACTGGGCAATAAAAAGAGCCAAAGAGAGAAGGTGCAGCATTGTACAACTTACATCTGACAAACAACGCCCGGATGCTATTCGGTTTTATGAGTCACTCGGATTTAAAGCTACACATGAAGGATTTAAACTCAAACTATAGAGCGCTAACAAGCGCATGCAACCGACCGCCTCACGCAATCCTGGGTAGTTGATCCGCCAGTAGTTCGATCCGTCCATACCATATTGCAGACTAGCAGTGAGAAGTTTTGGATTCAGTGAGAAACCCCTAACTACACTGCTAGCCACGTAGCTATTAAAAACTAAGTGGTTTTATTTTTCAAGAATTTTTGGATACGGTGCAGGGATTAAAAGTCCCTTGCTCTGGTGTGGGTAAATGGGGGAATTACAAGAAAGGGTCAATCAAACGCCACGCAAACGCCACGAAAGACGATGACCCCTTGCAAACACTGGGATTGCAGATGATTCCTAATCCCTAGCTCTGCGTTCGAGATGTGGCAGGAACGATAACAGTCATAAAAAAATAACACCCTACTGACCATGAGGTTTGTTAAGCAATACCTTCACCTATCCTCATAGATGAAAATAGCTTCAACTACTTTATATTAAAGAGGGTGGTAACTTGTGCTTCCGGGGCCTATCCCGGAGCATCCAGCTCCTGCATCTCGATCAGGCCAGGATTCCTATGTATCGAGGGCGGCCCCTTGGGTGGGATGGGGAGCTATCTCGGAGAATCCATTTGCTAAATCTCGA
>Ga0187827_10008502_pt1 | contig 11097 bp, 14 predicted proteins | sample ETNtaG_39_FD_167969 | JGI IMG/M metagenome (GOLD analysis project Ga0187827, IMG submission 167969) | Marine microbial and viral communities from oxygen minimum zone, Eastern Pacific Ocean - ETNP2014_SV_150_PacBio MetaG (Illumina Assembly) | ecosystem: Environmental > Aquatic > Marine > Hypoxic... | reverse complement strand
TTGGATATGCTCAAGTAGTAAATCCAACTTGGGACTGGTACAAATTAAAAAATGGGAAAAATAATGCATCAAGAGCAAATTTTTCCGATGTGACAGATTTTATTGGATGGTATTCTGATCAAACAACAAAAATTTTAGGAATTCCAAAAAATGATTATTATAATCAATATTTAGCCTATCATGAAGGTCACGGAGGTTGGAAAAAGAAATCTTTTAAATCTAAAAAGTGGTTAATTGATGTTGCAAAAAATGTTGAATCAACAGGCAATAAGTATAACAATCAGCTTAAACAGTGTGAAAGCGAACTAAACAAGAAAGGTTTTTTTGGAATATTCTAATGCCAATTTTAAACAGTATCAATCAAATGCAGGAAGAAATGAAAGAATGGAGAAGAGATCTTCATCGCATACCTGAAATTGGACTTCAAGAATACAAAACTTCTGAATTTATTCAAAACAAACTTAAATTATGGAATATTGATTTTAAAGCAGGTTATGCAAACACTGGCATTGTAGCTTGGGTAAAAGGAAACAGAGGCATCAGTGAAAAAACAATTGGTCTCAGAGCTGATTTTGATGCACTACCTATGATTGAAAAAAATTCTTTTGATCATAAATCTATAAATAAAGGAATGATGCATGCTTGTGGTCATGATGGACATACCACAATGTTGCTCGGTGCTGCTAAATATATAAAAGAAAATTCAGAATTTGATGGAACAGTTTACTTTATTTTTCAACCAGGAGAAGAAGGTTTTGGTGGAGGAGAAAAAATGATTCAGGATGGTTTATTTAAAGATCACAAAATAGATGAAGTTTATGCACTTCATAATTGGCCTGAATTACCTCTTGGTCATTTTGGTATCTCAACAGGAGCTATGATGGCTGCTGTTGATGAATATGATATAATTGTAAAAGGAAAGGGAGGACATGCAGCCTTACCTCATTTGGCCATTGATCCTATAATAATAGCATCACAGATAGTTTTATCTCTACAAACAATTATTAGTCGTTTTTTAAATCCAGTTGATAACGCATTAATTACTGTTACAAAAATTCATGGTGGGAGCGCATATAATGTTATTGATGATGAAGTTATTCTGAATGGCACAGTTAGGACCTTTAAACAAGAAATAAGAGATAAAATAGAAAGAAGAATAAATGAAACAGCGGAAGGGATTGCAAAAGCAAACGGAGGTGAGGTAGAAGTAATATATTTTAAAAAGTATCCTCCAACAATTAACTCTAAAAAAGAAAGTGTTTTTACAAGCAATGTGGCAAAAGAACTTGTGGGAGAAAAGAATGTTCAAACAGATGTAAAGCCTTCTATGGGAGGAGAAGATTTTTCTTATTTATTAAACGAGAAACCTGGCTCATATTTATATATTGGGCAAAGGGATTCTAATCATAAAGATTATTTACATACAACAAAATATGATTTTAATGATGATATACTCCCTATAGGTGTAAATTTTTGGGTGAATTTGGTAAAAAATTTTTTTAAAAAATAATTTATGAGTAACCTTAGTTACTGCGCAATAAAAACAATATCTTTTCAGAAAATAAGAGAATTTTTTTCTGAATTTCAATATACAATAATATCTCCTTTGATCAGTACTGTTATTTTTGTTGTAATTTTAAGAACTATTAGAAATTATTATAGCCTAGATGAAAATGGAAATTATTTAAACTTTGTTGTTCCTGGTATTATTATAATGACAGTTATGCAGGTTAGTTATCAAAATATTTCAGAGTCTTTGATATTTATGAAGCAAATAGGTTCATTTAATGATTACTTAATGTCACCAATATCACGAACAGAAATACTATTATCAATGTTGACAGCCTCTATATTTGTAGGAATATTTACAGGTCTTAGTAATATAATTGTTCTTACTTTTTTTGTTAAATTTCATTCATTTAATTTTTTTTTTATTATTTACTATTTATTTCTTACATCTCTTATTTTTTCTTCTATAGGATCCATAATAGGATTTTTATTTTTCACTTGGGATATACAATCTAGTATTTCTAATTTTATTATTGTGCCCATAAGTTTTTTATCAGGTACTTTTTTTTCCATATATGCAATTGATCCAAAGTGGATGTTTCTTTTTAAAATCAATCCTTTTTATTACTTAGTAAATAAATTTAGATTATCGTTTTATGATGAATATTATATAAATATTAAAGAAGAATCGTTTTTGTTTTTTTTCTCAATAATATTTTTAATTATGTCAGTTTTTATTTATAAAAAAGGTTATAGAACAATCTATTAATGGAATTTTTCTTTTCTTTAATTCAAAACATACTTTTGTATTCACAAGTAAATTATCTTATCTCTATTTTATTCTTTTTCTTTTTTTTATTATGTTATTCTATTTTTTCTTTGCCAGGCCTATTAATTTTTACTTCTATGTCAGGATACTTATTTGGCATATATCATGGTTTTATCATTTCAATTCTGTCAATCACTTTTGGAAGTTTAGTATTCTTTATTTTATCAAAAATTTTCTTTAAATATTTTTTTATAGAGTTTTATGAAAAATATGCTCAAAACATCAATAAGTATATTTCTAATTCAACAGTTGAATATTTAATAATTTTTCGATTAGTACCGGGACTTCCACTAATGATTCAAAATATTATTTTATCATTATTAGATATATCAATATTCAAGTTTCTTTTAGCAACTTTTATTGGCTTTACGCCAATTACTTTAATATCTGTAACTGTCGGAAATAAAATTAAGAATATCCAATTAATTAAAGAAATTTCTAGTCAAGATTTTTTTACTTGGGATATTTTATTGATAATTTCTGCATTAATATTATTTTTAATCTTAAAAATTAAATTTAAAAAAAATAATTGATTTTTTGATAATTTCCAATTGAAAATTTATTCATGAAATAAAAAAAGCCCTTAAATATATAAGGGCTTTTTTTCAATTTATTTTTTTTTAGTTAACTATCTACGAGCTAACCAATATAAAATACCAAGAGTAATAATGCCCACAAGTCCGCCTCCGCCAAGATCAGAAACTAGACCTGAAATATTATCTACTACTGCAGTACCTATAAAAGGAACTGATGGGCCAAAAATAATGCCCAAGACAACACTTAATGGAATAACTACTAGAGCTACATCCATAATTCCTCTTAAAAAACTTTTAACTGTATCCATCATATCGCTAAACTCCTTTTGTTAAAGAAATCCTATCTACGCAAATAAAGCCAAATAATAATACCTATTGAAATAATACCAACAAGTCCTTGTTCGCCTAATTCAGTAGAGAGCGCCGTGATGTTGTTCAGGACGCTCACTCCTACAAATTGGACTGGGCTTCCAAAAATCAACTCGAGAACTACCGCCGCTGCAATAACCAAAAGACCAACTTCTGATATCTGCCTCAACCAGCTCTTTACAGTGTCTAACAAATTCATATACACTCCTCGAACTATTGTTCATCACGTCACTTAAGCTTACCTTAAGTGAGGCACTGACTATATATTTTCAATATTTATGCTATAAAAATTACTAATAAATATTTAAGTATTTGAATTTGTTATATTTATATTTTTTTATATAACCTTTTTTTAGATGGAATCGACAAAACCCATAATAAATTTATTAACTGTTTGAAAAATATAAATTAATTTTAAAAAAATTAATATTTTATATTATAATTTTTTTGTTAAGAATTCAAGTATACAGCTAAATATAGCTGTATAAACAATTATCACCATATATTACTTAAATATATGAAAAATAGAAAAAAAGAGAGAGATATTTTATAAAATGCTAGTTATTGATAATTTGGGAATACATAATATAAATTTTTAAAATGGTTCGATTATTAATTGTTGCTGCAATCATAATAATAATTTTGCTTATTATTAGAAGTAACAGAAAAAAAACTGATTCAAACAAATCTGATATTTATAAAAAAATAATCTTAATGTTTATTATTGCTGTTGTTTTAATTTTTCTTGTTACATCAGGAAAATTTATTCTTCCACAGATAATTCAAATATTAAAAGTAGCTCTTCCTTTTTTAACTAAATTTATTGGGATTTAATCATTTATTATGAATATTAAATTTAATAAGTTTAATAAAAAACAACTTCCGTTCAATGATGAAATGCTATCATTTTGGAATGAAGAAGGTTTTTTAGTCATTGAACAATTTTATGATTCTCCAGAATGTGATAATCTTAGAAATAGGGCTAAAGAATTAATTAATGATTTTGACCATTCTAGTGTTCGATCAATTTTCGATACCAACGATCAAAAACATGTTGAAGATGATTATTTTTTAGAATCTGGAGATAAAATTCGTTTTTTTTTTGAAAAAAATTCATTTGATAAGAATGGAAACTTAAATAACTCCATAGATCTTGTTATCAATAAAATAGGTCATGCTCTTCACGATTTAGATTCGGTTTTTTTTAATTTTTCACATCGCGAAGAATTAAATAATATAGCTTTATCTATAGGTATCAGTTCTCCGAAACTTCTTCAATCCATGTATATTTTTAAACAACCACAAATTGGGGGTGAAGTAGTTTGTCATCAAGATTCAACATTTCTTTATACTAAACCTGAATCAGCAGTTGGTTTTTGGATAGCTCTAGAAGATGCTACAATTGAGAATGGATGCTTATGGGTAGCAAGGGGAAAACACAAAGGTCCTCTTAGAAAATTATTTACAAAAATTAACAACAAAATGCAAATAATTACTCTTGATTCAACTCCTTTTGAAAAAACTGAAACAGCAGTTGAAGTAAAAAAAGGTTCTTTGGTTTTATTACACGGTAGACTACCACATTATTCTTGTGAAAATAAAAGTAAAAAATCACGACATGCTTATGCGCTTCATATAATTGATGGAAAATCTGAGTACCCAAAGGAAAATTGGTTACAAAGGCCTTCACTGCCTTTAAAGGGATTTATTTGATTAAAAAAAAAATTATTTTAGATTGTGACCCAGGTCATGATGATGCAGTAGCTATTATGTTAGCTGCAGCAAGTGATAAAATTGAAATTCTTGGAATAACGTGTGTTGCGGGAAATGCCACTCTTGAAAATACTAAATTAAATGCACTTAAAATTTGTTCACTAATTGGCAAGACAGATATTCCTATTTTTGCCGGTTCAAATAAACCAATTAATGTAGATTTAGTTACTGCTTCGCATGTTCATGGTAAAAGTGGATTGGATATAGAAGGTAGTCCAATAGAAGTTGTCGATGATTACACAATTCAAGATTTAAATGCAGTTGATTACATTATTCAAACTTGTTTAGAAGAATCTGAACCAATCTATTTATGTCCAACAGGACCTTTAACGAACATTGCTTTAGCAATAAAAAAGGAGCCTTTAATAAAGAATAATATTAAAAAAATCGTTTTTATGGGAGGTGCAGGCATGTCATTAGGTAACATAACGCCGGCAGCTGAATTTAACATTTACGTTGATCCTCATGCTGCTGATATTGTTTTTAATTCTGGCATCCCGTTAGTAATGATGGGATTAGATGTTACACATAAAGTGATGGTAAATGATGAGATAATAGAAGACTTTAAAAAAATTGGTAATAAGTCATCATATTTTTTTGCAGATTTAATGAATTTTTATTCCAAATTTCATCGTAAACTTTATGAAACCAATGAATCACCTTTGCATGATCCTTGTGTAATAGCCTATTTAATTGATCCATCTTTGTTTAAAGGCAAGTTTGTGAACGTGCTAGTCGAAACAGATTCTTCAATAACAAGAGGGGAGACTGTCGTTGATTGGTTAGGAGTTACAAAAAGAGAAGCTAACTGTACTGTAATAGCAGAAGTAGATCGCAAAAGTTTTTTTTCCTTACTTAAAAAAGAATTAAAATCACTTAATTAGGTTTATAATTCCTAGCTAATTTTCCTGCTAATAACGCATTATTTATTATCATTTCAATATTTGCTTTAAGAGTTTTATTTTTTGATAATGAATTAATTTCTTTGATTAAAAAAGGAGTCAACTCTTTTCCTTCAATTGAATTATTTTTTGCTTTTTTTATCGAATCTTTAATCCATCTATCTATAAGCTCTTTTTTTATTGCCTTATTTTTGGGAATTGGATTAAACAATAAAACAGAACTGTTGTTATCTAAACTTTCATAAACTTTTAAAAAATTTACTAAATTATTAATTTTTGTGAAATTAAAGTCTACTTTTTTTTCAGTTTGATAATACCAAAAACCAGGCATATAATTTGTTTTAAAACCTATTCTTGGTATTCCTAAAGTTTCCAATTTTTCGTGGGTTTTATCTAAATCTAATATTGATTTAGCTCCACTACAAACTACAAACATATTAGTTCTTGAAAGCTCCCTTAAGTCAGCTGATACATCAAATGTTTTTTCAGAACCTAAATGAACTCCACCAATACCTCCTGTAGCAAAAAACTTAATTCCTAATTGTGAAGCTATATAAATACTTGAAGCTACTGTAGTAGCACCATGATGTTTATTACTTATTGCAATAGAAAGGTTATGTCTTGAAACTTTGTGGACATTATTATTTTTTCCTAAAATATTAATTTCTTTATCATTTAACCCAACTTTTATTTTTCCATTAATAATAGCTATTGTGGCAGGGATACAATCATTTTTTCTCACAGCTTCAACTGACAACTTAGCTACATTGATGTTTTCAGGATACGGCAGTCCGTGACTAATTAAAGTACTCTCTAAAGCTACAATTGGTTTATTTTTCATTAAACCTGATTTAACTTCTTTGTTTAATTCCAAATAAGAATTATCTAACACTTTTTTTAAAACTTACTTTTATATTTTTTGACAATTTATCAATCATTTTCAGATAGTTTATTTTAGTTGAATTAAAACCAGAGACTTGAAGACTACCAGCAGCAATGCTTTTAGAGAGCACTGATGCAAAATTTAACTTTTGAAAAAAATAGTAATAAAAAAAAGCGCTCATTACATCACCTGCCTTATTCTCATTCTTTGTTACAGTTTTTGGCGGCTTACAACTATATATATTTTTATTATGATATGCCTTTACAAAATTTTTGCCATTAGTAATTACAGTAGTTAAGTCTTTATTTTTAGTAATTATAAATTTTAATGCGTCTTTAACTTTTCTTTTGTTAGAAAGATTTAAACTTTCTTGTTTATTAAGGATAAGAATATTAATTTTGGGAAGTAATCTTTTAATTTTATACACTTTATAGGATGAAGTTCCACAAACACAAATAGTATTTAGAGGATAATATTTTGAAACTAAGGATTTGATTGTTTTAAGTGAGAGATTTAAGTCAAAAATAATTCGATTATTTTTTTTATTTATTATATTTTTTATAATTACTGGTTTCTCATAATTATCCATATTAGCCAAACCTAAAATCATTTCACCTTTTTTATTAAGTACGCTTGTATAAGATCTATCATAAATGTCTTTACTCAGTGCTTTAAAAGTTACTTTGTTTTTTGATATTTTTTCAATATTTTTTTTCTGACAATTTAATGAAATTAATTCAGTTTTTAAATTTAAAAAAGAAAGTTTTTCTGCGATATTATAAGCAACACCACCCAGATATTGTGTTTGTTTTATTGGATTGGTTCTATTATTAATATGTTTTGTTTTAAGTTGTAAAATATAATCTGTATGAACAGCGCCAATACATACAAATTTGTTTCCTTTATCAATCATTTATTGTTTAAATTGTTATTTAAGTTAGTTTTAGTTCATCACTATCAAAAATTAATAAAATTATTCTTATCATAATGTTATTAAAATAAAACATCCACTATCTTTAATATATTGTTGTGATCTTCTTAGTAATGATTTAATAAAATTTTCGGAAGAAATTAACGTGAAATATTTTTTTTTCTTTATTATTATATCAACAACAAATGTTGCTTATTCTGAATTATTAAAACCTCAGGCTAATTTTCTTCCTGGAGAAGTTATTTTTATTCAATTAACAGCTTTGCAAAATAACAATCACCCTTATCAAAATGCTGGAATTGAACAAACTTGGAAGTTCGCTCATCCGTCTAATAAACAATATACAGTCCCTTTATCAAATTTTATAAAAATGATGCACTCAGATTCTTATTCCATAATGATAAATCACAAAAAACATAACATCAATTTAGTTGAACAAGGAGTGAACATCTCTTTTTTTATGGTTGAGTTAGTTGATAAAACTGACAATAAGTTTGGAATACAATGGATTGTTGAAAAAGTTTTATTGAAAGGTGAATTAAAAAATTGTTGGATGACAGTAAGTGTATCTCAACCAGTTCTTATTGCTAAATCAGCATAATTTTCTTTTAAAACCAGTTGTCTCGATATATTCTACTATTATGTGCGGAAGATTTATTAATTTAAATAGAATTGATAAATTAAATAAGATTTTTGAAATAAGTGAATCAAAAACTGTTGAGGATAAAATTTCCTATAATATAGCACCCTCTCAATCAACTATAATTATTACAAATTTGAAATTTTTTAAAATTGAAAAAGCGGATTGGGGTATAAAATTTTTTGATAAAAGACAAAATCAAGAAAAACAAATTATAAATTCAAGATTGGAAACAATACAGAAAAAAACTTTATTTAAGGATTCGTTTGAAAAAAGAAGATGTGTAATACCTGCAAACGGATACTATGAATGGTCAATTAAAAATAATGTAAAAAATCCATATTTTATCAATATACCAGACAATGAAATGATATATTTTGCTGGTATTTGGAAATACTTTAATTTTAATAAAAGTTCATTGAAAGTGTTTTCGATTATTACCAAACCCGCAAACCTCCTGTTAAAAGAAATTCATGACAGAATGCCAGTGACTCTTTCAACTGAAGAATCAAAAAATTATCTGGATCACAATAAGTCTAATTATTTGACAAACAATGTTCAATCTAATCTTGAAGAATATTTTGAATTTTTCAAAATTAGTAAATTTGTTAATAATCCATTTAATAATTCTTCAGAATGCATTAAACCTATTAATTAATCATAGAATTTTATAAAAAATTGTTTATTTGTTGTTTATGGAAACATTTAAAAAAAATGAATTTTGGATGACAATCTTCTCTTTTGGTCTTTTATATTGGCTTTTTAATCCTTCAATCTTAATGACTTTGGTGATGATAATCCCGTTACTTCTTGCAACTACTTCAAAAAAGTGATTATTTCTAATTAATGCATTTAAGTAATCGTACTACAGAGCAGTGGCAGAAGATAGATTCAGCTCATCATTTACATCCATTCACGGACTTTAAAGAGTTAATAAACACCGGTACTAGAGTCATAACTTCTGGCAAAGGTAATTATGTCATAGATAGCGAGAATAATAAAATACTTGATATGATGGCAGGACTTTGGTGTGTGAATATTGGTTATGGAAGAAAAGAATTAGCAGAGATTGCTTATAAACAAATGCAAATATTACCTTATTATAATTCTTTTTTTAAAACAGCAACAACACCATCTATTGAATTATCTAAAATATTAGCAGATATTACTCCAGATGGAATTGAAAGATTCTTTTATGGTTCAAGTGGATCTGAATCAAACGATACAGTTGTTCGCTTGGTTAGAAGATATTTTGATATTTTAGGAAAAAAAAATAAAAAAACTTTTATTAGCAGAACATTTGCATACCATGGAAGTACAATGGCGTCAGCAAGCCTTGGAGGTATGCAGGCTATGCATGATCAAGGAGATTTACCACTGCCTGGTTTTATTCATGCTATGCCTCCGTATCAGTATAAATTTGGAAAAAATATTAGTGAGGATGAATTTTGTAAATTAGCGGTTAATGAAATTGAGAAAAAAATTATTGAGATAGGCTCTGATAATGTTGCCGCGTTTATTGGAGAACCTATACAAGGTGCTGGAGGAGTTATAGTTCCTCCTCAAAATTATTGGAAGTTGATTCAAGATCTTTGTAAACAATATGACATACTTTTATGCATTGATGAAGTAATTTGCGGTTTTGGAAGAACAGGTGAATGGTTTGGTTCACACCATTATAACATTAAGCCAGATGTAATTACTTTTGCAAAAGGTATAACCTCGGGCTATCTTCCATTATCAGGTGTAGGAATTGGAAAAAAAATATCAGATGTTGTCATAAAACAAGGTGGTGAATTTTATCATGGATATACTTATTCTGGACATCCTGTAGCTTGTGCTGTTGCAATAGAGAACATCAGAATCATAAAGGAAGAGGGGATGATAGAAAATACTAAAAAAAATATTGCACCCTATTTGCAAAAAAGAATGCGTGAGTTTGAAAATCATCCTCTTGTTGGAGAGGTAAGGGGAGAGGGATTGCTGGTCGGAGTTGAATTAGTAAAGAATAAAGAAAAAAAAGAAATGTTTGATCCTGTTGGCAAAGTAGGGAATATATGTAGGGATCATTGCATGAATAATAATCTTATTATGCGCGCTGTTCGTGATGGGATGATGTGTTCTCCTCCCTTAACAATAACAAAAGATGATATTGACAAGTGTGTTGAACGTTTCAAGAAATCATTAGATGCTACCCTAGAAGATATAAAAAAATTGGATATATAATATTTTTTTGTAAAGATTTTCTTACGTTATTATTTATTATCAAATTTAACAATAAAACCAGAATAGGATGCATTGCTAACAATTTTACTTGGTATTACGTCTTCAACATGTGCTAATTCTGGTCCTGTTTTACTTTTTTCTGCAATATTGAGAATGCTTTCCATATCACCTTGAATAATTGCTTCAACTTCACCTTTATTGTGTTGATTTTGAATATACCCATTCAAACCAAGAGAGATTGCCAAATTACTAAACCAATGGCGAAATCCAACACCTTGAACTTTCCCTTTTATGACTAGTCTGTAAGTTTTAATTTTCTTTGTATTCATAACTGTATCAATTTATTTTTTATTAATATAAGTTGTGAATATCAGCATACAATCTATTTTATCAATTAATTTATGAAAAAAAATATCCTAATTGCATCTTTATCAATTGTTTTTTCTAGTATATTTTTTGTTATAAATGATGCAATTATAAATTATTTATCTTCAATCAA
>Ga0187827_10008500_pt1 | contig 11099 bp, 9 predicted proteins | sample ETNtaG_39_FD_167969 | JGI IMG/M metagenome (GOLD analysis project Ga0187827, IMG submission 167969) | Marine microbial and viral communities from oxygen minimum zone, Eastern Pacific Ocean - ETNP2014_SV_150_PacBio MetaG (Illumina Assembly) | ecosystem: Environmental > Aquatic > Marine > Hypoxic... | reverse complement strand
CTAATCGACATAGATGAAGGCGTTGGAGCTGAGTAGCGCCTGACAGTAATTGGCCAAGGCGGCAAGGTCGGGCTGCTTCTCTTTTTGGGTTTTGAAAAGGGCAGCCTGCTTTTCGACGAACACCCTCGACCGCGCGAGTTCGTCGGCGCTGGGCGCCTGGCCAAGCGTGGTCTCCCAAGCCAAGCCAAGCTGTGTGTCGAGGCGGCCCTTGGCCAAGCGCTGGAACCTCCCGGCCATCGCCCGGCTTTCGTCGATGACGAAATCGTTGTTCATCAGCATCAACGCCTGCGGTGCCACGGTGGACAGGGTGCGCTTGGTGCAGTTCGGCTCCATCGGCGGGGCGTCAAACGCGTCGGCAAACGAGAGAACCTTCGAGCGGCGCACCTGCACGTAGAGGCTGCGACGAAATTCCTCGGCGCCGAGGGAAATGGTTTTTCCGGTTGGCCGGTTGGAGCTGTCGTTGGTGCTCATGCCGACGACGATCTGACCCACCTCGTCCTCCTTCACCGGCACTGGCTTTCCGAACATGCGCGGGTTCCACTGGCCGCTGACAAAGAGGATTGAGTCGCGGAGAGTCTCGGCCTCAAGTCGGCGGACGTTCATGCGGCCGAGCAACCGGTTGTCGGGGTCGACCTCGTCAAGCGCGGGCGTGCGGCGCGAGGTTTGCCGGTAGGCTTGGCTGGTCACGATGAGCTGGTGCAGGCGCTTGAGCCGCCAGCCGTTTTTCATGAAATCGCTGGCGAGCCAGTCGAGCAGCTGGGGGTGGCTTGGCAGTTCGCCCAGTTTACCGAAGTCGCCCGGTGTATCGACCAAGCCGCGGCCGAAGTGGTGCATCCAAAAACGGTTGACGAGCACGCGGGCCGTGAGCGGGTGCGTGCCGTCGGTGAGCCGCCTGGCCAGGGCCAGCCGGCGGCCGGTCGAAGGCCGGGCTGCGTCGTTCTGGGGAATCGGGTTTTTGTCCAGAGCCACCACGCTCAAGTCGGCTGGCTTCACAGCGGCCCGGGGTTGGCCGGGGTCGCCCCGGAAAAAGAGGTGCGTGACGGGCACCTTGTCCGCCTGCTCGGTCAGCGCGCGGATGAACGGTTCCTCCGGCTTGGTGGCGCGGAGGTCGGCCGCCTTCTTGGCCATGGCATCGAGCACCGCCTTGGTCAGGCTGTTGCGAAAATACTGGATCTGCCCATCGATTTTTTTCAACGCCACCGTCTTCTCGACCGCATTGGCTGCGTCCACTTTTTTGCGCTCAGCGTTGAGCTTGGCGATCTCGTCGTTGAATTCGCGGTCGTAAAGGTACAGCGAACCGGGGCTGATCTGCCGCACGCTCGGGTGGTTGTCCAAGAGGGTCTTCTGCTCGTCGGTACGCTTGGCAGCCGGCGTCTTGTAGGCGGCTCGCAACGGCTCGTGCAGCTCTTCCGGAGCCTTCCGCAGCTTCCACTTGAGCGTGCGATCAATGAAGAAATCGACCTTGGCCTGCCGCTCGGCATCGAGCTTCTTCGCCTCGGTCTCGATGTCGGCGCATTGCTTCCGGTCGGCCCCGTTGAAGAGGGAGATTTGTCGGCTCTGCGGCGTGCGCCAGTTGGCCGGGTCAAGCGCTGGCTCGAAGACGGCCCGTAGCTTGTAGTAGTCCGACTGCATGATCGGGTCGTAACGATGATCGTGGCACTGCGCGCAGCCAACCGTCATGCCCATGAGCGACGTGGAGACAATCTTGAGCGTCTCGGCGATGACCTGGTTTTTGGCCACGGCGTTGTTCGCGCCGGAGCCTGTGCCGTCGGGTGCCATCCGCAGAAAACCGGTCGCGGTGAGCCTGTCGACTTGCTCCGGCTCCAGGCCGGTGTACGGAGGCCGGATCATTTCATCTCCGGCGAGTTGCTCGCGGATGAAACGATCCCATGACATGTCGTTGTTGAATGCGCGGATGACGTAGTCGCGGTAGCGCCAAGCCCAGCCCCGCTCGGCATCGCTCTCGGTGGAGCCCTCCGCGTCGGCGTAACCGGCGACATCGAGCCAGTGGCGTCCCCAACGCTCGCCATAGTTTGGTGAGGCCAGCAGGCGATCGATCAACTGCTCGTAGGCTCGTGGTGTTTCGTCGGCGACAAATTCCGCGATCTCATCCGGGGTGGGCGGCAGGCCGGTGAGGTCGAACGTCGCCCGGCGGACAAGCGTGTGTTTGTCGGCCTCCGGTGAGAAGCCAAGCCCGTTGGCCTTGAGTCGACGCAACAGGAAGGCGTCGATGGGATTGGCTGCGCCGCCTGGCACGGGTGGGTTTTTGATCGGCTGAAACGCCCAGAAACGTCGCTCCTCCTCGGTGATCCAGTCGTTTGGATTGTCCGGCTCGGGGCGGACGGTCTCGGCACCCTGCTCGATCCATTGGCGGAGGGTGTCGATCTGCTCCGCCGACAGCTTGTCCTGTTCCTTGGGCATCTTGCCATCGCTCACCTTTTGGAAGAGCAAGCTTTTTTCCGCCTGGCCAGGCGCAATGGCCGGGCCGTGTTTGCCGCCCTTGAGCAGCAGCCTGCGCAGGCGCACGTCGAGGCCGCCCTTGGCCGTGCCATCCTCGCCGTGGCAATGAAAGCAATGCGCCTTGAGAATCGGCCGCACATCGGCCTCGAAGGTAACCGTCGCCGCTTGGCCAAGCGGAAGCCCAAGCACCGCTGCAAGCAGGCAGAAAAAATGTTGCCTGAAAACACTGCCCATCGGTTTGGGGAAATCTACGACCGCCGGCAACCCCGCGCAATGGCTTTTATCAAGAGCACTGAGACAAGGGGGAAAGGCGTTGAATTGTGAACGGGCTTCCCTAGACTGCGCGGCCCGCGGCCCAAACCATTGATGCCGCTTGACTTTTGCCGAATGAAGAAGCCCACCCTGCTTATCGTGTTCCTGACCGTATTCATCGACGTGGTCGGGTTCTCGATTATTTTTCCGCTCTTCCCGGCGATGCTCGATTATTACCTTGAACTGGACGGGAAGGAGAGCCTGATTGGCTCGCTGGTTGCCTGGCTGGGCCAGTTCGCCGGGGACGACAAGAACGCCGTGGCGACGCTGTTCGGCGGCGTACTTGGCTCACTGTACGGTTTTTTGCAGTTCATTTTTGCGCCAATCTGGGGCGCCTACTCCGACAAACACGGCCGCCGACCTACTCTTGTTTTCACGCTTGGCGGCATCGTGCTGGCAAACCTGATCTGGGTGTTCGCCGGGAGCTTTGCACTGCTCGTGCTGGGCCGCGTGCTTGGGGGCATTATGGCCGGGAACATCTCCACCGCCTCGGCTGTCGCGGCGGATATCACCACCGGCAAAAACCGCGCCTCTGGCATGATCCTCATCGGCGTCGCGCTTGGCCTGGGCTTCATCCTCGGCCCGGCGATCGGCGGCTTGGCCCACGGTTGGCAGTTGGTCGAGGCGAGCGAAGCCATGTCTGGGCTGGCGCTGCACCCGTTCTCCGGCCCGGCGATCATCGCCCTAGTCATTGCCGGCGTAAATTGGTTGCTGGTCATCTTCCTTCTTTCCGAGAGTTTGCCTCCGGAGAAACGCGGGCAGCACTTGGCCAAGCGCAGCTTTAATCCGTTCGCCCAGCTCAGGCGCATCCACCTGCCAGGCATCGCCCGCACCAACCTGATGTACTTCGCGTACTGGAGCGCGTTTTCGTCGGTCGAGTTTACCATCACCTTTTTTGCGATGGAGACGCTCAAGTTCGAGCCGATGGACATCGCGTGGATGTTTGTCTTCATCGGCGTGTCGCTGATTTTTTTCCAGGGCGCAGTGGCCCGGCAACTCATCAGGCGCGTGGGTGAACGACGGACGGCGCTGTTTGGGGTATGCAGCACGCTGCCCGGCTTCCTCATCATCGGCAACGCCACGAGCACAGCCATGCTTTACGGTGGACTGCTCCTCATGACATCCGGCAGCGGGATGACCATGCCGTCGCTCAACTCGCTCGTGTCGCGCTACACGCCGGGAGACAGGCAGGGCCTGTCGCTGGGTGTTTTCCGTTCGATTGGCTCGCTGAGCCGCGCCCTCGGCCCGATCATGGGCGGCCTACTTTACTGGAAATTCGACAGCTCGATGCCGTACTGGATCGGCGCAGCCTTCCTCGTCGTGCCGTTCTTCATGGCGCTTGGCCTCCCGCCAGTACCCGACCACGACGAAGTAAACGCTGGGCAGTAAGCTTGGCCAAGCTCATCCCGACTCGGCTTGGTCAGTTTCGTCCTCGGCCGGTACGGGGAGGGTTCGCAACACCTCGGCCACCGGCTCGACGGCAGGGAGTTCCTTTCCTTCCGTTTCGCCGACCTGCAGCTTGTTGACGCGCTCGCCGCTTGGCTTGATCGACCGCTCGTAGCTGCCGACGGCGTCGTTGTACGCCTTGTTGGCCCGCTCAAGGCCGGTGCGAATTCTGTCAAAATGCCCGAGAAAGGTACCAAGCCGCTTGTAGAGTTGCTGCGCTGCTTCGGCGATGGCCCGGGCGTTCTCGGACTGCGAGTGATACTGCCAGCTCACCCTCACGGAACTTAACAACGCGATCAGTGAAGTCGGCGTGGCCAGCGTGATGCGGCGCTCGGCCGCCCAAACTATCAAGTCGGGGTCGCCCTCGAGCGCGGCGCTGAAGAGCGACTCGGCCGGCACGAACATCACCACGCAGTCGAGCGCCCCGTCGATGTGATGCGGATAGTTGCGGTCGGCCAGCGCCTTGATGGTCTCGCGCATTTTTTTGCCGTGCTGCTCGATGGCAGTCCGGCGCTGCGCAGCATCGCCCGACTCGAGCTCGTCGAGGAACGACAGTTCCGGCGCCTTGGCATCGACGACGATGTGGCGCCCGCCCGGCAGGTGCACGATCATGTCAGGCCGGCCCTCACTGGAGCCGGTTTGCTCGCTGAAATCGCAGTGACTGCTCAGCCCGGCAGCCTCGACCACACGGCGCAGGGTTTCCTCGCCCCACCGCCCGCGCGCCTGGCTGGAGTTTAGGATCATCCGCAACTGCTCCGTCTCGCTCGAGAGCGACCGGCTGTTCTCGCTGAGGGCGTCGAGTTGTTCGCGTAAGGCGCCTAGCTGGGTGTTTCGGTTTTTTTCACTCTCGCTCAGCCGCTGCTGGTACGTATCGAGATGCTGCTTAAGCGGCGCAACCAGCTTGGCCACGGCTTCCTTGCTGGTGTTCAGTTCGCCCTTGGCGCTCTCGTGCAGCCTGCTAAGCGTCTCGCCGGCCAGGCGCACCAGTTCCGGCTGGGCCTCCTTGAGCGCGTCGGCACTGAGCGCCTTGAACGACTCCCTGAGCGCGGCCAGTTGCTCCGCGGACTGCTCACGCTGCTCCTCGAGCCGCTGCTCGGCCGCCCGGCTCTCGGCCTGGGCCCGGACTCCTTTGCGCGAGCCGACCAGCCAGCCGATCACCCCTCCCAGCGCGACACCGATGAGCAGGAAAACGAAGATCTCCGGATTTTCCATGAGCACCGACAGTCTGTCGCCCCGGCGGCCTGGCGACAAACTGAAATTGCACCGGCGCTTGGCCAAGCGCCAAGTCGATGCTCGACGACTTGGCGACTCCGCCTGACAATCCGCGCGTGTCTTGGCTCTACAAGGCGTTCGCCCGACCGCTTTTTTTCAAACGCGACCCGGAGGAGGCGCACGATCTTGTCCTGCGCCGGCTCGGCTGGGCATCACGCCAGCGCTGGGCGCTGGGCTTGGCGCGGTGTTCATTGAGCGGGCCAAAGTTGCCGGTCGAGTTGTTCGGGCTGACGTTCCCCAACCCGATCGGCCTCGCCGCCGGCATGGACAAGGGCGGCACGGCGTTGCCGGCGTGGGCCGCGCTGGGCCTTGGCTTCAGCGAGCTCGGCGGCGTCACGCGGCACGCGCAGCCCGGCAATCCGCAGCCGCGCATATTCCGCGTGATCGAAGACGGGGCGCTCATCAACCGCATGGGCTTCAACAACCCCGGTGCGGAGGCGATGGCCGGACGGCTGCGCGACTGGCACGACTCCGGCCTCTGGCCCACCCATCCGGTTGGCATCAACCTTGGCAAATCCAAGATCACGCCGCTCGCCGATGCCCCCGCCGATTACCGGTACTCGTTTGAGCTGCTGAAGAATTTTGCCGACTTTTTCGTCGTCAACGTCAGCTCGCCGAACACACCGAATCTGCGACAGTTGCAGGACAAGTCGGCGCTGGCCGAGATTCTCGCCGCGTTGCAGGAAGCCAACGACGGCCAGCGGCCGATCCTCGTCAAGGTCGCTCCCGACCTGGGCTTCGGGGCGCTCGACGAGATTCTCGAACTGGTCGAGCCGCACCGCCTCGCCGGCCTTGTGGCCACCAACACCACCATCGAGCGCCCCTATGAAAACGGGCTTTACGCCGAGACCGGCGGCTTGAGCGGCCGCCCGTTGACCAGGCGCAGCACCGAGGTGATCCGGCACCTTTACCGGCAGTCAGCTGGACGCGTGCCGCTCATCGGCGTCGGCGGCATTTTCGATGCTGACGATGCGTGGGAAAAAATCACCGCCGGGGCGTCGCTGCTGCAGATCTACTCCGGCATGGTTTACGAGGGCCCACAGATCACGCGCGCCATCCTGAAGGGCTTGGCCAAGCGACTGGCCCGCGAAGGCTTCACCGAGCTGCACGAGGCCGTCGGCAAGGAACAATGAACCCCGCCTGGCCAAGCGTGTTGCTGCTGTTGGCGGCTGGAGCGATCCAAGCTGACGACGCCGACAAACTCCGGGCACTTGGCGGCGGCGTGTTCACAAAAGACGGGGTGGTCGCCGAGATCAACCTCAACCTCTCAAAGATCACCGACGAGCAACTGGAACTTGTCGCCGGCTTCGGGCATCTCACCGACCTGTCGCTGGAGCAAACCAAGATTGGCGACAAGGGGCTCGCTCATCTTGCAGGCTTGGCCAAGCTCGAGTGGCTCAACCTCTACCGCACCCAGGTCGGCGACGCCGGGCTCGAGCACTTGGCCAAGCTGCCCCGGCTCCAGCATCTGCCGATTGGCGAGACGCGCGTGACCGATGCCGGCATGACGCACATCGCGAAAATGAAGTGGCTTGTTTACCTTGGCCTGCGCGGCAACAAAATCGGCGACGTAGCGGTAGCGCCCTTGGCCAAGCTGCCCCGGTTGACAGGTTTGCACCTCGGCGAAACGGGCATCACCGACAAGGGCGTCAAGCCGCTCGCCGCTCTTGACCAGCTGCAAAAACTGTGGCTGCACGACACACTCCTCACCGACGCCAGCGTCCCGCGCCTAGCCAAGCTCAAGCGATTGCAGTCGCTTTACCTGCACCGGACGCGGTTGTCCATTGAGGGTGTCCGCCGGTTGCAAAAGGCGCTGCCCAAGTGCCGGATTTTTTACCGCTCGGCTACCGTGCCGGAATGATTTGAAATGAAAAAACCACAACGAACAACCCGGGCGATTCACCGCTGGTTCGTCAGTTTCTCGGTGCTTGGCTTGTTCGCAGACCTGGTCGCGCGGCGGCATGAGAAGCGAGCTGTTTGAGATCGTCCATGAGGACGAAGAGCTGCTGGTGGTCAACAAGCCGGCCGACCTGGTGTGCCACCCGACCAAGGGCGACGAGATGAGCAGCCTGATCAGCCGCGTGCGACTGCACCTTGACCAAGCGAGCACACACATGGTCAACCGGCTCGACCGCGAGACGACCGGCATCGTGCTTCTGGCCAAGCGCGACGAGGCGGCGAAGGAGTTGCGGCGGCTTTGGGAGATCGGCAGCGTGAGCAAGTCGTATGACGCCATTGTGTACGGCCACGTCGGACCGGACTCCGGCACGATCGACGAGCCGCTTGGCGGCGATGAGGCGAGTCGGGTGGCGATCAAGGATTGCGTGCGCATAGACGGCAGCGCATCTCAAACGGACTTCACTGTGGCCAAGCGGTTTGAACGGAAGGAGGGGAAATTTTCGCTGCTGCGTGTAGGGCCTCGTACGGGACGCAAGCACCAGATTCGGATTCACCTGTCGTACATCGGTCACCCCATCGTCGGCGACAAACTGTACGGACACGACGAGGATTGCTACCTTGCGCTGGTGGAGGGCCGGCTCACCGACGAGCAACAGCGGGCGCTATTGCTGCCGTGCCACGCGCTGCACGCCGGCAAACTCACCTTCCAGTGGCGCGGCCGCCAGTGGCGCTTCGAGGCCAAGCCGGAAGCCTGGTTCACGGCGTTTTGTAGCGAGTGATCGGCCGCGCTTGGCCGGGCGCTATTTCTTGACGACCCAGATATTGCGATAGCGCACTGGGTTGCCGTGGTCCTGCAAATGCAGAAAGCCGGGCTCCGATCCCTCGGCCAATGGACTTGCGGTGGTGCGCTTGGTTAGCTCGACGTTATTGTGGATAAGCACGCCGTTGTGGCGGACAGTGATACGGGCACTCTCCGTCTTTTTGCCTTCGTTGTCGAACTTCGCAGCAGTGAAGTCGATGTCATAGGTCTGCCACTGTAACGGTGGGAGGCACATGTTCACGTCCGGATCTTTGATCGTGTAAATACCGCCGCATTCGTTGTGTTTGCCAGCCAGACCGAACGAGTCGAGCATCTGCACCTCGTACCGGGCCTGCAGATAGCAGCCGCTGTTGGCACGACCCTGGCCGCGCTTTGTCGGCTCGTACGGGAGGCGAAACTCGATGTGCAGCTTGTGACTTTGGAATTTCTTTATGCTGTTGGCGCCCTGCATCAACAGACCGTCTTCGGTCATGCGGCCGGGCTTGAAGTTTTCCGCCGACTTGCCGTTAAACAGCACGAGCGCGCCCTCGGGCGGCTTGGCGCCGAGCGTCGGGCTTTTGCGAACGGTGCGGTCGACGGCAAACTCCTCCCCGTCCCGGGAGAAGGTCAGCTTGCCGCCGGTGATCGACTTGCCAGTGGTGCCGCCGGTGAAGGTGACCGTGCCGCCTTCGAGTGCGCCTTCGTATTGGCGCTTCTCGGTTGCGCCGTCGTAGCCGGCGCCGGGCAGGCCGCCGGGAAAGAGCACCAGCCTGAACTTGCCATCGCCGAGCGCGATGACCTGTGCGCCGACATCGAACTGTCCGGCGATCACCCCGGCGTATTCGCCCTGGAACGCGTAGTCGGCATCGACCTTGGACGGATCGGCCGCAGCCTCATTCTTGGCCGCGGAAACGGGAATCAGCCCGGCCAGCAGGATACCGGCGGCCGGGCACAACGGGAGTCGTTTATTTTTAAACATGGTACTTCGCGAAGATGACTACTGCGCTTGCCCAAGCGAGTCAACCGAATATGGAGTTTACCGAAGGGGATGCGGCTCGAGTGCACCCCCTCACCCGGCTTTCGGCCACCTTCTCCCCTGCGGTGGAGAAGGAAACGGGATGCGACCGCCCTTGGCACGGCGTGGTTTTTTCTTTCATCGACCGGGGTTTTGTCGATGATTCGCGCCCTGTTTTGAGCATGAAGATTGTTCTCGCATACTCCGGGGGGCTCGATACCTCCGTTTTGTTGTCCTGGATCCGGGAAAAGTACTCCGCCGATGTCATCGCGTTCTGCGCCGACATCGGGCAGGAGGAGGAAACCAAGGGTCTGCGCCCGAAGGCCCGCAAGACCGGCGCGGCCAAGGTTTACATCGACGACCTGCGGGAGGAGTTCGCCACCGATTTCATTTTCCCGATGATGCAGGCCGGCGCGATCTACGAGGGGCAGTATTTCCTCGGCACCAGCATTGCGCGCCCGCTGATCGCCAAGCGGATGGTGGAGATCGCCCGCAAGCACCGCGCGCAGGCCATCGCCCACGGCGCCACCGGCAAGGGCAACGACCAGGTGCGATTCGAACTAGCCGCCGCAGCGCTCGCGCCCGACCTCGAGGTGATCGCCCCGTGGCGGGACGAGGCCTTCCGTACCCAGTTCCCCGGCCGAAAGGAGATGATCGACTACTGTGTGGCGAAAAACATCCCGGTCGAGGCCAGCATGAAAAAACCGTACTCGATGGATCGCAACCTCCTTCACATCTCGTTCGAGGCCGGCATGCTGGAGGATCCGTGGCTCGACGCCTCCGCGCTGAAGTACCGGGGTATGTACAAGCTGAGCGTGTCACCCGAGGACGCCCCGAACAAGCCGGAGCATGCCACTCTGGATTTTGAAAAGGGCAACTGCATCGCCGTCAACGGCAGGGCGATGTCGCCGCTCAAGGTCATGCAAACGCTCAATCGGCTCGGTGGCAAACACGGCATCGGCCGGGTGGACATGGTGGAGAACCGGTTCGTCGGCATGAAGTCGCGTGGCGTGTACGAAACGCCGGGCGGCGCAATCCTGCACGCAGCGCACCGCAGGATGGAGTCGATCACCATGGACCGGGAGGTGATGCACATCCGAGACTCGTTGATCCCGAAATATTCGGAGCTGGTTTACAACGGCTTTTGGTACGCTCCGGAACGGGAGGCGCTGCAGGCGCTCGTCACCGAGAGCCAGCAAAACGTCACCGGCACCGTGCGGGTGAAGCTGTACAAGGGCAACGTGATCGCCGCCGGGCTCAAGTCGCCGGTCAGCCTGTACAACCCGGACATCGCCACGATGGAGGCCGACCCGACCGACGCGTACAACCAAAGCGACGCAACTGGCTTCATCCGGCTCAACAGCCTGCGGCTGAAGGTGGCAACCAAGGTGGTCAAGGCCAGGCGCTTGGCCAAGCGCCGGCGCTGACCAGGCTGAGCGGGGCGGACATGAGCCGACTTTTGCCATGCAGCATGTGCGGGAATGACCTGAGCCCCCGGGCAACGTTCTGCCCGCAGTGCGGCCACCCGCGGGTCAGTGCGGAGCCGGCACAAATCAAGCCAGGCGGCGTGGCCGACATGAGCGGTTCGGGGCTTCGTGACCTGATGGCCGTTATCGAGCAGAACCTGGAGATCCTCCGGGAACTGGCCATCCACGGCAGCGGCGAAATGAAGGCGCTGGCCGTTGCACTGCTGCAGGCCAGAGGACGGAAGCCGGAGCCGGACAATTCCCCCGGTGATAACCTGCCGTTTGACACCCCTATGCTGCCGTTGCCATCGGATGAAGAACCGCCAGTCGGGAATTAGTTGAAGGTCGGGCTGATGCGTTCGCGGCTGCTGTTTGCCTTGATGTAGTTGAGGAGGATTTCTGCCGCTTCATCCACTTCGTCCGTCAGTGT
>Ga0187827_10008499_pt1 | contig 11100 bp, 10 predicted proteins | sample ETNtaG_39_FD_167969 | JGI IMG/M metagenome (GOLD analysis project Ga0187827, IMG submission 167969) | Marine microbial and viral communities from oxygen minimum zone, Eastern Pacific Ocean - ETNP2014_SV_150_PacBio MetaG (Illumina Assembly) | ecosystem: Environmental > Aquatic > Marine > Hypoxic... | reverse complement strand
AAAGCGTGAAACTTTTGCAAAAGCTCTCCGGGACGGAGTGCAGGCCGCTGCCCGTCTCAGTGCATTGCCCGAGGAGATTAGCAAGACTACAAGCGAGCATCAAGAAATAATAAACAAGGGACAAATCAGGGCTTCCGAAGCTTTTTTTGCAGAGGTTGTGATCGAATTTGGTATTCGTGAGAAGCGTTTATTTGATACGGATGTCGGTGGGAGATATGTGCTGACTGACGATGAAGTTAGATGGAGACCGTCACTCTAAAGGGAATATTGCAAATCCCTTAAAATAGTTAGAATTGGAGCACGACCCGGAAGACGGCGTGCGCGCCGTCGCGCTGTGCTACGCGGCGCGGGGGTTCTCGCTCCACGCCGTCTCCTAGTTGGATCACGTCAGCACGAAGTGGCAAAGCAGGTGATCGAAGGGTTGCTCCTGGATCATCCACACCGAGACGCGACGTGTGCGTGAAATTGGACTGGCACTGCTGTCGGGCTTCGTGCCGTTGCGGGAAGTGGCACTCCTTGGCCGATCACGAAACTGCTCGGTGCATTCGGTCTGCCTTCCAGGGCGCCACCCATCGCCCCCCCCGATACGAACAGCTCGAACTCGACGCCGCCTGAGCGTCATGGGGTGGCCGGGACGGACAGTTGACAGTTCGTCCAACGTTGGGGCTCGCGATTACGGGCGTGGGTATCTGAGTTAGTCAAACGCCTTGCTGGTAAGGAACTTCCTCTGTTCCGTCTCGCTCTTCTGCAAGAAATCCTGCATACGATCCGCATCACCTGAGACAGGCTCACCGTTCCCTTCTTGTTTCACCATGATCCGTTTATCACCCGCCGGATGAAAGAGACACACACCTATCCAATCTGCCCTGAAACGTGGCTGTAGGCAGACCTCCCTGACGCTTCTGACCTCGAAATCTGTCCGGGAAACTGGACTGAGGTCATTGTGAGTCGCTTCTGACTCCATCCGCTCACTGGGAGTATCGCGATGGCAGAGCACGAGGCCGCTTCAATTGACGCATTGCTCACCAACTGGTTGGAATCGGCAGCAGCATTTGGCCCTGAATGGGGACAAACCGCGTCGCCCTCCGTGCCAGAAGGCCAGCCGTCAGATCCTGTGCGCCATAGACTTCGACGACGATGCCGAGTTCATCGACCATCTTACCGACGACCGGCGCGTAGTCGCCATCCCCGGAGGCCAGCACAACCGTCTCTACTCGAGGCGCAAGATCGAGCATGTCGACAGCAATGCCGACATCCCAATCACCCTTTGTTGAGCCATCGGCCCGTTGAACGAAGGGCTGTAGTCTGACAGCGAAACCGAGACCTTTCAGGATCTGCTGAAAGCGACGCTGCCTCTCGTCGCCCTTATCCGTAGCATAGGCAAGCGCTTTGACCAACTGTCGTCCGGCTGTAGCCTCACGCAAGAACGTGCCGTAGTCAAAATGGCTATTGTGCTGCTCCTTGACCGTGTAGTAGAGGTTCTGTACGTCCGCGAAAACTGCTACTCGCTCCATGTCCCTACGATGTCCTCGATATCAGCACGCATTTCATCTGCTCTCTGTGCCCTACCGGCATATTGTTTGGCATGAGATTAGAGTGTTTCGCCCGGCGAAGTTGGACCGCCCTCGGTCTGAACCCTTGAGTGACCACCGCCACGCCGATGTCCGGCTTTGGCGCAGCCCCGGATCTGCGGCAGGTGGAAGAAGGGGCCGGGGCCTTTTGGGGGCGGGCGCCCTGAATGGGGAGGCCTTATCGGCTGGCGCGCACAGTCTTCAGAATGCGAGCCTTGGCCTCACCGGACAACTGATCCCAGCCAGCAATCACTTCTGCCAAGTCTGAATCGGTTGACACGCTCGGTACACTCTTTGGGTGCGCAGAAGTGCGTTGGTTGTGCATGAGCAGTGCACAGTTCTGCGAATCACTTGATGATGCCTTCCAGCGTAACGCACTGAACTGCACCACCTTTGCAGAGTTCTGTGTGGATTGTGCGCGGTTTGCCGATTCAACGGACCGGGGTTCGATCCCCCTCGGCTCCACCATGATCTGTGAAGCGCAACTGCCTGATTCCACGGCGGTTGCGTTTCTCGTTCTGGGGCTGGACGATGCCCTACCGATTCAGTTCGTCCAGCGTCAGGGAGAAACTGGGCACAAAGTGCTCGACGAAATGCTGTACCTCTGGCAGGTCGATGGCATTGATGTCGCGTTCGATACTGTCGCGCGCCAGGGCGAACTCGGTGTTGCCTCCCTTGAGCTCTTCCAGACACTTTAGATAGGCACCCAGCTTGTCGGCCGCTTTCACCAGGGCCATGTGCGACGCTGAGTCGTCACCGAAGAGCAAGGCACGGTAGTCGACCTGCAGTTCGGCTGGTAACATCAGGTGAACCCGTTCCCGTGCCGCATCTTCGAGTCGGCTGTAGGCGCTGTGCAGCGCCGGGTCGCGATGTTTGATCGGGCTGGGTAGATCGCCGGTGATGATTTCGCTGACTTCGTGGAAGACAGCCAGCGCCATCACCCGCTCCGGGTCGTGGGATGCCCCGTAGTACCGGTTGCCGATGACGGCCAGTCCGTGGGCGATGATGGCAGTCTGCAGGCTGTGCTCCTGAACATTCTCGGGTTGGGTATTGCGCATCAACCCCCAGCGTTGGATGAACTTCATGCGGGCGAGGAAGGCGAAGAAGTGACTCATCGTGATCATCATCTCTTTCTGGGGGACATCTGGCAGGGCTATATTCGATTCGGCGCGTGTTACACAACTTGTGGAATTCTTATCCATTTGCGGGGCTGTTGAACGAACTCCGAGACATCGTGTGAATGCGCCAGCAATGGCGACGTTTTCGTCGGCTCCTAATCAGCGCCGTATGGGTCATGTGCACCAGTGGGATCCTGATCCTGCGACCCGGCCACGATCCAGAGGCGGAGCAGTGGATGTAGGCCCGCATGGCACTGCTGATCATGCTGGGCGCCTCCTCTCTGGTCACCATCTGGCTACTCGGCCGCGCCGCACGCGAGATCAGCCAGTTGGGACGCGAGGCCACGGAGGTGCGACTGGAACAGGCCCGCAAGGCCCGGGAGGAAAAGCGCCAGCAGCGCCCTCGTCGACCGCCCGTATCCTGAAGAGCGATGGAATCTGGAATCTCTTCGGGTGGCGAATTGGGACGGTCACCCTGATTGACACATCTTTGCGCCGCCGGTTATCTTTTTCTGTCTGGCGCAGGCCCTAACCTACCGCCTGCAAGCCTTCATTTTTCAAGCAGATAGAGTCACTTTTCTGCGCCGCGCGCCTATGACCCCCTCTTCTTCACTCGACCCCATCGCCCGCAAAACGGCGCAGTGCGATGCAGTACGGGATGTTCTCCAACAGCTTGAGGGGGGTGCCTCGGAGATCCTGCTTCACGGCCTGCCCGCATCATTGGCCGCGTTTGTTCTGACCGCGATCCATCGGGAGCAGAACCGGACGATCGTCTTGATCGCTGCCGATGAAGACCGTGCAGAGAGTTGGCGGGACGATCTGATGTCCATTGCCGGAGAGGACGCCGTCCACTACTTCCCCCGATGGGACATCGGTCTCTACGATACGCGGTCACCGGACGTTGAAATCTCCGGCCTGCGCATCGAATCGGTCTCCCGGCTTGCCAGTGGCAAACCTTGCTTCGTCGTCGCTCCGGCGGCGGCGTTGTTGACGCCCGTCATTCCTCCCCACGCCCTCGAACTGACCACTCTGAATCTGCGTGTCGGGCAGGAATATCCTCTCGACCAGATCACGACCCATCTCACCGATGCGGGATTCGAGTCGGTCGCCACCGTCGATGGCGTTGGCCAGTATAGCTCTCGGGGTGGAATCCTCGACGTCTATCCCCTGGGCAGCAGTCAAGCTCTGCGACTAGAATTCTTCGACGACGAGATCGAGTCGATCCGCCACTTCGATATCACCAGTCAACGTTCGGTCGGAACCTGCGAGAAGGCCGTGATCCCGCCGGCGCGTGAGCTGGTCTTGAATCGGCCCTTCTACGACGACTACGTGCCGCACCTGGACGCTGCCGAGCAGGAGACGGGTGTCGATCTCACCTCTCTGAAAGAGCAGTTGGAGATGGGGTCGACGACACTGGATGGGATCGAGACCGTGATGAGTCTGCTCTACGGTCGCGACGAGGGTCTCTTCGAATACATCAACGACAAGACTCTGCTCTATGTCGAAGAAGCCGACGACTGGGAAGCGGATGTAGAAAAGGTGTTCGCCCCGTCAAAGCGCGAAGCTGAGCGACACGCGGGCAAGGACACCCATCTGCCGTTGGAGCTGTTGTCACGCGACACCGCCTGGTTGCACGAACGAATCTCAGATGTCCCGCGATTGGCGCCGGCCCCCGTGGGTCAGATGGAAACGGCCCTTCGCTTCGGCGCGACACTGCCTCGAATTGCCGAGGGCGATCTTGGCGTTCTCAAGGCCGAGATCACGCGTCTGGCTCGAGAGGAATGCGAGCTGATCATTCTCTCCGAGACGCAGGGCCAGTTAAATCGCCTGCAGGAGATCTTCTCGGAGTGGTCCGATGACGTCGTCTTCGGTCTCGGTACATTGAGTCGTGGATTCGTCTTCCCCGAGGCGAAGGTTGCCGTCCTCAACGATCACGAGATCTTCTCGCGACAGCGGAGTCACTACCGCTACCGGCGGTTCAAGGCGGCCAAACCGATCTCCACCTTCGACGCCATGCAGCGTGGCGATTTTGTCGTGCACGTCGATCATGGCATCGGTCGTTATCTCGGATTGCGCCGACTCACGATCTCCGGCCTCGATCACGATTGCCTGGAGGTGGCCTACCAGGGCCGCGACAAACTGTTCATTCCCGTGGAACAGCTCGACCGCCTGCGTCGGTATGGCAGCGCCGAAGGTGATGTGCCGCTGCTGAGCAAGCTAGGTTCCAGCGCCTGGGAGAAGCTGAAGGAGCGGACGAAGGAAGAGATCTTCCAGATGGCCAGTGAGCTCATCGAGCTCTATGCCCAGCGCAAATCGTTGCCAGGCTTCAAATACGCTGCGGATTCGACGGAAATGCGCGAGTTGGAGGCGTCCTTCCCTTTCCAGGAAACACCTGACCAACTGCGAACCGTAGAAGATGTGAAGAAGGACATGGAGCAGCCCAACCCGATGGATCGCCTCGTGTGTGGCGACGTGGGGTATGGGAAGACGGAGGTCGCCGTTCGAGCGGCCTTCAAGGCGGTTTGCGATCAAAAGCAGGTAGCCGTACTCGTGCCGACCACGATTCTCGCCCAACAGCACTACCAGACGTTCTCTGAGCGGATGCTGCCCTTCCCTGTCCGGGTGGAAGTCATGTCCCGCTTTGGCACGGCGAAGAATCTCAAGCGCATTGCCGAGGACGTGAAAGCGGGCAAGGTCGATGTCCTGATCGGAACACATCGTATCCTGAGCAAGGACGTTCAGTTTCGCGACCTGGGCCTGCTCGTCGTCGATGAAGAGCAGCGTTTTGGCGTCAATCACAAGGAACGCCTCAAACAGATGAAGCGGCAGATCGACGTGGTCACCCTGACAGCGACACCGATTCCGCGCACGATGCACATGTCACTGATGGGCGCACGGGACATGTCCATCATCAATACACCTCCCCAGGATCGTCTGCCGATTCACACTGAGATTCTCACCTTCGATGAAGGGCGCATCGTCGAAGCGATCCAACGAGAAATCAGCAGGGGCGGACAGGTTTACTTCGTACACAATCGGGTGCAATCGATCTACAGTCTGAGCGAATACCTGCAGGACCTGCTCCCCGGAGCGCGCTTCGCCGTCGCCCACGGTCAGATGCCGGCACGGCAGCTCGAAGGGATCATGTTCGACTTCCTCGAGCGCAAATACGATTGTCTGATCAGCACGATGATCATCGAATCCGGCATCGACATTCCATCGGTGAATACGGTTCTCGTCAATCGTGCAGACATGCTGGGTCTGGCTCAACTGTATCAGATCCGTGGACGGGTCGGACGCTCCAAGGAACGCGCCTACGCCTACTTGATGGTGCCGAAAGGCAAACGTCTCACACGCAAGTCTCGACTACGACTGCGCGCCGTGGAGGAGTTCGCCGAGTTAGGATCTGGCTTCAGCATCGCCATGCGCGATATGGAGATCCGCGGTGCCGGCAACCTGCTGGGCGCACAGCAGCATGGGTTCATCACCGCCGTCGGGTTCGACCTGTACACTCGTCTGTTGGATGAGGCGGTGCGTGAACTGAAGGGAGAACATGTCGAGCAGCAGGTGGAGCCGGAGATCAAGATCGCCGTCACGGCGTACCTGCCCGACGATTACATTCCTGATGCAGATTTGAAGATGTCTTTGTATCAGCGGCTGGCAGATGCACCGCGAGTGGTTGATCTGCTGTTGATCAAGGAAGAGATGGAAGATCGCTTTGGCCGGATGCCCTGGCAGGCCAAGGCGCTGTTCCACATCATGGAGATCAAGGTGATGGCACGTCAGTTGGGTGTGGCGGCCATTCACCTGGAGAAGACGCGATTCCGCATGGCATTCCCGGAGGAGCAGCAAATGACGCCCGGTGATATCCAGCGGCTCGTAGAGAAGACGTCGACGCAGTTGCAGTTCAATATCGGGGATCGCCTCGAAATCGAGACGACAGTGCGTGCCACCGACGAGATCGAACGCCTGGAGAAGGCCCGTGATCTGCTGGAAGAATTGCTGTAACCACCTTGGATGTCTCGCCCTCGTGGCGACAGTTCTGCTCGCTGGTTGCGAGTCATCGACGCAGACCGATCCGGTGGTGGCGCGGGTCGATGACGCGACATTGACAGCGACAGCGCTGGCGGACCAGATCCCGGGAACGGACGTGACGGCGCAGGAGCGTCGTGTCTACATCGACAAGTGGCTGCAGCAGGAGCTTCTGTATCAGGAGGCGCTCGATCAGGACTATGGTGACAAAGCGAGTGTGCGCCGTCTCATCGATCAGGCGACGAGAGATCTGGTTGTGGCAGCCTATCTGGACGAGACCTTCGAGGATACGCCCATCGAATTGACGGCTGAGGACATCGAACAACAGTATCATCTGTATCCGGAACGATATCAGCGCAAAGAAGCAGAGGTTCACGCCCAACACGTCCTCGTCGGTTCTCAACGAGATGCCAACTCTCTTCGACAGGCTTTACGGCGTGGAGAGAGTTTCGAGGAGAAGGCCCGGGACCTGTCCCTCGACCCGGAGACCCATACCGAGGGCGGCGATCTGGGCTTCTTTACTGCCAGCCAGTATCCGGAACTGTGGGAAGCATGTGCCAATCTTTCATCAGGGCAAATCTCCCGCCCCGTGTCATCGGAACGAGGCTACCACATCGTGCGTCTGCTGGAGCGCAAGGAGCCGGGTACGGTGAAGGAGTTGGTTGATGTGGAACAACAGATTCGCGTCGAGCTGATTCGCGAACGACACCTTCAACGACTCGATGCCTTGATCACCCGACTGAAGGATGATCATTCGTGGCAGATCGACGAAACCCTCCTAGAGTAAATGAGACCCGAGCCATTTTGACGAGACTGACAAATCACTTGCCGCTGGCCATCGGCGCCGGCCTGTTCTGGGCACTGCTGCTGGTCGCGCCGACACCCGGTCATGGGAAACCAGAACTGCTCGACCGCATCGTTGCCGTCGTCGACGAAGAGGTGATCCTGTGGTCAGAACTAACCCTGCGGACGCAGATGGACCTGCAGCAACAACAGCGCAATCCCGCCTACATGAACCCGACTCAGTTACAGGGTGAGATGCAACGCGTGCTGAACGAGATGGTGGATGAACGCGTGCTGGTGCTCAAGGCTCAGGAAGACAGCGTCGAGGTCGATAACCAGCAGGTGGAAGACATGCTGTCGGCCGAGTGGAATCGCATCCGCGATCGTGTGTCAAAGCTGGAGTTTTCCACGATGCTCGAGCGATCGGGCATGAGCGAACGGCAGCTGCGGGCCACCTATCGCAAACAGATTCGCGATCGACTGCTCTACGATCAGATGGTGAACCAGCTGGCGTATTCGCAGTTCATCACACGACGCCAGGTCGAAGACTTTCGTGCCCGTTTTGGCGATCGACTGCCACTGAGATTCTCCGTGAGTCAGATCAACGTCAAAGTGAAACCGGACGATACGGTACAGGAGAACACACTGGCCCGGATTTCGGAGATCCAGAGCCAGTTGGACCAGGGTGAGCCCTTTGCCGATGTGGCCAGAAAGTTCTCCGAAGATCCAGGTTCGGCGAGTGCTGGCGGCGACTTGGGTTGTTTCAGCTCGGGTACCATGATTCCCGAATTCGAACGAGCAGCCATCGCTTTGGTGCCGGGCCAGGTATCGGACCCACTGCTGACCACCTTCGGATATCATCTGATTCAACTGCATGAGAAGCGTGAAGGTGAGTTGTGTGCGAGCCACATTCTCCTGCGGATTCAGTCCACGGGTGATGACCGGGAACGAGCGCTGACCACACTGCGCGATCTGCGTGAGCGCGCAGTGGGTGGCCAAGACTTCGCACAGTTGGCGCGCGAGCACTCGGAGGATCCGGGGTCAGCGCGTCAGGGCGGTCTGTGGCAGGTCCTGGAACGTGACAACCTGCCGCCGATCGTTGAGCCGCACATCCGCCATCTTGGACTGGGTGGTGTGAGTGATCCCTTTGTCCTGGAGACGGGGGGTCACATCCTCAAGATCAACGATGACTACTCGACGCTGGAATCACTGGTACGTGAAGAGTTGGTCGACGTACGAATGGAAGAGGTGATCGGCGACTATCGAAAGTTGATTCATGTCGAGGTGCGACTGGACGATGAGTGGCTGTGGGACCCAGTGACGCAGTCGTCACCCTCGGAAACCCTCGCACCCGTTCAGGACGGCGGTTGACGATCGTATGGTCCGAATCGACGCCTTTCTGAAGAACGTCGGTCTGCACAAATCGCGCTCCCAGGCCAAACGCTGCTGTGATGACGGTCGTGCTCAGATCGCAGGCGTTGTTGTGCGACCGTCGCAGGAGGTGCGCGTTGGTGATCGCCTGCGTGTCGAAACGGGGACGCAGATTCTCGAATTGGAAGTGCTCGAAGTCCCCCAACGACCCGTGGCACGTGCCTGCCGCTCTGAATGTTACCGTCTAATCTCTCGGGAAGCTGTGGCTGAGGAGATCCTCAGCTTTGACGATGACGCTTAGCCCGCCTCAGTAGCCATCTTCCCGATGAACAACGAAGACCTGGACGACTCGGACCCACAAGTGAACTCGAGCGGCCGAGTTGAGGACTCGGGCAGTCGGGTTGAGCCGTATGAGTCACTGGCTTCGATTTACGATCACGTCATGCGGCACGTCGACTACGGACATTGGGTCCGCTACATCGACAACCTGCTGCGGGACGTCTGTGAAAACCCTCGGCAGTTGATCGAACTGGCTTGTGGCACCGGCAATGCCACGTTCGCCCTCGCCGATCTTGCGTACGACGTCCGCGGCTACGACGGCTGTGAAGCCATGGTGCGTATCGCCGACGAGAAATCACGTGGCGACGGGCGTGGTGTCGCCTTCGAAGTGCGCGATCTGCGCGATCTGCATGATGTGGCGCCTGCAGAGGCAGTCCTGTGCCTCTATGACAGCATGAACTATCTGCTCCAGCCCTCAGACATCGACCAAGCACTGGAACAGATCCATGGGGTGCTGATCCGAGGCGGAACCTTTATCTTCGACGTCTGCACCGAACAGAATTCATTGCTGCATTTTGACGGCGTCGTGGATGTCGAGCAGGGTCCGGGATTCCGCTACACCCGGCGAAGCGACTACCACCATGGCGATGGCCTGCAGGTGAACGATTTTGATATTGAGTTCGATGACGGACGTCGTCATCAGGAGACGCATGTTCAACACATCTATCCCATTGACGTTCTGCGCGAGCGAATCGACGCAAGTCCTTTGCGGCTGCAGTCGGCCTTCGATGGGTTCAGCCGTCGACCGGGATCGGAACGATCAGATCGGGTGCATTTTGTTCTGCAACGCAACGACTGAGGATCATCGGTGAATCTGCGGCCTCCAGAGTTGTCCACTTCCGAGTTGGATGGAGCGGCAACCTTTCTGCGCGACAGTGATGAGGTGATGCTGACATCACACGTCAACAGCGATGGCGATGGGGTCGGCAGTTGCCTGGCCCTGGCCGGTCTTCTGCGAAGCCTGGGCAAAACTCCCAGCATTGTGTTGCAGGATGTCCCCGCTGACACCTATTCCTTCCTGGAAGGTTTCGACGCCATCATCCAGGCCGAAGAGTCGGCGACGCGCACCTTCGACCGTGTCATCGTTCTGGACTGTCCCGAACGAGAACGTATCGGCAGAGCCGAGCATTTGATCACGGCCGATGCAGTACTGCTGAACCTCGATCATCATCTCGCCAATCAGCGATTTGGCGATTCGAACATTGCCAGCGAGGCGGTCTGTTCGACGTGTGAATTGGTGTTTCATCTGGCGAGCCACATGGGGCTGGAGATCGATCCTGCCACGGCGGCACAGCTGTATACAGGGATCATCTTCGACACCGGAAACTTCCGCTACTCACTGACCACACCTGTTTCCATGGAGGTCGCCGCCGAACTGGTCCGCCGTGGTGCCCGCCTCGATCGGATTGCTGATCGCCTGTACAACAATGCGACCTTCGGTTCGGTGAAACTCGTTGGGCGGGCTATCGAATCCCTCGAGCTGCATAGCGATGGACTTTTCGCCACGCTGCACCTGACCCATCAGGACATGCAGTTGGGCGACCCCGAAGCAGCCGTCAACTATGGGCTCATGGTGGGCGGCGTTGAGGTCTCTGCGTTGCTGAAGGAAGAGCAACCCGGGAAATTCCGCGTCAGCCTCCGCTCAAGAGAACGAGTCGACGTGAGTGCTCTTGCCCATCAGTTCGGTGGAGGCGGTCACGCACGCGCTGCAGGATGTCGGCTGGAAGGAACAGCCGACGAAGTCAAACAGCGACTGCATGAATCTGTGAATGAGGCGCTGACATGAGTGGTGTGCAGCATCTGGTGACGTTGAAGGATTGGACGACTGAAGAGATCGTGCAGGTCGTCGAGGCGGGCATTGCTGTGAAGAAAGACCCGCAGGCGTA
>Ga0187827_10008498_pt1 | contig 11100 bp, 12 predicted proteins | sample ETNtaG_39_FD_167969 | JGI IMG/M metagenome (GOLD analysis project Ga0187827, IMG submission 167969) | Marine microbial and viral communities from oxygen minimum zone, Eastern Pacific Ocean - ETNP2014_SV_150_PacBio MetaG (Illumina Assembly) | ecosystem: Environmental > Aquatic > Marine > Hypoxic... | reverse complement strand
CCAATAATAGTTGTAATCCAATGCTGCTGCCAAAAACAATACCCACATCTGCCCACGCAGAAAGAAGAATAGAATTTACATTTGACGCATTAAACCCCTTAATAGTACTCGCATCAATTCCATAGATCCCCCTGGTATGTGGTTTATAGACAAAATTTATATTATCAATTTTAGACAACTCTTGTAATGTATTAACAAGCTCCATTTCATATACATTAAGATGTTGTTGAGACAGAAAGAAGACAACGTTCAATTTGTTTTCATCACCATAAACAAATTGCTTATTATTCATTAAGCGCTCTCTAAGTATCCTAATCCATTCTTTGGTATATCTGGGGGTAGAGATTTCATGAACTCTATCCAGTTCCTTGAAATTTTCAAATGTATGAGATCTAAACCATGTATCTTTATGAGAATTACCAGTAATATAAGAACTGCAATAGTATCTTTTGCCTGAGATAAGATTATAAATCTTTTTTCTTACAGATTTCACATTAATAGATGATCTAGTTGTTATCAAGTTTGTGTAAAGAAAAAAACCATGATCATAGGCAACAGTTTTAATCGATCTTTTTTCAGCAATTTTAACAGCTGCTCTGTTCGGGAATGCTACTTCGCTAAGGACAGTGACCATTATCTTGTCAGAATAATTTAGTTTATCAACAAATCTCCCAATAGGGATCTCCAAAAAACATTCTAATACTCTTTTTACTATCAAGATTATTATCGAAAAGATATAACTAATATATCGAATGTGCCTTTTCTTTGCTTTCCTCCTCTTCCGCAATCTGATAATTCTATCGTGGAGACTAAGGACATTTTTATATTTTCTAAAACATTGCTCATCAAAAAAAAAATTTGATTTTAAATGATGTTGAGTTCTCAGGAATTCAAGGTGACAATCTACACCTGGTATATTTCTTTCAGTTGAATATAGCACTACCTTATCATCATATTTTGTATGAACATAGTCTATAAATGGCAAAATCATATCCAACTCATTGAAAGAACTGAAAAATATTATAAAGTTATTTTTCATGAGTTGACCACGTCATATGCACGCTGCCACAGCTGCTGGTCACGAGCTACGATAACTCCTTCTAACTTTTCAATCGGGCCGCTGAAATTATAAGCTTTCCCTGATGAGACGGTGATGAAACCATTTACTTCCTTAAGCACCAGCCAAGCCGGGGCTATGTCCCAATCTCTTACTGTGATACACTTGACAAATAGGTCTGCAGTTCCATCTGCAACAAGACAGCATTTCAGACCTAAACTGCCACTTTCCTGATAACCGGTTGCTGACAGGTTATCAGACAAGGTCTTAACCACACCGTGTGGGCTTGGTGTGTTGTCTGTAATTACGAGGCGGTCAGCGTTTTTTAATGAAGTCAACAATGTACTGTTTATTCTTGCGCCCTGGTTTTTAACAGCGGTGTATGTTTTTTTTAATATCGGTGAATGAATTATTCCAAATACGGGTTCACAGTTTTCAATGTACGCAGCCTGCGTCACAAATCCATCAAAGCCCCCAAGCCAGCTTGCAGTGCCATCTATAGGATCTATCAGCCAATATTTTTCAGGCCGTCTTTCCTTATGAAACGAATCCTCCTCACTTAAAATGGGTATAGCAGGAAAGTGAAGGCTCAGGTGCTCTATTAAATATTCATGGGCACGATGGTCGGCTACTAGCTTTAAGCCCTTATCAGAGATTTGTTTTCGAGCGGAAGGATCACTTCTCCATTTGACAATATGGTTCCCTAATTGTTCCATAATCTCAACTACCGTTTGAAAATCGGTATGGTTCAAAGTTTTTCACCCATCTCAATAAGAGCACTTCGCAAGTCACGTTCTGGCAATGCACCAAAACTTTCACACCTTGCCAAGTTAAATAAGAAGTTCGGATGCCTTACATCATACCTGATTTTACAGTCATAAATATCAGCCGCTAATTCTACTAGTTGTGTAATTGAGTAAGAATCACTATAACCAACATTAACCGGAATAAACCCATCCATTTCCACAAAAGCTAAATGCACAATGGACCGCGCGGCATCATCTACATGCATTGCCGCCCATAAAATTGGGCTGTCTGGAAGCTTGTGGGCTTCCCCTTTTTTTAATGCCTTAATTAAATTTACCACCAATCCTTTCATACGCGGAGGGCCAAACAGGCCAGGTATTCGAATTGCAATGGCAGGAATCTTTGCATCTTTGAATAATTGTTCACCTTCCCACTTGGAACAACCATAAGCAGTTGAGGGATCTCCAGCCTCCGATTCATGTTTGGGAAATCTGCCACCACTTCCATAAACAGTCATTGAGGAAATATATATGAACGGACAACTAGAAACAGAAAGCAAATTTTTAATCATTGTCAGATTCTTCCGGGCAGTTGCGTCATCATTGTAATCTTCAAATCTTTCGGGTACATAGGCAGCACAGTGAATGACCAGATCCGGAGTGACCAGATTTAACAACTTATGTACATTGCTCTTATTCAGCAGATCGCAAACGTGTATGTTCTCTGCTACCCTTCGTCCGGTAAGAACCGGGTGTGCACCATGATGGCGCAGTTGACTGACAATTTTTGCACCCAAATAACCCTGTGCACCAGTAACAAGCACTTTTGAAACAGCAGCTTTCCGTACTAAAGCATTTCCCAGGTTATCCACTCGTCCTTTACAATATTACGCCTGACTTTACGGCCTATGATATCATTTAGAAGATGTGGAGATATACCATGACCAGGACGTTTTATTACTAACATTTGCTGCGTTACTGCTTCCCCATTCTTAATATCTGTAGCTGCATGAATGGAACGCTTACATGCCTCAGCCATTTCCTTTTCTTCCGGTCTTGGGCCATTTTTTATGCCATCACCCATGGCGGCTTCTGTTTCACGAATACGAGCTACCATTCTTTTAAGTTCATATGGTTCCATGGCAAAAGGATGATCAGGCCCAGGAAGTTTTTTGTCAACGGTGAAATGTTTTTCTATTAAACAGGCACCCATGGCTACTGCTGCACAGGCAACGGTATCGCTATTAGTATGATCAGAATAGCCGGTTAAAACATTAAAGGCGACAGACATTGATTGCATCGCCTTGAGATTGGCAAGATGCACCGGTGCAGGATAAAGAGAAGTGCATTGTAGAATAATAATATTTTCATTACCTACTTCACGGCAAACATCTACAGCACGCTGTATTTCCATCCAATCTGCCAGCCCTGTTGACAGGATAATAGTTTTATGCTTTTCTGCAATGGACCTAATCAAGCCCAGATCAGGCAGATCAAAGGATGCTACCTTATGTGCCAGAACTCCTATTTTCTCTAACTGGTCAACGGCTTCGGTATCGCAGGGTGACGAAAAGAAAGTGATATTTTTCTTTTCACAATAATCATAAAGAGGCCTTTGCCAATCACGATTCAACTCCAGCGATTTTATAATTTCGTAAAGTTGCTTTTTTGTATTTAGGTAAGATGGAGTATTTGCTTTTTCTGATATATGTCTTTCAGCCTTAAAGGTCTGAAACTTAACAGCATTTACACCAGCCTCTACGGCAGCATCAATATGTTTTAGCGCTAACTCCCAGTCCTGATTATGATTTGACCCTATTTCTGCCACGATATAACAAGGGTGATTCAGGCCAACCTTATCCCTACCAATATTTACTTCCACTGGCATATATTTAATCTCTCCCCAGCACGTCAAACATTCAGTGTTTGGTAATAGTGTTCATCCAGTTTCTCTGTAGCTTATAAGTAATTTGAGGTGTAAAAATATTGGTAATTGGTCCCTCATTCATTCTGATCGGGTCAAAGCCTGTTGAGATAGCAAGGCAAAAAGTAGTGGAAATACGTGGATTTATCTCAAAGGGTATTACATCTCTGGCATCTGTAAGCATACACTGAATGTTATACACACCTGTCACCTTAAAACATTTATGAAACCTTTTGACATAATCAATAATTGCAGGTTCGTTATCTGTTTCAGCCCTAATTGTTACACCTCTTTTCAAATCAACCTTCACGGGAATAACGGCGCGAAGCCGTGATTGTACGTCTGCAGCAACGAAAACTGTATACTCTCTTCCTACTATCAATTCTTGTAAGATATAATCTTCCGGTTTACCCTTTTGAATTGTCAAATAGGCAGACACTTCCTCTTGAGAGTCAAGTTTCATAACACCTCGTGACCCCCTGCCTCTCCGGGGCTTGACAATACAAGGAAATCTCACATTGTTTATGCTCCTGGGCAATTCAGTCTTTGGAGCTGAGAGTCCAGCATTTACAAGCGCTTTGTTGCTTGAAAGTTTATCAAGCATTAGAGCGACAAATGCTTTATCCGGTAGTAAAATGTCCGGCCAGCCACGAGACCCTTTTACAGAAGCAAGACCAAGAAGTTCTTCATCAACTCCAGGTATCAATAAATCCACTTCATATTCATTACAGATTCCCTGCAAACGGCTCATGAAATCCGGGTCGTTTGCCATAGGAATTGAGATACGTCTCTGATCAGGTATATCTGGTAAAATAGATTTTGGATATGCATCAGCAAAGTACAGTTCGTAACGTTCATTCCAAATACGCCATATCGCTTCAACCCCCGCACCGCCACCACCAGTGATTAGTATTCGCATTAATTTTCTATTTTGTCAGCATATTTCATCCATATTCTCAACAACTACCGGAAAAATACAGGTAGTAACTCACTATTCTCTCCAACCTTTCACCTTTGCTAAAAAGCAAACTCATGTAAAATATCATAATTAATGTTATTAATAGATTCTTGGACAGCATCAAGAACATCTCTCTCATCAAAAACAATTTTCCCTTCAACAAGCTTGGTATCCACTACAGAACATCTTTTTTTTATTAATTCAAATGCCATTGGATACCAGTAATTGCCTTTTACTTCAATAAGAACTATCGGCTTATTGCTAAGTAATGAATAACCAAAAGTAGTGGTAGCAGAATCACCAAATATAATACAGTCAGCTTTGTCAAAAACTTCTTCAAACCTTGCCTTTATAACTTCATCTGCGTACCCCTCAAATATTCCCTCTACATCATTGGGCGACACTGGATGTGGTTTATAAATAACATTATAACCATTTGAGCCTAAAATCCTTCCAAGCCTTAACTCCAAGCTAATCTGAGCAAATGCATAACCGCCTGGACAAAAAGGATAGTAACTATCTGTCATTGGAAAACCGACAAGCATAATATTCTTTATTTCGTCAACAGGCTTCTCTCTCTGCAGTTCTGTAAACAATCGCTTATTATATGATTGTTTCATTGAAATTATATTTGCCATTCTTAATCCATAAGAAAAATCTTCCGCTGCCTTCTGGTTACTTTCTTTATGACCGGCAGATACAGTTACATAGTGATCCACCAAAGATAAGTCGTTAAAGTATACAGGGTGATAACCACATGAATAGCTATTGCCATGTGTAAAACCTATAACTTCACCTCCTGCATATCTCCAGGATGCGCTAAAAATCCTACTTATTTGTTTACCCAGACCTGTGACCAATAGTCTATCCAATCTGAAGTTACTCAAAACGTTTACATTTTGACGAAAAAACAATAGACTGTGAATAAAACATTCATCAATCTCTTTTTTCAGCAACCCAAACAAGCTACTATTAATTTCAGAAAATTGCTTTTTAAGTAAAACAAAAAAGCTGTAAACAACTTCAAGTATCTCATTAAGTTCAGAATCTCTATTAACTTCTTCACGGCTATTATTTGCAAAGAGCATAGGTGACAGATGGATAGGAGATATTTTATTTCTATTACAATAGGCAACAACTTCTTGAGATCTATATCCTATAAGAAAGGCAGGAGATGAGATATTAGCTAGAAAATTTCTATCAGCAAAAACTGGTGGGAGGATATTGTATTTTACAGTCCTTAAAACATTTTTAATTCTTTCCTGATAATTCAGCCCTGAGGCAACCTTACCTACTAAGTTTATGTTAGCCAAAGATTCATATTCATACATAGAAATGTCATCTGGAACCCTTACTTTCTCTTTACCAATTATATATTTATATCCTCTTTCCTTTAATCTTATTAATCTTAATACTTCTAAGATCCACTGTGCAGTAGAATGAATTATTTTTATATTAGAAATGGCTATCCAATAAGTAACGCCATCATTATATTGTTTGATATGATCTATATATAACGCAAAGACTTTATTATAAATATCTTGAAATTCATTTCCTGTAACGGGAACATAATAATTGTTCATCCATTCTTCAGTACCGATACTCTTAATACCCGAAATATCTATTGGATATACCTTACTACTCATTTTCCTTATCTATCATTCAGCTTTTCCATAATTATCTGGTCTACATATTCATCTTTATGCAACCTGTGTTTTTTTAGCCTGCCAACTTCATTATAACCTGCTTTAATGAAAGCTTTACAACAACCTGTGTTATTTCCATATATTCCAGCTATTAGTTTATTTAAATGAAGTTTGTTGAAAGCATATTCAGTTGCCAGTTTGATGGCTACAGTACCATAACCCTTACCCCAATATTTCTTTTCGCCTATAATTAATCCTAAATTACCAAATTTGTGTAATTGGTTAATTTCTCCGATTTTGATGTTTCCTATGTGTACGTTATCATCACTTGTGTAAATACCAAACAAAAAGTCATTATGGCTTTCAGCCACCCTCTTGGCATAATCTTTAAGGTCTTCCAATTCATATGTTTTTTCTCTACACTCCATAAACTGAATAATGTCTTCGTCCCGCATCCAATCCAGATAGCTTTGTGTAACATTTTCAGGATATAGAATTTTCAACACAAGCCTATTCCCTTTGACAACCATACTTCAATCTACGCCTCTCTAGTTAAGACCTTCTTCCATTTCAGGTATGATTTAATTCTGACTATATCATAATCTCTTAAAAAGAGCATTTTACCAATAGCACAGGCATCGCTATCGGTCTTTTCAAAGAGACTAGCCATGTCATCGTAAGTCCCTGCTCCACCGGAAGCAATTAAAGGAACATTAATACTTTCCCTTAAGGAACTATAAAGATCACAATCAAACCCTTTTAAAGTCCCTTCTCTATCAATAGTTGTTATAATAAACTCTCCGGCACCGTAATCGACGAGTTTTTCAATTATGTCATGCAACATTATGTCAACCTTTTGTTTCCCTGAATAAATATATAAATCATAATTATCAGAGTCATTCCTTCTTACATCCAGAGAAACCACTATAGACTGAGAACCAAACTCTGCCGCTAATTCTGACACAAATGCAGGATTTAACACTGCTTGAGTATTCACGATTATCTTGTCAGCACCTGCACTAAAACATCTTCTTGCGTCACCTATTGTACTAATTCCGCCTCCTACTCCAATAGGCAATCTGCACTGTTTTAAAATTTGATCTATAATATTTGTATCAATTATCCTCCCTTCTTTGGACGCATCTATATCAACTATAATTATCTCATCAGCCCCCTGAGCATCATAAATCATGGCCTGTGACACTGGGTCTCCAACATCTACAAACCCTCCAAAATTAGTCCCTTTAACCAATCGTTTTCCCTTTAACAGGAAATGAGGGATTATTCTTTTAGCCAGCAAGCGATGTCTCCACAAATCTCTTAATAAATCTTAAGCCTTCTCCCTGACTCTTTTCAGGATGAAACTGAACACCTATGATATTATCTTTTTTTACTGCAGAAACTATTTCAACATTACCATAATTTGTTGTTGCTATAATTACTTCTTGATCATCCGGGACAAAGTGATAACTGTGCATGAAATAGAAATAAGGGTTTTCCATGCCTTTAATAAGTCCTTTATCAGAACAAGCTACTTGATTCCAACCCATGTGAGGGACCCTTAGCTTATCATCCTGGATTTTGACCACTTTTCCACTAATCCAATCAAATCCTTTGTTTTCACCTCCTTCATAACTGATAGTGCTAAACAGATGCATACTAAGGCATATTCCTAATACAGGTTTTTTTTTGATTAAAACTTCTTCATTAAGCTTATTCCAAAAATGCAAATCCTTTAAGCATCTTACCGCTGTTACAAAATTTCCTACACCAGCTAAAACAATAATATCAACATCATCTAACTCTTTTGCATTACTTATTAGACTAATTTGGTACTTATGAAATCTAAATGCACTATAAACAGAACCAATATTTCCAATACTATAATTAATAAGTCCTATTCTCACATACCCTCCATTAATTATTCTTTAACATCTCTAAACCATAAATCCTGATCCCATAACTTATCTCCTTCTGGAATAGTCTTTGGGTTGATAGGCTTTGCCGGCGGGATTAGATGCTGCACACATACTTCATTAAATTCATCTTCTGACATATCAATATATTCTAAGAAAACACTTAAGCTTTTAGGTTTTCTCTTTTCATATTTATTTATAAGCCTCAGTGCTTCGTCACGTTTTATTTTACCTTGTTTTATGTCTATAGTAGTCCTGTGTGTTATTCTTGAAAAACCTCTTTTAAGTAACTTTATATAATCTCTTATCCCAGTAAACATACACTCAACCTTGTCAAAAACAAGTATTCCCGGATATAAGCTTTCGACTTCATCTTCCTCCCAATCAAGTTCCTTTTTAATAATCTCTGCTTGCTTTTCCTGGTTCCAAGGAATGAAATTACCCAAAGGCAGACTCTTGACTCCAATTGAGTCTAACTCTTCCTTTGCAGGATATATATATGGAGATAAATCTCTTAAATCTGCATTTATAAATCCTGCCATATCTTCAGCTCTCATGCCCAAGACTGTTCTTCGATTAAACTTCCACTCGTCTGTTTGCTCAAGATCCGTTAAATTATAATAGCCTTCATACTCACCTCCACCTTCTCCCCATATGAGCAACGGAATTTGAAACTTGATTGCCAAATTCATAGGATAAGCGTAAATTCCTGCATGGCAGTGCCAGCAGAAATCACCCTTTCTTATCAAAGATTCAATCATTAACTTCTTCACTATGTGCCAATTAGGAGTAAAGGTTATAACATCAACCCCTAGTCTTCTAAATGTTCTTGTCCTGTTTTCTACGGTTCTTGGCCTATAAAAGCCATGATCAAAAGAAACTACTAATGGCTTCAGCCCATACTTTCTCACTATGGCATACAGTGTAAATGTAGAATCCTTCCCTCCACTGAATGGAACAACACAATCATAATCTGCGTTGCTTTTCTTTACTTCATCAAAAACATCTAATAGCTGCTTTTCTCTATCAATCCAATCTACTACATCTTGCTTTACCTCCCAGTTTCTACATATATTACAAACACCTTCATCATCAAAATAAAGTGTTTCCCATGTAATGGGAAGCGTACATCTAACACATCGCTGAATTCCCATATTAAATTCCTCCATACTATGTGAGTTGATTTCCTGAATCTAACCCTATTATATTAATCCATTGAAAATACAGGAATCGTAGACGGTAAATTTCCATTGAAACTCTACGAACAGGAGTTTGTAAAAACTTTAAGGCCTTAGGACAGCCTATTCACCACCAGACAGGAGTCTGGCCGTTTATCGGAATACTTAAATCAAAATCGACACTTAAATAATTCCATACAAGAAGCTACTACAACCTATATTCAATTTTATACATATCCCTTTAAATCATCTAAACGCCTTCCATCTGCTTTCCATGAATCTTGTTACTTCTTCACCTTTCCTCCATTCAACATATACCTCTCCAACTTCTTCAGAAATTAATATTTTCACACACATTCTCTTTCCACAATTTGCATGCCATTTTCTATTTAATCAGTCTCAGAACTTCAAATGCCTCCGCAGCCTCAAGTCCAACTTGTATACCCCGTTGTTTAGCTTTTATTTCTATAGATTCTATTGATCTCGGGTGGGGATACTCCCTGATTTCACATTTATATTCTTTCATTGCCCTTACTTTAAGTTTGATGGTTTTCGATATATCCACAAAATGATTAGGCACAAAACAAATTTCAGGTTTTGGAATATTCCATTCTGTTGATGATAGAACTTCAAAGGAATACATTTCACGTACTGTTTCTTTTTTAAGTGGTCTAAAGGCTGTCATTACTGCCTTGAACGTTATCTGGTGGTCAATATTGAGGTCACCGTAATGGTGAGTAAATACTATGTCTGGCTTAATATCTTCTTTAATCTTTTCAATTGTTTTGATAATATCAAGCAGTGATATTGTGTCAAACCTGTTATCAGGAAAATCAAAAGTATATACCTTTTTCACTCCCAATATCTTGTTAGAATTTTCTACCTGTTTTTTTAGTTCTGCAAGCTCATTTTCTCTTTTCGCCAGATCTCTCTTCCCATCCCTTGACGTAACACCTTCACCAAGTATCAGTGTATATACACAGTTGCCTTCAGATGTAAGCCTTGCAATAGTTCCTCCACAACCAAGCACCTCATCATCAGGATGTGCAGCAATAACTAAAATAGTATTCATATTCTAATCATTTACCGATTTAAAGAAATAAGTAAGACAACTTTCTACTAAACCTGCTTTCTCAAAAGCCTTTATAGAAACTACATCCTCTTTCTTAATCTCCACAATCATTTGCATAACAGGTTTTTTCTCCATTACGAACCTCTCTACCCCCAGTTTGATTACATGTGAACCAAGACCTTTACCCAGGAATAGTGGATTAAGCATTATACTTGTCTTTATTACAGTCTCATTAGCCCCAAATCTTATCGTTCCAGTCTTTTCTATAATATGCCATATAAGTTGTAGCGTCATGATCCTCAAGTTTTGCCATGAACCACTTTTCAATAATCAGGATGCTCGTAAAACAACTAGACTACAGGAAGAGTAGTTTGAAAATCCACACAAGCCACCATCACATTTAATCTGCTTATCAACATGATTTTCTATCCTTATTAATCCCGCACAAACTTACTAATCAGAAAAATCTTTAAAGGGGTGCAATCTCCGAAATCACCCATTAAAGAAACTTCTTTCGCTATTTTATTAATTTCACTATCATAAGCTGGTTCTTCATTATTATTCTTTGCAATTCTGCCATTTATAACCCTTGAAGCGACATAA
>Ga0187827_10008495_pt1 | contig 11106 bp, 8 predicted proteins | sample ETNtaG_39_FD_167969 | JGI IMG/M metagenome (GOLD analysis project Ga0187827, IMG submission 167969) | Marine microbial and viral communities from oxygen minimum zone, Eastern Pacific Ocean - ETNP2014_SV_150_PacBio MetaG (Illumina Assembly) | ecosystem: Environmental > Aquatic > Marine > Hypoxic... | reverse complement strand
CCGCAGATGTAGTATGGGGATGAATAAAGTTAAGGCGGGGAACAAACAGGAATCATTATTTAACAACACAAACAAATCATTAATATCGTATGGCTGCATCCGACTTGTGATGGGGCCTATTCACGATACGAACCCGCCGTTCATCCGCTGATCCTCATGCTTGCCTTCGGCGGTCTTCTGGGGATAGCCAAAAAATGGAAGGATCTGAAACATGCCCGTTTCTGAACCGCTTAAAATTGGGATTGTAGGCGCGGGTTTCGGGGCACGGGTCATTGCCCCGGCCTTCCGGCTGGATGACCGTTGCCGAATCGAGGCCATAGCGGGAAGCAGCGAAAAAAAAACCGCTACGACGGCCGAATCTCTCGGCATTACCAGGCATTTCGGAGATTGGCGCGAACTTGTAAATTCTGCGGATGTGGATGCCGTCGCCATCGCCTTGCCGCCAGCAATGCAGCCCCAGGTGGCCGTGGCGGCGCTGCATGAGGGCAAAGCTGTTTTTTGTGAAAAACCGCTCGCCCCATCCTTGCAGGAGGCACAGGAATTGGTCGCCGTTGCGCGCGATGCAAAAGCCGTCGGCATGGTGGATTTCATCTTTCCCGAGATAGCAGCCTGGCAGGAGACCAAACGTATACTCGACGAAGAGCAACTGGGAGTCTTGCGACAGGCTGTCCTGGTCTGGCATATGGAAACCGAAGGCAACCGCCTAGGCCTTGAGGGCTGGAAGAACCATACAACCAAGGGAGGCGGCTTGGTCAATATGTTCCTTTCTCACAGCTTTCATTATCTGGAATGGCTGTTTGGCCACGTGACATCGGTGTCGGCCAGTCTTTTCAGGGCGCCCGATGATCCACGCCCCGGCGAGACCGGAGCCCTTATAGCGCTCACCATGGAAAGCGGGATGACGGTGGCCATCACGGCGAACGCTTACAGCTTCGGCGGGGAAGGTCACCATCTGACCGTCTATGGGGACGAGGGGAAGATGACGCTTGGTAATCCATCGGCGGATTATGTGAAGAATTTCACGCTGTCCGTGAGAAAGCGGACAGATGACGGGGCGCAGTGGCTCCCCGTATCCGACGCCATCGACGACTATGAAGGAGATGGCCGAATCGTGGCGGTGGGGCGTTTGGCAAGCCGCTTCCTGGATGGACTGGCGGCGGACGGGCCGCCCCCCGGGCCCGGTCTCGAAGACGGGCTCCGGGTGCAGATTCTTCTCGATGCCGTCTTCCGCTCCCATGAAACGGGATGCCGCATTGACATCCTCGTTCCGGGAAATGGCCCGGCCTGAAATCCCGGGTATTTTTCTATCGGCTTCAGACCTGCGTTTTTAACAGAACCGTTTCCGGCCCACGGCACAGCCACGTGGTGGCAAAGACGTAGAAAAACCAGTGCAGATAATCGGGTAACCACTGTAATACGCGGAAACGGCTTTGCCCCTGGTCTTGTCTGCGTTTATACCAACAGGATGGAACCTCTTCGATACGCCAGCCCATGCGGTGACTCTTGACCAGCAATTCAATGCTGTAGGTGAAACCGGCAGACGATTCCACCTCTATGACATCCACAACCCGGCGTGAAAAAAGACGAAAGCCATTGGTGGCATCGTGGCAGGGAAGCCTTGCAAAATGAAAAAGCACGAAGGATGCCGTGCGCACCAGGATGGACTTTAGCCAGGGACATCCCACCATTTTCCCCTCGGGAAGAAAACGGCTCGCTGAGACAATGTCGCAGCCCTCCAGAAGAAGCGAGACCATATGGTCTATACGGCTGGCGTTATAGTCATCGTCTGCAGGAAGGACGAGTACGGCGGGAGCATCGGAAGCCTGAAATCCACTCATAACGGCATCGTGCACGCCGTTCCCATGATTTTTTACCTCGACAATGTCTATCTTTTCCCGGGGATAGCGCTTGAGAGCATCAAGGGTATCGTCCTCTTCGAAATCGTAACAAATCGACACCCGAAAGGGTGTTCGCACTTCCCGGACAAGCGCATCAAGGACAGCAGAGATGTTTTCTCCCTCGTTATAGACGGGGATGATGATGTCCAGCTTGCTATCGGGCATGGGAATTTTCAGTCAGTTTCGTGGTCGGCGAGAAAGCCCCACACGTCAATAACGGGTGTTTCGCCTACGATTAAGTCCTTGTACTGGCTGTGGGGGACACACAGGAACAACAGATCGCTTTGGGCGATGACCTGGTCAAGATTAATAAGACCAGGGTCATCCTTGACGTAAGGGTCGGTGGTCAGGACTTTCCTGGCGCGGACAGTCAGCATGTTTTTCAGTTTATAGCTGAGAGAAGCCCGGGTGTCGTCAATATCGGCCTTGAAGGCCATGCCCAGCAAACCAACCGTGAGTTCTCCAAGATTATATTGGTTTTGTACCTGTTCTATGAGGAACAGGACCAGCCCTTCGTTGATGAGCATGGCATCATGACCAAGGCTGAACTGGTTGTTGGCGAAGGCCGCAAGTTGCATCGTGTCCTTGAAAAGACAGGGCCCCGCGGCAAATCCAGCCCGTGGAAGACCACTGGCGCGTGGATAGTCCTGTGTGATGGCCTTGTGAATATTGTGATAGTCCAGACCCGCAGAGGTAGCGATCATATAAAACTGGTTGGCCGTTGCGAACTGGATATAGCGGTACGCGTTGGCGAACAACTTGGCGAATTCGGCTTCCTTCGGCATGGTATACACAACGGACGGCGCCAGCATGGTGAAGAGGCTTGCCGCCTCTTCCACGGCCTGAGATGTGGTGCCGCTGATGATCTGCGGCACCGACCGGAGTTCTTCAAGAGCGAGCCCTTGCACAACCCTTTCCGGACAATAGGCCACAGGAAGATCCATCCCCTGTTCCTGCAGATACCCATAAAGCCAGTCAGTGGTGCCGGGAAAGACAGTGGAGCGCAGGATCATCAGATTGCTGTTCTGTAGATAAAGGGCAATCCCGTCGATATATGATCGAAAAGCCTTGTGATCGGGATTGAGAAATTCATCCACCGGCGTGCCGACGGTAACGATCACTTTCCCAGCCCCGTCAATGGCCTGCGGATCGCTCGCCAGATGCAGCCGGCCGCTTGCTAGGCCGCTTGCCAGTAGAACATCACACCCCTGGTCGATCCACGGCATACGACCCTCGGCGATAATTTCCAAAACCTCTTTGTTGATGTCCTGAATCAGGACGGTTAGCCCCTTGTCCACGAAGGAAAGAGCCAGAGGCAAGCCCACATGGCCGGCGCCGCCGACGATGGCGAGATCGATGTCAGGACCAGCCTTTTTATTGGCGTTTTTCTGCTTCGTCATGATTTGGTTACAGGATACGCGGTTGGGGAAGAGGGATGATGAATTTTCCCTTATACCCATTTTCACGGAGTTTAGGGGCCAGTTCGTCGGCAATGTGCCAGGACAGGATTAAGGCATATTCGGGTTGGTCCTCAAACAGCCGGGACTCCTCGATGACGGGAATAAGGGTTCCCGGCAGATATTTTCCTATTTTCAGGGAGCTTTGGATTTCAAGGACGTAATCGAGAATGCCGTCGTCGAGACCCACATAGTGAACAAGGGTACTCGCCCGTGAAGGGGCGCTGATACCGCAGACTCGCCCGCCTTCTTCTTTGATACCGCGCAGCATGGCATGAAGCCGCATTTTAGACAGGACCACCTCTTTCCTGAAGAGCTCCAACCTCCGACGCATGTCATCGCCAGTGGGTTCGTTGCTAAGAATTTCCTGAACCGAAGGCTGAATATCCCGGCGTCCCTTTTTCGCGGCATAGACCCGGATGGAGCCCCCATGGGTAGGTATATGCCGGGCATGAATCACATCGAGGCCGTGTCCTTCCAGAAGGTTTCTCAGACTGGTCAGAGAGTAATAGCGCAGATGCTCGTGATAGATGGTGTCGTATTGCAGGGTATCGAGCAGGCCTATGGCGTAATGGGATTCCGAGATAAAGACGCCATCCTCGTCGAGAAGCGAAACAATTCCATCAAGAACGGCGTGGATGTCTTCCATGTGGGCAAACACATTAGCCGCCGTGACAAGGCGCGCGGGGCCGTGTTCGTTGCGCAACCTTACCGCCACCTCGGGACGGAAATAAGTGGTCACGGTTTCAATCTCCCGCTCGCGGGCGATTTGTCCCACATCGGTGGGTTCGATACCGAGGACCCTGTGACCGCCATCATGGAAATTTGAAAGGAGTGTCCCGTCGTTAGAACCGATATCAACTACCAGATCTTCAGCTTTCAGGGCGAGAAATTCTTTGGCTTCAGTATAAAGTCCGGCAAAGTTCTCTTTCAGGATACGTGTGGAGCCGCTGGTATAGGGATAGTCGGGGGGGAACAGAATCGCGGGGTCCACCGACAGACCCAGTTGCAGAAGCTCACAGTTGGGACAATAGAGAAGTTGCGCTGGATAGGAGGGCTGTTCACAAGGCGTTTCGCCAACAACGCGCATCTGGTTGACCGGCGGTAGATAGCCTAGAAAAAGTATCGGCTCCAGTTTCCCGTGGGCGCAGGATTGGCATCGCTCCACAGGAATGCCGCCGCCAGTCCCCGCAGCAAGTGTGGTCGATGTCGACATGCTAAGCTTTCTCCCCCGCGCCTTCGGGCGCCTCGCCGGCATGGTCGTCATACCATTTGGCGGTCAAAGCAATTCCCTCGTGCAGGGAGACGCGAGGAGAATAACCAAGCACAGCCAGTTTGGAAATGTCCGGGCAGCGCCTCGTAACGCTGCCTTCCCGAAGATCACCGGGGATGATCTCCACATCCCGGCCGAAATAGCCGGCAATTTCTCGCACCACCTCGGCGATAGCCGTCTCTTCGGGCGTGCCAATATGATAGATGCCTCTGTGCTCGCCCTGATCCAACAGGACAGCGAATCCTTCAACGAAATCGTCGATAAAGTTAAAAGCGCGGGTTTCACTGCCGTCACCCTGAATTGGGAAGGGAATGGTGCCGGTTTGCTCAAGCTGCCGTTTCATTCTGATGACAAATTGCGGAATCACGTGTTCCCAGCCCATATCCGGCCCATAGACGTTATGGGGACGGAAGATGACGACTTTCTCGAAATGCTCCCGGCCACAGTGCAAGGCCATCAATTCATTGATGATCTTGCCGCCCCCATAGGAATAACGAGGGTTCAGAGGGTCGGGAACCACCAGCGGGGCCGTCTCGTCAGTGGGAATATGCGGCGGAGACTGATAGACCTCCGAGCTGGAGGCAAGGAACAACTCCCTCACCCCGTGTTTGATGCACGAATCGATCATGTTCATGGCGCCCTTGATGGCCACGTCTAGAACAAGATCTGGCTGGGAATAGAAGAATTTTGTGCCGTTCACATAGGCCAGATGACAGACCCCATCCACACCCACTACGGCCCTGTCCACGGCGTCGGAATCCCTGATATCGGCACGGATGAATTCCGTGTCGTCACTTATGTCGGCAATCCGCCGCGCATCCCCGCGCCATTCATTGTCCAGAATCCTGACGGAATGCCCCTCGGCGAGCAAACGCCGGGCAATTACAGAGCCAAGGAGCCCCGCTCCTCCGGTAATGAGATAAGATTTGTTATTCACGTTTCTGTAAAAATGTTAGAGATGGTTTAGTTTAACGACCCTGCGACTGTAATATGCGTCCACCTCCATGACCAACGCAAAGAGAAACAGGTTGACCGTCCAAATCAAAAAAAAATCTGGTTACGAACCGGTTCTGAAATCCGCCAACATCTCCACCGTGACGACCCAGGCAGCTACAATTTCCGTCATCATCCCGACCTATAACGACCGCACCAGCCTACGGAAATGCCTTGCAGCCATAGCCTCTTCCTCCCACACGCCCCATGAGGTCATCGTAATTGACGATGCATCTACGGATCAGTCTGAAGATGTGGTGAGCCCTTTTGGATTTCGCTATATCCGCCTTGAAAAGAACGGCGGTCAGGCAGTGGCAAGAAACACCGGCGCCAAGATGGCGTCGGGAGACATTCTGTTCTTCGTGGATTCCGATGTTCGCATACAGTCGGACACCGTCGAGAAAGTCGCCCGGGCTTACCTGGATCCGCAAGTGACCGTCTATCAGGGCCTAGCCTCCAAAACCCCACTCAACACCGACGAGGGGTTCGGCCCACAACTTCTGGCCCTGCGGTGGTACTACCTCTTGAGGCACATCAAGGAGGCTTCTTTCACATACTCCCACGTCTTGTCCATCAGAAAATCGGCCTTCGATTCCGTTGGCGGATTTAACGAGAGCTTTAAGCCCCCCGGCGGCGGAGAGGAGTTCGACTTGGGGGTCCGCCTGCGCGAGCATTACATACTGCACACCGACCCTGAACTCACCGTGGACCACCACTTCCAGAAAATTTGGCCCCGGACCAAAGTGGTGTTTCAAAGGGCCTACGTCTGGGCGTCCATCCTCATGGATTCGGGCAAGTTCGAAACGACCGTCGCCACTCTGAAGGAGTCCCTCATTGGCCTCTTCAGCCTCCTCATCGTCCTGACCGCTCCACTAGGCTTGATCAATCCAGCGTTGCTGGGAGTACCCGCACTATTTTTCTGTGCCCATATCATTCTCAACACCGAGTTCTACAGCCTCCTATACCAAGAAAAAGGTGCGGTATTCCTGGTCAAGAGTGTTTTTCCTAACATGCTCTGGACGGTTAGCCAGACTTTGGGCGGCCTCCTCGGCCTCACTGCAGCCACGCTGAAGCGAGTCTGGATATTCTTCGGCGACTTGGCGCCTGTGCGCTACGTTCGAGCATTTCGTTTCCTGTTTAACAAGCACCCAAGCCACGTGGTGCTGTACGTCACCGGGCGCTGCGACTTCAAATGCGCGCACTGCTTCTACTGGCAGGAGATCGCCAACGCCAAGGTGTCCGAGGAACTCACTCTGGACGAGATGCGCGAGATCTCTCGGAAGTGGGGCCACATAAAGTTCCTCAGCATTACTGGAGGTGAGCCGACACTGCGCACTAATCTGGACGAGATCATCCATCTCTTCTGCCGGAACAACTCAGTGGACAATGTCGTCATCCACACCCACGGCGCCCACACCGACCGCCTTTTGAAAACCGCCCGCAAGATCGCTAAGGCCCATCCTCACACCGACTTCAACTTTAACATATCGGCAGATGACCTCGGTGATGCCCACGACAAGATCCGAGGGGTGCCCGGATCATTTGCGGCCTTGGAGAAGACCGTCCAGGTTCTGGCCGCGGAGAAGAAAAACTTCAAGAATATTACCGTCACCGCCAATACCTGCGCCCAGGCCGCCAATCAGGATAACCTAAAAAATATTATCACCTATTTCAGCGACCGAGATGACATCGATGGCTTCTATGTCTCCATCGTGCGCGGCGATGCGCGAGACGAGGATACCAAGCTTGTAGATGTCAACAAGTACAAAGAGGCAGTGCAGTTTCTCCAGCACAAGAAGCTCATCAACAACTACTATGATAGCTACCCGCTGGCCTCCATTCGCAGAACCCTGGACTTTGTTTGTCCAGAGGTGGTGATAGAGACCATCCAGATAATGGGCGGCCTTTTCGTCATCAAAAACAACGCCAAGGACAAGTCAAAACGCATGGTATACAACTGCCAAGCTGGCCGCACCGTGGTCGTCGTTAACGAATACGGTGACGTGTTTCCTTGCGAGATGTTGGGACAGGGGTACGGCAACATACGAGACTACGACTATGACATCGTGAAACTCATGGCCCATGAGAAAGCAAGAAAACTGAACAATTTCATCAAAGGGAACAACTGTTGTTGTACATGGGAATGTGCCCAGATGAATAACATTGTGTTCAACTGGCAAGCTTGGCCCCGGCTGATCGCCAAGTGGTTCAAGTTAGAAATCATCAGGCGCTCAGCCTGACCCACAGGCCCAGAATAGTAACGGATCGATCTGACTAAAATATGCAAAACTGGCAATATCCCTCATGGTACATAGGCAATCGCGAGCGGACGCTGGACCTGGGCATCATCTTTCTTATCCCTCTCGTCCTTCTTCTCAATAACGAAAACTGGCTCTATACGGACGTGGGCTGGACGGACCCGTGGAGTTATCTCTCCAGATTTCTACATTATGATACGGCCAATGAATTCATAGACTACAAGGTGGTCCGCTTCCCGTGGATATGGTCTGGATTCGCCGCCTATCGCCTGTTTTCGCCGGAAACGGCGACCACCGTTCTAGGCCTGTCCTATTTATATCTGGCCCTGTTTTCCTTTTACCTGATACTGGCCCGCCTGTTCAGCACCCGCTCGGCCTTCGTAACCACGGTTTTGCTCGCCTGCTACATGGAGTTCCACAGCCCCTACGGCTGGCTCTACCACAACATGGCCGCCACGGCCTTTTATTTTCTCTCTCTTCTTCTGTTCATTCATGCCGCCGACGCGCCAAGGCGCCAGGCAGCCTGGCTGTTCAGCGGCGGTATTATTCTGTTCCTGACCGTTTGCACAAATATGGCCTACCTGCCTTTTCTCCCTTTTCCATTTATTTTTTTCTATTTTATTTATTTCAGCGGCAAAAAGCCTACTTTCCGCCAAGCCGCCGTTACAACAGGGGTACAGCTCTTCTGGGTCACCTTGGGCGGGACCCTGACGGCAGCGCTCACAACCTATATTCATGGCGCCGTAACGGGTGCTTTCTGGATGATGGGGGAAACTGTCAATCAATTATTGGGAATGGAAAAACTTCCTGTATTTCTTGTACAGCTGGAATACGCCATTAATCTTCAAGAATGGATAGCAGGCGCAATAGCGGCGGATGAAAGGGAGATGACCCCTCTTGCCCTCCTTCTTAAAAATTCGGCTTTTTTGGTCATCCCCATCGTTCTTTTTCTTATTTCCCTGGGACGTCTTGGGTGGTTAGGCGCCGGGATGACTGGGCTTTGGTCAGGAAAAAAGCGCCTGGGAGAGAACCGGAAAAGTCTCTTCGAAATCCCGATCCATGCACAGCATATTATCGTGTGCTTGGCGTATTTCTCTCTCTATACCAAGGGAAGCCCAATCTTCTGGGCAAGTTTTCAGTCCTTTCCCCTCATAGGCACCTCGTTTTTGGCTATTGGCGCCTTTCTCTTCCGGTTTGGGCCGGGGATGCGGTTGTTTTCCTATCCCGCGTTACGCATGACCGTTCTTGCACTCTCCGTGCTCCTACTAATCATTTTGTTCCACTCATTGTTTCTTGAAAAATATAATTTAGACGGATGGTCGTTTTTTATATTCCCCCTGGTTTTCTGCATAATTTCATTCTCGTTATTTTTATCCAGGACGCATTCGAAGCTGATTTTTGTGCTGTTTTTGGTTGGATTCATGTCGGTCAATATTCTGGCCGCAAACAGGCCCTATCTTGTGAGGCCCTATATCTATGACAAATGTTATCCAAGAAAGGATGCGGCCCTTGCTGCTTTCGAGGGTATCAAATATCTCGACAGCATCGATATTCTTCACACCCATATGGCCTATATATATGATTATCATGACGAATTGAGCATGAACATTGACCTGTGCGAGCGGCATAAGCTCCAACACCCTATTTTCGAGATGGCGGTATCCATTTCTGTTTCACACGATGGCTGGGCGAATAAAAAAAACCTAGTCGAGAATGATCACGCCCACCCACCCGGCCACCCTGAGGATATGACCTCGTTCATCCAGCAGCTTCCTGCGAACAAGAAAATCGCCGTTATATCCAGCCTTCACAGTTCCGGGGACCGACTTTCCCGGCTGCACGCGGCGGCGGACAGTGTGGGTAGAACCATCACAGAAATTGGCCGAAGAACCGTACGGAGCGGAGACGTCGCCTATGAAATCGTGGTGTTTTCCGCGCCGTAAACCGGTTCGACCACACCGGAATTAAAGTCAGTGTGCCGTTTCAAGTCGGTGGATGAGACGGGCCATTTCTTCACTGACCAGCCGGTTCCCCCGTTCTCCCATGTGGACCTGATCGAAGAAAATACCTTCATCCGATCCCGCAATAATGTTGTCGGCATCCACATACCTGTAGTGGTTTTCTTCGGCATGCAGGGGGAGCCTGTCCCTCAGAATTTCATAAATCCTGGCGTTGTAATCGGGAAAAAGCTGATACCCTTTTGCAAAGAACTTCATAACATCCTTCTCGCAGACGGTGAGCTCCTTCCCTGTCAAAAAAGGGGTCGGCTGAAGAACGTAGATGAATTCAATGCCCAGAGGCTTCAGTAATTTGCTGATCGCCGCGTTGTTTTCAAGAATAATCTTGACCGGTATGCGTTCATCCACGATATGACTTTTTATGACTCCGTTGACCTCCATGTTTCTTTGAAAAAGGTCAATAAAATACAATGACTTCAAGTCGTAATCATCAGGGTTTATGTCGGGATACAACTTGCCGATATCGGGCCGTTTTTTCCAGGAATGGGTATAATTGTATTTTCGTGCCAGATGGTCGGAGAACTGCCGGTCTCCAGAATAGGCGGCGTAGCTATCATTCCATCCACTGTACATGATGACGTAATCCGGGTGGAATTTGAGAACGTGGAATTCCAGCCAGTATCTTTCCATTGTGGAAACAATTCCGCCTATTGCCGCCGAAATGAAACGCACTTTTTTGTCCGGAAGCAATTCACTGATATTTTTTTCGGCAACGTTCGAATAGAGCTGGTCCATGTTGACGCCGGCGCCCCATGCGCTTGACCCGCCGGTAATAAAGACCCTGGTCTCGTCTTCGGCCGGATCGGTGGTAATATCCTCTCCATATCGAAAATGCTGGCCGTTTATTTCGTAGCCGGGGCCGGTATCATAGGGTTTTGGAATTCTCCTGAGAATGGGGTCATTCTCCATATTCGACATAACAGCGTATTTACCGAAAAATTCGCCCTCGGTTTCAAAGGACTCAGAAATACTGCATACGGCCAGTTTAGGAATTTTATCCAGGGCAAATAAATATGTCCTTGAAATTAGCTCTGTCGAAAGCACTGTAATAATAATTACTATGAAAAATAGAATTATATAAAAAATATTTCTTTTAATAACTATTTATATTCAAATTATTCCTAGACACTCACACAACAAAAAATATTCGCCCAGCATGGCACCGGGGCTTTCCCCCCATATAAGGTATCCTTTTCCGCCCATTCCCAG
>Ga0187827_10008494_pt1 | contig 11106 bp, 9 predicted proteins | sample ETNtaG_39_FD_167969 | JGI IMG/M metagenome (GOLD analysis project Ga0187827, IMG submission 167969) | Marine microbial and viral communities from oxygen minimum zone, Eastern Pacific Ocean - ETNP2014_SV_150_PacBio MetaG (Illumina Assembly) | ecosystem: Environmental > Aquatic > Marine > Hypoxic... | reverse complement strand
TTTACAATACTCCAATAAGTGTTATTAGAAAGAGAATAGATAAATTTGGAGAGGAAGCTGTTATTTGTTTAAGTGAAAGAGGTGTAGATTTTTTACTTGAGAAAATCGAAGTTAAAAATGTCGCCGCGTCAATTATAAAATACGCAAATCAAAAGGACATAGACTTAATCGCTATCATGACAGATCAGGGAACAACAACGGCAAATAAATTTTTAGGTGCTTACTCACAACAACTAATTAATAATTCAGTTATACCTGTTGTTAGTGTAAGAGCAAAAATACATTAGTTAGTTTATTATGAAAGGGTTGTTAAATTTATTATTTTGTGTGGTGTTTCTAGCAAACAGCTTTGTGGCACAAGAAACTTATGAAAATAGTTCGGTTGTGATTAGAGATTCAAGGATTGACAGCCTCGTGAATTTACATATTGAGCATAGTAAAAGATATCCTGTATTTCAGGGCTATAGAATCCAAATACTTAAAGCATCAGGAAACGATGCTCTTGAAACAACCGAGGAAGCAAAAACTAAATTTATGGAAAAGTATTCGGATGCGAATGGTTACCTTACATTTGATGAACCATATTATCGTGTACGTGTAGGTGATTTTAGGACGCGTTTGGAAGCTGAAAAGTTTCTAAGAAAAATAAGTAGAAAATATCCCGGAGCATGGGTAATTCAAGATTATATTAATTTCCCGAAATATAAATACGAATAGCTATGAGTAAAATAATTCTTGTGGGCATAGATTTTTCCGCTTGCTCAATAAATGCCCTTGAACACGCAGTTACAATTGCAAGGAAAGCCAAAGCCGGTATTGCTATGGTTTGGGTTAATCACCTCGATTATTCGAAGGAGATCTTCTCAGTAGAACCTCAATTCATTGAGGCTGAGGTTGCAAAACGGTTTGATGCTCTTGTAAAGAAGTATCAATATCATTTTCATGGAGAAAAGATAGAGTACTTTGTCAGAAAAGGAAAGATATATAAAGAAATCTGTAAGTTATCAGATGAACTGGATGCATTTCTTGTTGTTGTTGGAACACATGAATCATCAGGCTTTGAAGAGTTTTGGATCGGCAGCAATGCTAACAGAACGGTTTCGAACAGTAGTAAACCAGTTATTACTATACGTGATGGAGTTGATGTTGGGGCCGATTTGAAAAGAATAGTTTTCCCTTTAGATAGTACAAAAATAACTAGGCAAAAATTACCTATAACAGCCCTATTGGCAAAATATTTCGGGGCAGAGATACACATACTTGGTTTGCTTACAACTAATTCCAATGACATCAGATTTAGAGTTCGTAACTATGTTGAACAGGTTGAGGAATATTTAACTGAGAATGGAATAAAATTTAAATCAACACTTATCGACTCAAAGAATATTACTGAGGATACCGTTAATTATGCTAAAGAAATAGGGGGCAACCTAATCTCAATAATGACAGAACAGGAAACCTCTGCAGCTAATCTTTTGCTTGGGTCATATTCCTCACAAATGGTAAATCATTCATCAATCCCTGTACTAAGTGTACATGCAAGCAAATACTAGATTCATTTTTACTATTTGGTGATAAAGTTTCTCAGTCAGGTAAATAGAAGCAGGACTTTACCTTTTTATTATATCTCCATTCTTATTAAAGAAATGGTATTCCATTAACTGATAACTTTTCATCTTGCGTATTTTAACCCATTTTTTGTATTTCATAAACCAACGCATTTGAGTTGATAATGAACCTTTAGTGAGATAAGCATTAATGTAAGGATGAACGGCAAGAGTCAGTTTCTTTTCGTTTTGGTCGTACATTAAATAATTGAGATTGTTTTCGATATCATCTATTAGGATCATGCTTGATTTTATTTGTCCGGTACCAAGACATGTTGGGCATTTTTCAAGTACGGGTACAATCATTTCGGGCCTTACGCGTTGCCTTGTAATCTGAACCAATCCAAATTTGCTAGGAGGAAGTATAGTGTGTTTAGCCCTGTCTTTCGACATTTCTTCAATTAATTTTTGATGTAAAGCCTTTCTGTTTTTGGCATCATGCAAATCTATAAAGTCGACAACTATAATCCCTCCCATATCTCTTAATCTAAGTTGGCGAGCAACTTCAACAGCAGCCTCCATATTAACAATCAGAGCATTTTCTTCCTGTGATTTTTCCTTATTCACTCTATGTCCACTGTTTATATCAATGACGTGTAAAGCCTCAGTATGTTCTATAACTAAATAAACACCACTTTTAATTGTAACAGTTTTTCCAAAGGAACTCCTAAGTTGTTTTTCAATCCCATAATGATCAAAAATGGGTATTCGTCCCTTGTACCTCTTTACTATATCTTTTTTATCAGGGGCTATGGTGCCAATATAAGTTTTTGTTTCTTCAAACAGAGTAACATCGTTAACGTATATTGAATTAAACGACTCATTTAAGATATCTCTTAGTATTTGTGATGTGCGATCAAGTTCGCTAAGTACTTTATAAGGAGCCTTAAGATGAGATAATTTTTTAATAATACTTTCCCATTTTTCAGTAAGATTACGAAGATCAGAATCAATTTCTGCTACTTTTTTGTTTTCCGCAACGGTACGTATAATTATACCATAATTATTTGGCAATATGCTGGTTATAAGACGTTTTAAGCGATTACGTTCGTCTTTGCTTTTTATTTTTTGTGAAATTGATACTTTATTGGAAAATGGAAGCAGGACAAGAAATCGTCCGGGGAATGATATTTCAGTTGAAATCCGTGGCCCTTTAGTAGATATTGGTTCTTTAGCAATTTGTACTAAAATTTGTTGCCCAGAAGTCAATACCTGAGTTATCTTACCTGTTTTATCAATATCTTTTTCTCGCCTAATAGTTTCGTGAGAAATCAGATTATCTTTTCCTAATAGGCCAAGTTTTACATATTTATTGAAAGTTCGTATTTGCGGACCAAGGTCAAGATAATGTAAAAAAGCATCTTTATCATAGCCTACATCTACAAAAGCAGCATTAAGACCGGGCATTATTTTCTTTACCTTACCTAAAAAAACATCGCCAACAGTAAATTTGTTGTTGATTTGTTCCTTGTGTAATTCAACTAGATTTTTGTCCTCAAGTAATGCAATGTTAACTTCCGATAAATTCGAATCAATTATTAATTCTCTGTTCACATTGTATATTTTTAAATAATTAAATAACACTATTCATAGCATTATTTAATAAAATAACGTTGAAATTGAACGGACAAACAGCGTGGGTATCGGGAGGAAATGAAATAAAAATATTAACACAAGGCTATAGAATGGCCTTGTGTTAATATTGCTAAAGAAAAAATTATTTCTTCTTATGCCTATTCTTCCTTAAACGCTTTTTGCGTTTATGGGTTGCCATCTTGTGCCTTTTCCTCTTTTTTCCGTTTGGCATAATTAAATGATGTTAATGTTAATAATGAGCTATTTGGCTTTTACCTCGTTAACGAAGGTTTTCGCCGGTTTAAAAGCAGGAATATTGTGAGCAGGGATAATAATTGTAGTGTTCTTAGAAATATTTCGACCTGTTTTTTCAGCTCTTTTCTTAATAATGAAACTACCAAATCCTCTCAAATAAACATTCTCACCACTAACCATAGTGTCTTTAACAGTTTCCATGAAGGATTCAACTACAGCCTGTACAGCTACTTTTTCAACGCCTGTTTTATTGGCGATTTCAGTTACAATTTCTGCTTTTGTCATCTCAATGTTATTTTAAATGATTAAAAATTAGTTTTCTTGTGTGACCGGCAAAAGTAATACATTTTATTAATTAATATCAAATAATCGAGTAATTTTTATTTATAATTACTTCTTTACTAGGAATTTCTGGTTTAAAGGTACACATTATTGGTTTTAACTGAATATTTTGTTTGTGATAAGTTTGACTTTAACGGCAAATTTGAATAAAAAATATCTAATTTTGATTACTGAAAATAATAAAATTAAATTTTTACGGAATGGCAGGAATAAATAAAGTTATTTTAATTGGGCATATTGGGAAAGATCCTGATACGTTTACATTTGATGATGGAACAAAAAAAATTAGTTTTTCTCTGGCAACAACTGAAAGCTATAGAGATAGAAACACAAATGAATGGAGAGATCAAACAGAATGGCACAACATTGTTGGTTACAGGTACTTAGCTGAAAAAAATATAGCAAAAGGAGATCTGATCTATGTTGAAGGAAAAATTAAAAACAGAAAATACAATGATAGGGATGGTAATGAGAGATATATTACAGAAATATTGGCTGAAAAAATAAATATGCTTGCACATCCCAGAGGTAGTGAAGGAAATAGCGGAGGAGAAGCAGATAATATTAGCAAGCCAGTTAGCAGTAATGCTTCAACTACTGAACCTGTTGAACCAGATCAACCTGAAAGTTCTGATAAGCCAGAAGATGACCTTCCTTTCTAAAAATCAGGAAGTTGATTCTTAAGTATAACTTTTCTTAGTAATTTTGCCAGGTAATTCTTATAAAATAATAATTCATTTTGGAAGTTGTTGAAACACTTGCTTTTCTACCATTGTTAAATATAGTTTTAGAGCAATTCTATTTAGGCTTCTCACCTGGCATCGTCATAGCGCTATTGGTAATTATTATTCTTTTATTTTTCTCAGGTTTAGTTTCGGGCTCCGAAACTGCCTTTTTTTCTCTCACGCCTTCTGATCTGGATTCAATAAAAGTTAGAAATGGGAAAAAAGATAAGGCAATATTGAAGCTACTTACTAAACCTAAACAACTACTGGCAACAATACTTATTTCCAATAATTTTATTAATGTCAGCATTGTTATTTTGTCTACCTACATAACTGTAAACTTGTTTGATCTTCAATCGAATAAAATTCTAATATTTTTAGTCCAGGTTGTAGTTGTTACTTCTGTCTTGCTTATTTTCGGAGAAATCATCCCCAAAATTCTCTCCAATAGGGAGCCTGTTGCAGTTGTTACATTTATGGTATTATACCTGAAGTTTTTAATATGGTTTTTTAAACCTTTAAGTAGCATTCTCGTAAATTCAACTTCGTTTATTGACAAGAGAGTTGGGAAAAAAGGTCATAATATTTCAATGAGCGACCTTTCGGATGCTATTGAGATTACATCCGACACTAGCGTTACTGATGAGGAAAAATTAATACTTAAAGGGATTGCCACTTTTGGTGAGAAGGAAGCAAGTGAGATTATGGTTTCACGTGTAAATATTACTGCTGTGGATATTACATTGGGTTATAGCGATGTAATTAATGTAGTTCTCAAATCAGGGTTTTCACGAATACCTGTATATAAAGAAAATCTCGATAGTATTTCAGGTATACTATACATTAAAGATTTATTGCTTTTTTCGGATAACAATATAAATGAAGGATGGCAAAAACTTATAAGAAAACCAGCGTTCTTTGTGCCTGAAAACAAAAGGATTAATGATCTTTTGCAAGAGTTTCGAGATAAAAAAATACATCTGGCCATTGTTGTTGACGAATATGGTGGAACTTCTGGCATTATTACCTTAGAAGATATTATTGAAGAGATTGTGGGTGAGATAAGTGATGAATTTGATGTAGAACCGCTTCAGTTTAAATACGAAAAGATTTCTGATAAACTATATGTTTTTGAAGCAAAAACACCAATAGTTGACTTTTGTAAAATTCTCGATGTTGATGATGAAATTTTCGACGATGCAAGAGGGGAATCAGACTCATTGGGAGGCCTGATACTTGAGTTTGAAAGTAAGATACCCGACCAAGGATCCGTAATTAACTTTAAGCAATTCAGATTTGAAATTACAGATGCCGATCAAAGGAAAATTAATAAAATAAAGGTGTTTATTGATAATGACGAGCTTGATGAGAAAATTGAACAATAGCCTTTTAGTTGCGGTAGTTTTAATTATGGCATCTTGTGGCCAACATTATACTCCATTGCCACGAGGTTATTTTAGAATAGAACTTCCTAAACACAAGTATCAATTATCTGATACGTTGTTTCCATATTATTTTGAATATCCTGAATATACTTCAATACAAAGTTCTCCGCATAACCCCGATCAAAGGTATTGGGTTAATATTATTTATCCGCAATTTAAAGCAACAGTTTATATAAGTTACAAGAGTATTGATGATAATTTAATAACTTATCTTGAAGATGCATATACTTTAGTGTCAAAACATATACCTAAAGCAGATGCAATAGATGATAGCCTTATAGATGATAAGAAAAGAAATGTTTTTGGATTAACATACAAAATTGAGGGCAGCGGTGTTGCATCACCTTATCAGTTTTTTGTAACGGACAGTTCGTCACACTTTCTACGTGGTGCACTTTATTTTGATATAATACCAAATAACGATTCACTTGAACCTGTTATTGATTTTATTACCAAAGATCTAGAGCACCTGATAAACACTTTGGAGTGGAATAATGACGTGGTTAGAAATGAGGATTGAATTTAATTAAGCGAAAAACTACTTCGAATAAAAATCAATCATTTTCTGTATTGATTTATTGCAAACCGGACAAAAGGTATTTCCGGAAAAACTATTCATTAAGCAATCATGCATTGGTCTGTATACACCCTTTGCCACATAACCACCACCTTCAAAAACACCAACTTTGTTCTCATACTTTTCAGTATCTGGTGTTGGGATTGGAGTTCTTTTTTTCACCAAATCTTTCCATTTGAGATCAAAATCCACAAGTGTTGTAATGTTTGGTTCCCAGGGTTCGGCATTAAGATTATAGAAATCGTTGTAAGAAGTTGATGAATTGTAATATTCATCAGCCAGACCTGCAAACCCATGTCCAAGTTCATGAATAAAAATCTGGGATGCTTTTTCGTTGCTGTTCACACTAACGTTATAATAATTGTATATGGCACCACCACCATACTTTTCGTTGTTAACAAGAATGTAAATCTGATCGTATGGTGCGTTTGCAGCCATGTCACGTACGCTTTTATTATCCATAGTCATACAGTATCTTTCGCTGTCGAAAGTATAAAAACCTGTGTTTAGCAATGTTTTCTTCCAGACATTATCAGCCGGGATATCATTGCCAGAATCATCGGATGGAGCAAGAATACCGATAATGTTAAACTTGTCCTTATTGTCATTGTACGGAGCATAATCAAAAAGGCCATCCGCAAATAATCTACAATCGTCAATAAATAGCCCCATTTCTTCATTTGAATATCCGTCAGGCAAAATCACAATATCTATATTTTTGGCCGGATCACCTGAAACATGCACAGCAAACGATGGGTACATTAATCGTCTATCTTTCTTGATAAAGTAATTCTCAGGATTTACAGTATATCTGAATTTCTCTTCAAATATCTCATCATGATTTCTGGAGAATAATACTACATCAACGGTTTGTTTTGGATATGGAAAAACAACTGCTTCAGAAAAAGCACGTTTAGTTATATTGGCTTCATCAGTTGTTTGCCATTCCCCGAATAATGAAGAGTAACCTCTTGAATATAGTAAAGAGTCGTTGGAATTATTATATACCTTTACATAGTAATTTCCATATTCAAAAGTGTCCACTAGATTAACTTTAGAACCTCCCCAATATGGTTCTTCAATTAATTCATCGAAATAATAAGATTCATTATCATGATTACCACTGTGGTAATAATCCATTCGAAGTGTCTTATTATGAAAAAACTTATCAAATTGGGCTGCAACATTAAGGTTCATTAAAACTACGGCAAGTAGTGTTATATGTCTCATTTTAAAGGATTTAATAATTGCATTAGTAATTATATTGGCCAGCTATATTAAGTTAGAATTGCTTTGATAATATATCCTAGTACTTTATTATTGAACAATATTAGCTGCTTGTTCCTGTTCAGGGGATAGCCATCCACCACCAAGAGCTTTATACAGTTTAATATATTCGACGAGTAGATTCAATCTGGTCTGTGTATAATCTAATTCAGCATCAAACGCCTGGCGTTGCGAATCAAGAACCTCCAAGTAACTTGTTTCACCTAATGAATACCGGTTTTCTGAAAGCATCAAGGCATTTAATGCTGCTTTATTACGCATGTCTTGAGCCACAAGTTCTTCTTTTAGGGTTTTAATACTTATTAAAGCATCTTCAACATCTTTAAATGCTCGCAATACCGTATTTTCATATTCATATAGCAAAACTTCAGTTTGATATCTTGCTATTTCAGCACGCTTTTTATTTTTTCCAAACTGAAAAAGAGGACCAAGTACACTTCCACTTGCTGACCATGCAAACCCTCCTGTAGTTAAAGTTGAAAGGTCGTTACTGGCAGCGCCAAATAAACCTGTTAAACTTAATGATGGCCAGCGCATTGCCTCCGCAACTCCTATTTGAGCATTTTGTGCTTTCAATAATGCTTCTGCCTGCTTAATATCAGGTCTGCGTTCTAACAATTGTGATGGCAAGCCTGTTGGAATATCGGGAGGAAATTCCATATTTAGAAGTCTTGACACAGTTCTTATAGCTTGAGTATTATTACCCAGCAAAATACTTAATGAACTTTCAGTAAGTGAAATGGCCCTTGAAAATAGAGGTACGGCTGCAGCAGAAATTGCACGCTGAACTTGTGATTGATTTAAATCAATTTCAGCAACAATCCCCCATTTATATCTCTCTTCAATTATTAGTAATCCACTATCACGAGATGCAAGTGTATTTTCGGCAATAAGTAATTTTTCTTTGTTCTTTAGAAGTTCAAAATATGTGCTGGCTACAGATGATATCAAACTTATTTGAATAGTACGCATTCCATAACTACTGGCAAGAAGATCAGCTTGGGCGGCTTCGGTTAACCGGCGATATTTCCCCCAAAATCCTATTTCCCAGGATAGTTCAGGATAAGCGAAAAAACTGTTAGATGATTCTGGTAGTTTTGCTCCCATATAGTTACCGCTCGTGGCTCCAACATTATAACCTAGTGATGGGTATTGATCGGCGGAAGTATAACCGACATTTGCCCTGGCTGCTTCAATTCGGGCTGCTGCAACTAATACATCTTTATTTTCTTTAAGTGCCGTGCTAATTAAAGTATCAAGAATAGGATCGTTAAATAACTTCCACCACTGTAAATTTACTACTGTATCAGTTGCCAAGGAATCAAACCTAAATTTCTCAGGACTACTGTAATCTGGTTTCTGAAAATCAGGACCCAACATACAGCCTGTAAGGTAAATGATTAATGCTAGAATAAGTAATGCTAATATCTTTTTCATAGTCTAATCATTTTTTTCGTTTACATTAGCTATTTCAGCAGCCTTCATTTTATCTCGCCGTTTTTCATATCCTGAAATTTTTCCTATAAATACAAATAGCATTGGGTACATAAACACCCCTAAAAATGTTGCTACTGTCATTCCTCCAATCAAAGCCATACCCATAACTTTTCGTGCTTCTGCACCAGAGCCTGTAGCTATTACAAGTGGAAATACTCCGAAAATGAATGAAAATGCAGTCATTAAAATGGGGCGGAACCTTGATTTAGCTGCACTGATTGCTGAAGCCAAAAGATCTTTGCCAGTTTTAAATTCATCATTTGCAAATTCTACAATCAGGATTGCATTTTTAGCTGCCATACCAATAAGCAGTACAAATGAAATCTGTGCAAAAATATTATTCTCAAAAGTTGGACTGAAAAGTCGTGACACCCATAGCGCAAAGAAGGCTCCAAAAATTGCAAAAGGTGTTCCCATTAGGATACTAATAGGCAGAGACCAACTCTCATATTGTGCTGATAATATTAAGAACACAAACACAAGCGAAAATGTTAATATCATTATCAATGATCCAGAGGCTTTCTTCTCCTGATAGGACATTGCATTCCAAGCATAACCCATATCCTGAGGCAGTACTTCGCCAGCTACTTCTTCCAATGCATCTAATGCTTGCGCAGAAGTATAACCATTTCCAGGCTGTCCGGTTACCTCTACAGATCTAAATAGATTAAACCGATTAGTGTAATCAGGGCCTGATATGTCCTTTACAGTTACTAGCGTTGATAAGGGAACCATGTCACCTTGGTTGTTCTTTAAAAAGAAATTACTAATCTGTTGTTTATCAACTCTGTATTTAGGCTCAGCCTGTATGTATGCTTTATATAATCGGCCAAATCTTGTAAAATCGTTGACATAAGATCCTCCCATAAATGCCCCAATCGTATTATATAGCTCATTTAATGGGACACCGAGCTTTAGTGCTTTTTCTTTATCAACATCCATATAACGTTGAGGTACATCTGCTTGAAAAGTAGTAAAGGCATTTGAAATTTCCGGCCTTTTATTTGCAGCTGCAACAAATTTTGCCGCTTGTTGTGCAAGATATTCAGGTGTATTACCACCTTTATCCTGGATCATAATACTAAAACCAGATCCATTCCCAAGTCCAGGTAATGCAGGTGGCCCAAACGCAAATACCTGAGCACCTAAAATTTTTGTGAACAAAATTGGATTTAACTCTTTAATAATTTCCTTGGCCGTAAGTTTTCTTTCATTCCATGGTTTAAGTGATATAAACATAAATCCTGTATTCGAAGACATGGCACCAGATAACATACTGAACCCTGAAGCTGTTGTTACATATTCAACTTCAGGTATTTCCAAAATAATATCCTCAATTTTTTTAGAAATAGCATTTGAGCGTTGCAATGAAGCTGCATTTGGAAGTTGAATATTAATGAAGAAATATCCCATATCTTCTTCTGGGATAAAACCTCCAGGAACTAAAGTGCTAAATAACCCTGCTCCAATAGAGATTATAACTATGAATACAACACTTCGTTTTAACTTACGTGCTACTATATTTGTAAAACTCATGTAAGCATCCGTTGTTTTCCCCATGTATTTATTAAATCCACCAAAAAACTTATCTAGCCATCCACCATATGGGGTTGGTTCTTTTAATAATAATGAGGATAGTGCAGGACTTAATGAAAGTGCGTTAATCGATGATACTATTACCGAAATAACTATAGTTACTGCAAACTGTTGATATAAACGACCAGTTATGCCCACTATACTGGCAACAGGTATGAATACAGCAACCAGGACAAGAGTAGTTGCAATAATAGGTGCTG
>Ga0187827_10008493_pt1 | contig 11107 bp, 9 predicted proteins | sample ETNtaG_39_FD_167969 | JGI IMG/M metagenome (GOLD analysis project Ga0187827, IMG submission 167969) | Marine microbial and viral communities from oxygen minimum zone, Eastern Pacific Ocean - ETNP2014_SV_150_PacBio MetaG (Illumina Assembly) | ecosystem: Environmental > Aquatic > Marine > Hypoxic... | reverse complement strand
ATGAGATGCAAATCGAGCATGAAATCAACACCAATCTGACTGCTCCCATCAACCTGACTCACCGGTTACTTCCTTTGCTGACCAGTCAAAAGGAGAGCAGCATCGTGTTTGTAAGCTCAGCGCTCGCCAGGGTGCCAAAATATACTGCGCCTGTTTACTGCGCTTCAAAGGCAGGGATATACCTGTTTGTAGAGTCTCTGCGGCACCAACTCAACAATACCAATAGCAGGGTGGTCGAAGTAATTCCAGACCTGGTGGATACACCAATGATGGCGGACAGGCCCGGGTCAAAGAAAACCCAGCCAGCGGTGTTGGCTGGATCTTTCCTGAGAGGCGTGGAAGGTGACAGCAACACCACCTTTATTGGTCGGACACGCCTGCTGTTTGGATTACAGCGCCTGCTTCCAAATTTGGCACGCTCTATTATCAGCAAAGACTAGATGGTAAAGAGCAGTAAAGAACAGGACACCCAACGAGCTGAGATGACCGACTCGCTTTAGGGTTGATCTCTCACGGTCCTACTCGTTGAAGTCGAAATCCTGGGTGTCCTGTAATTGTAAGAATCTATAGTATCTACAGCTTGACCTGTGGTGAGGAGGGTAATTGCCGATGGATCTGGCGGTAATAGTTCATGTTCTACTGGTTGGTATCTGGATTGGGTGCATTTTCATTGCTTGGATACTCGAATATGCCAGGCATGGAAGCGTGGAGGAACATCGTCATCTTTCGGTTATTCATTTTCGGATAGACAAATACATGGAGGGTTCGGCGATGGCAGGTATTTTGCTTTCCAGCGCATATCTGTACTTGCGAGCACCCCAGCCAATATTGATAGATGTTAAAGTCGTTCTCGCCCTGATCGCCATCAGTATTAACTTCTACTGCATCTATTGCTTCGTTATGCGGCAGAATGCTTTTATGGGCAACCAGGTTGAGGTTGCTGAAACCTATGCCCTAAACCAGGACAGAGTTGGTATACCACTTTATCTGCTGGCCACTATGGTATTGGGTATCGTCGCTTATTTTCGCTATTGATGGTGGCATATCAAAAGTTGACTCGCCAAGCCTGGCGGGTACCAGGGAATATTGCGAGGGGAGGAGGGCCGTGGGTCAGTCTAACCGTCGATTTTACAGAATAAGGTTGCTCAAAGGAGAGTAGGAAATGATTGAGTTGTATACGGCGCCAACACCAAACGGGCACAAGGCCTCCTGTGTGCTGGAAGAGTTGGGTCTGGAGTACGAGGTGAAGCCGATCAATATCAGTGAGGGTGATCAGCATACGCCTGAATTTCGTGGCATCAATCCTAACGGGCGTATACCAGTAATAGTTGACCGGGATGAAGGTAATCTGGTGGTTTTTGAATCTGGCGCAATCATGATTTACCTGGCGGAGAAAACAGGTAAATTGTTGCCCAATGATATTGCCGGACGCACCAGGGTTATACAGTGGGTGATGTTTCAGATGGGTGGCATTGGTCCGATGATGGGGCAGGCGAATGTTTTCTTTCGTTACTTCCCTGAGAAATTGCAACCGGCAATTGATCGCTATCAGAATGAGTGTCGACGATTGTTCGAGGTTCTGGACAGCCACCTGGCTGACAATGAATGGCTGGCAGATGATTATTCCATTGCTGATATAGCCAACTGGTGCTGGGTGAGAACTTACAAGTGGTCCGGAGTGTCACGGGATGGCCTTTCGAACCTGGATCGATGGTTGGGTGTAATGAAGGAAAGGCCTGCCCTGCAAAAAGGAGTGCAGGTGCCTGTTGTTGTCGAGAGCCTACTGAATGACAAAAAAGCGAAGGAAGAATTCAAGAAGAATGCACAAAAATCACTACAAACCTGAGAATAGAACCAAGAGGCCAATAGGGCTTACTCAACTAAGGGGAATGATCGGCGATGGCTGAGCAATTTAAAAACCAGGGTGGTGTTGCTACCAGTGAACCATCCAAATTTGTCCGTTGGCTTGGCAGTAAAATAGTTCCCCGTCGAGTGAGTTTGGATCGATTACTCCATGCCAGACGGAAGATTGAAAAGCGGCGAATAAAAGATGGTAAGCCGCACAGGGTAGAATACTTTCACCAGGTGGATGACCCATACAGTCACCTGGCGGTGCAGGTACTCAAGCCATTACTCGAGGCCTATGACATAGAGATAGTTGTTCAGCTTGTCGCTGGACCTGCAGGGAAAAACTTGCCGGAGCCAGAGCTACTACCCAGCTATGCACGCCGTGACTGTGAACAGGTGGCGCCCTACTACGGGCTTGATTTTCCAAAACCATGCCAGGTTGCTGGCCAGGAGAAAATGGCGCTTGCCAGTCGAATACTGGCTGGCGCTGTTGGGAAAGACTTTGCAGCGGTGGCGATGGCCGTGGGTTCAGCGTTATGGCGTGGGGGAGGCGCTTTACAAACCCTGGCGGAAAATAATGAGCCACTGGCGCAAATAGAAACAGAAAAGCTCGTTAGGCAAGGTACCGAGAGACAACTGGAACTCAAGCACTATTCCGGCGGAATGTTTTTCTATGGAGGGGAGTGGTACTGGGGCATAGATCGACTGTATCACCTGGAACATCGCCTTATAGGGCTGGGTGTTGCGAAAGCAGAGGACGGTAAACTAGTGGTCCCGCGGCCTGCCATTGAAGATGGTCCATTGCTGGATGATGGTTCTTTGACGTTGGAAATCTACCCATCTTTGCGTAGTCCTTACACGGCCATAAGTTTTGATAAGAGTGTGGCACTGGCCAGAAAGGTGGGTGTCAGGCTTGTGTTGCGACCCGTATTACCCATGGTCATGCGAGGTGTCAGCCTGACCCGGGAAAAGGGCCTGTACATTTTGATGGATAGTGCCAGGGAAGCACGGGAGTTGGGGGTGGAAGGATTTGGTGGTATGTACGATCCCATCGGTGAACCGGTGCAGCGCGGCTTCTCGCTGTTCCCCTGGGCCCGGGAGATGGGTCGAGAGGCTGAGTTGCTCAGTGCATTTTTGCATGCTGCTTTTTTTGACAGTATCAATACACTTAGCGATCGGGGCATGCGCCAGGTGGTAGAGAATGCCGGTTTGCCTTGGGATGAAGCGAGCGCAATTTTAGGCAACAGGGACTGGGAAGCAGAGGTGGAACGAAATCGCCTGGCCATGTATGAGTGGGACAGTTGGGGAGTTCCCTCCTACCGGCTGCTGGATAAATTCGGTGAGACAGTCGCTAACTTCTGGGGGCAGGATCGCCTGTGGGTTGTTGCCCGTGAAATTCAGCGGGTGCTGGGAAAGGTGCGATAGTATCCTGGATCCAGGTGCAATTCAGCCTGATGAGTTTAGTTGTCCCGCAGTACTTCATTCAACACCTGGGTCAATTCCTCGAGGCGAAACGGCTTGTTCAGGACGCCAGAAAATCCATATTTACCGGCGTTTGCTATCGCCGAGTCATCAGAGTATCCGCTGGCAACAATGGCCCTAACCCTGGGGTCTATTTCCAGGAGTTGTTCGATCGTATCCTTTCCTCCCATGCTGTCTGGTATGGTCAGGTCCAATATCACTGCATCAAATGGTTGCCCGGTTTTCATAGCTGCCTCATAAAGATGTACTGCTTCTTTGCCATCGCTGCATGTGATCGTTTCGCAGCCTAGTTTTGTCAGCATTGTCTCATCCAGCATCCTGATGAGATCAACATCATCCATGACCAGGATTTTACAGGCAGTCTGAGCCAGTTCTATCTTGCTTTCATCCATCTTGGTTGAAGGGACTTCAATCGTTGCCGGCACATAGAAGTCAAATTTTGACCCTTCACCCTGACGAGATGTCACATAGATATGCTCGCCATGTTTCTTAAGATTTGTGTAGCAGGTCGCGAGACCCAGACCACTGCCAGTCTCTTTGGTAGTAAAGAAAGGTTCGAATATTTTTCCATGAAGATGTTGGGGGATTCCAGCTCCCTCGTGATAGTCCAGGGTATGGCTGGCAGTGGCTTCCATACGTTCCTGCACCGTTATGTCTAGCATGGCGGCATAGGATTCAGAACAGTAGATGAGGCGTTCCTTAAGGATATCCCATTCCCAAAAACCCAGCCCCGTAAGGCATTCCGCCTGAAGAATGTGCCTTGTTTTTGATGTCCCGGATCCATCTTCTACAGGGGTTACTTTGCTCATGACCTGCTCTCATCTAGGCTCAGTCGGTGTGGTTCGTGCCCCACTGAACTATTCTGTTCTTGAGGCTGGTTCCGACAGGTGTTGCTGTGTTGCTTTCCATTTCCTAATCTAATTTACTCTTCAGTGAAAATATTGTCTGCATCGTTGCTGAACTGCTCTAGCAGGAAGCGAGTCTGGGGTTTTTCCGATGCAGTTTTTGGAATCTCCGTAACCACCTGAAGATAGCTTGGAACAAAGTTGGACTCCAGTCCAGCTCGACAGGCTGAAAAAATGCCAGCCTTAGAGAAGCTGTCAGCATCTGAAGGCACAAGGGCGGCAACAACATCACTTTCTCCTGGGGCACCGGATGCTGCCTCTATGCCGTAAACGAAAACATCTTTTACACCTGGATGTTCGGCGATCACCTTCTCGACAAAACTGGTGTTGACGAAATCACCGTTGTGACGAATACCACCGCCTTTGCGAAAACCGAAAAACAGCCATCCATCTTCATTCCGGTAACCCATATCTCCACTTCGTAGCCAGCCGCCACGGGTTTTTTCCTCTGATGCCTTAGGGTTCTTGTAGTACTCAACCTCTGCAGAACCACCGGCCTCCGGGCGGGAACAAATTTCACCCATTTCACCGACTGCACATTCATTGTCATTTTCATCAAGAATTTTCATTTCAAAGCCAGGCACTCCCTGGCCAAACGAGCCAACGGGTCCTTCGCCAACAGGCTTAAAGGCCATGCCGCCTTCCATGGCACCGTACCACTCAAAGATCTTGAGCTTGAATCGCCTTTCAAAGGATTCCCATATGGCTCCCGGCATCCCGGCACTTGCTACTAGCCGCAGGGAGTTCTCACCATCATCCGGTCGTTCCGGCTCGCTGTAAATCGCGGTTGCCATACCGCCCAACAGTGAAAATGTGGTGCAGCCGTGCAGGCGGCAGACATCCAGCAGTTTTGATTTGGTAAAGCGGCGGCTAAACACGCCCCTTAAACCCATGCCAAGGGATGGCATAAGCGTAACGCCCATGGCATTGCCGTGGGTTAAGGACAGCCCGGTATAGGGGCGATCAGTTTCTGTGTAGCCGAATATGAATCCCAGCATACCCATGCCACTGAGTCGCTCATTTGGTATTACGATTCCCTTGGGGTTTCCCGTTGTGCCGGATGTGAACATGATCGACAGGGGGTCTTGCAGTTCTACTTCACGAGAAACGGTCGGTGCAACCTCCGCTTCAAGAATTTGATTGAGGGATAAGGTGTTGTTCAGGTATTGTGAGTCAACTTCACCTGCTTCCCCCGATGTATCCAATACCATGATCCATTCGAGGGTTGGCACATCGGCACGAATCTCATGGACCGCTTGCATGCAATAGTCGGCACATATCAAGCCCTTGCACTCTGAATTCTGTAGAAAGTATGCAAGCTTTTCTCCCTGGGTCCTCGGGTCAATTGGGACGAATACGGACCCGGTCATGGATGCCGCCCCCATTGATTCGACATATTCAGGGTGATTGCGCATCATTAAACCAAATCGGCCACCCTTGTCGAGACCTTGAGAGATTAGTGCGGCGGCTATCTGGTTAGCATTTGTTGCAAGGTCCCTGTAGGTGCGCACTTCATCGGGAGTCTTGCCGCCATCGAGACTCAGGTGCTCAAATGTAAGCACATCAAAATCAGGTTGTTGTTCTGCTTTGATGCGTAATAAATCACCAAGTAGTCTCTCATTCAATTCAGCCATACTTCTCTCCAGCTTTTGTAGTACCTGCAATCAATTTCCTGCTGTATCAGGCACTTGTACCTGACCCTAAGCGCTATTTTGAGCTTGATACTACAACCAGTGGCGTGGTGGTGCAAAAGTAGAGTTTTAACCTAGGTGCCCAAAACCGAAAAGGAAACGGACGATATTGCCCTGAAAAGCGTGGTAAAGTTTATGTAGGCAGCTCGCACAGACGGTCCGTGCAGAGAGTTCGAATAAACAGCTCGCACAAAAAGTGTTTACTTAGACAAAGCTTGCACAGGTAGAAGAAGGAGATACGGATGAAAAAGGCAGCAGCGGTTATTGCAGTTGCAGGCATTGTTGTTATCGCATCTATCGTTGGTTTCCTGATCATCAATATTAACTCGGTGGTCAAGAATGGTATCGAGGTGGCAGGCCCACAGGTGCTTGGTGTGCCTGTTACGGTTGATGAGGTGAAAATTTCTATCCTTGATGGTCAAGGCGTCATCAAAGGCCTGCGAGTTGCCAATCCAGACGGCTTTAAGTCCGCAACCGCAATCTCCATTGATGAGATGCAGGTCACTATCGATACGGGCTCGCTGACTTCTGACAAAGTACATGTTAAGGAGGTCACTATTGTTGCACCTTCGATCACCTATGAAGGCAATCTCCTTAGCAGCAATATTTCCCAACTACAGAAAAATGTCGAATCTACCGCTGTTGTGGTTTCAGAAATAGGCGGCGAAACGTCGTCGGAAAGTGAAATGACGCTGCAGATTGACCGGTTAGAGGTCAAGGATGCCCAGATAAGCGTCCAACTGGCGTTTCTCGACGATCCCCTATCATTGGTGCTGCCATCCCTGGAACTCACAGACCTGGGTAAGGATGAGAAAGCTTCACCAGGTGATGTAATTAATGAGGTCTTGGTAGGGCTGAATCAGTCAATTGTACCCTTGGTTCGTGACAATGCCCTAGATGTGGGTGACAAGCTGAAGGAAGTTGGTGACAAGATTGGCGAGAAGTTGAAAGGGTTGTTTAAGCGGGGTTAGGTGCCCCGGTAAAATCGTACGATAATTTAAAAAGTGGATACAAAATATGTAAAAACGGCTAGCTATAACCGCGATACTGGTAACGATGTTTCTACTCGTTTCCTGTGCTCCTGAAGTTGGCAGCGAGGCCTGGTGTGAGAACATGAAGGAAAAGCCGAAGGGAGACTGGGCAGGAAGTGAAGCAATCGATTTCGCTAAGCACTGCGTGCTTTAAAATTTCCTTAGGCCTCTCCATATAAACCGAATCATGCCATCCGTAGTTGCTGGCCCCACTTAGGTGCCGGTCGGCCAGTCTGGAGAATCACCCACGGCCTGACCATGGCAGTCAACAAACGAGATGGCTTCTTCCATTTTTGCCAGCCCGTCACGCAAGGCTGACTCATCCATATTAAGCGCAGGGTACATGCGAATATTCACTTCCTGGTCACTGATAGCCCATACACCATTTTCCAGCATACGACTTCTGATGGCGCGCGCAAAATACCAGTCCTTCTGATCCTCAACCGGGCTTTGAAAACTTACGCCCATTAACAGGCCATTGGTGCGAACCTGACGAACTACATCATATTGTTTCCAGCCCTGCATAATCTCTGCGGCTATGTTGCCAAGACGTGCGGCATTCTCCACTAGGTCATAGCGCTCGTAGAGCTCCAGAGTTTTAAGGCCAGCGGCACAACCCGCCGGAGTGCCGGCAAAAGTTGAGCCCGAAGATGAGAGCGGATTGTCACCAAGTATCTCATCACGGGCTGCTATCCCCGCACAGGGTTCAATACCACCGGACAGGTTTTTGCCGACAACAAGAATATCTGGCACAACATCATAGTGCTCCACCGCCCACATTTTACCCGTGCGACCCAGGCCCGTGAGTACCTCGTCAGCGATCATCAGCCAGTCGTTCTTGTCACACAGGGCGCGGATTCCCTTCAGGAAACTATCGGATGGTATCCAGTTGCCACCCTCTGCCAGTCCAGGCTCGATCAATATCGCGGCGATATTGTCCCGCGGCGCCATACTATTGGGGATGTGGTTATCGAGGTACCAGAGGCAGTATTCCACATACTGCTCCTCACTCATTCCTGCGGGAATATTATCGCTGTAAGGGTAGGGCGCATGGATAACCCCGCCGGTCCAGGCTTCCAGGTAGCGGTTTTTGTCGCCATCATATCCACTCACCAGTTTGGTGCTCAGCCCCTCACCATGATAGGCGGAACTGAAGGTGATGATGTAGCGCCGCTTCGTATAACAAAGTGCAAGGTGAATGGCTGACTCGGCGGCCTCGGTACCAGAAACTTCGTAGCTGAACCGTGGCAGTGCTTTGCCTGGCATAATTTCAACCAGCTTCTCTGCGAGTTCGTATCGCAGCGGGTGGTCGTAGTGAAAACCGTAGCGCTTATGTGCCTCATGTACGGCACTGATGACTTCCGGGTGTGCGTTGCCGACGGGGTTGGTTGCCCACCCATTTTGAAAGTCGATATATCGGTTCCCGTCCAGGTCCCAGATGAAGTCTCCCTTTGCTCGATCAACGATGATCTGACTATTGCCGCGGTAACCTCGCCTTGCTGCTTTTTGACACTCTTCTGAGTATCGTAATCCATTGCGAAACAGCGGGATCCCTCTCTGTAGCATGGCTTTACTTTTCTCTCCGGGGATTTTCGTGCTCATTGGTTCATTTCTCATTGTTCACGGGAATGGGAAAAATGGCGACATGCATTATGACCCGCCCTTATCCCTAGTAAATGACAATAGTATCAAAGGTTCAAATTTGCTGGAAATGAGTTTGAGCAGAGAATGCCAGCCACAAGCTTACGCCTATGCCAGGACAGCAAGGCTAGGAAAGGCGTTTGGCTAAAATTCGCAGGAGAATATGACGATCATTGCGGCATATTCAGTTACTCTTCTACTGAAACTATCTCGATTTGCACAGCGGAGACTGACCTAAATGAAACAAGTTTTTAGCCTTCTGGGAATCGCTATCCTGTTACTTTTTGCGTATGCGACCTTTAATGCAATGAATTTTGGATCTTCTACGGAACAATCGGTAGATGATGTGATAATTGAACTCAAACGGGAAAATATCCCAGAGCGACTTGCTGAAGCACTGATGTTCAAGACCATATCGGAACAAGATAAGGCGGATATTGACTATGAAACCTTCGTCGCTCTGCATGCCTATATCGATGCTGAATTCCCTTTGATCAGGGAGAAACTGACCAAGGAGGTGGTCAATGACTACAGCCTGCTCTATACCTGGCAGGGCTCTAATTCTGATCTTCAACCTGTTTTATTGTTGTCCCATATGGACGTGGTGCCGGTTGTCCCTGGTACTGAAGACAAATGGCTCCACCAGCCATTTAGTGGTGATATCGCTGATGGTGTTATCTGGGGTCGAGGCGCAGTTGATGACAAGTTGAGTGTATTTGGCATTCTTGAAGCAGTCGAATACCTGCTCGATGAAAACTACCAGCCAAAACGTACCTACTACCTTGCCTTTGGGCATGATGAGGAAAAAGGCGGGCCGGATGGTGCCAAGAAAATAGGTGAACTGTTGCGGGACCGCGGAGTGAAGGCACTTTACGGTATTGATGAAGGAGGTTTTGTCATTGATGGTTCTATTGCGGGGCTAGAACGCGATATTGCCATGGTTAACGTGTCGGAGAAGGGCTATGTCTCTTTGCAATTGTCAGTAACGGGGGCGGGTGGACACTCATCGGCACCGCTGGCGGAGACGGCCGTCAGCATCCTGAGCCACGCGGTGGCCAATGTTTCCGACAACAAGTTTCCGGTTGATACTTCTGTTCTGACCAGGATGGGAGAAGCAGTGGCTGGAGAGCTGCTCCTCTATCAGAAGGCCATCATCGCCAACCTCGGTCTGCTTGAACCGATCATTGAAGTCGTCGCTGAGAAGAACCCGCTGTTAAATGCCTTCACCAGGACCTCAACGGCACCCACCATGCTATCGGGCAGCCCCAAGGAAAATGTTCTGCCTATTTTCGCAACGGCTGTCATCAATCATCGCATCATGCCCGGGGAGACCATCGAGTCCACCATGGCTTTTGTAGAAAATGCTATTGATGACGAGAGAGTTAAGGTGACGGTTATTAATGAATCAACGGATCCGTCTCCTGTGTCTTCTACAACGGATAGTGGCTATCTGATTATCACTAAGACTATTCAGCAGGTTTCAAGTGAAGATCCAGTAATCGTGCCAGGCATGTTGCAGGCTGGAACCGATACCAAACATTATGTTGAAGTTGCTGACAATCTTTACCGTTTTATTTTTACGAAAGTTGATCCCACGGAGAATGTGGTTCATGGCACTAATGAGCGCGTTGAAGTCGAATCCTATCTAAATACCATCCGATTTTTTGTGCAGTTGATAATAAACACCGATGAATCCCAGTGATTAGCGGCAGTCCTTTATACTAACTGCCCATGTCATCCAGTCCACCCACCTCTAGTACGGGCGTATTTTCAAGCTGCACCCGGGTGGATTCCAGAAAACGGCTTAGCATGTTGAAGTAGCTGCAGCAGAGTATTAACTCCGTTGCCTGCCGCTCACCATAACGGTTCACGATCTCCGAAAGGGCCTCGTCGCTAAGCCGAACATCCAGACTTATTTCATCTGCTACCCGGCAGAGGAGGTTGCCTTCATCGTCCAATTCGACGACTTCTCCGTCGGCACCAATCAGGTCGATTTCACCCTGGGTTACGCCAGTCTGTTTGGCGACCTCAACATGCTGCACCCATTCATAGTTGGAATGAGTTACGTGTGCGACCCGCAGCACTGCGATCTCGCGCTTTCGGGCATCAAGTTCCGAAGCCAGTAGGACTGACATTGCCAGGTCAAGGAACTGCTCGAAGCTGGCCGGCGCCCTGGTCATCATGCGAAATACATTTAGCGGCGGCAGCTGCGCCAGGCGGTTAACGAATTCCGGAGACAGGTTGTCGTCATGGGGCAGTGTAATTTTCGCCAATTCGTTGCACATGATTGCTAGAGCTCCTTCAATTTCGCTGCATCGATTTCAACAATTGTATTTGAGCGAGGAAGAAAGGACTAGCCTAGATACTTCATGGATTTTCCAGGCAAGCGGCGCAGTTTTCTATCACCGAAAATTTAAGCAGCGACCCTGCCAATCAGAACTCATATTTCGCTGACCCGGCTCCTTTCCACCTTGGTATACTGTCTGCAAAACCTGATCCGGAACCAGAT
>Ga0187827_10008489_pt1 | contig 11112 bp, 8 predicted proteins | sample ETNtaG_39_FD_167969 | JGI IMG/M metagenome (GOLD analysis project Ga0187827, IMG submission 167969) | Marine microbial and viral communities from oxygen minimum zone, Eastern Pacific Ocean - ETNP2014_SV_150_PacBio MetaG (Illumina Assembly) | ecosystem: Environmental > Aquatic > Marine > Hypoxic... | reverse complement strand
AACAATCCTGATGCTGCCGGGTTATTTCCTGGCGCCTGAAAATCAGTAATTGGGGGGGGTGGTACCGACTAAGGGTGCGGTAACCGCCTCCCTGCTGATTTGTGAGACTCTTGCAAGTGTCTTGATTCATTGGTGGGCCGTGCAGGGATCGAACCTGCGACCACCTGATTAAAAGTCAGACGGTCTAACTCACCAAAACATTACTATTACAGTGCGGACACGAAAACAGTGTCCCAAACTTCTGGAAGTTTACAGCAAGTTTCTCCCTAGGCTCAGGAGTTTTTACTTCTTATTTGGGACATTCAGAGGTGTCACATTGGTGACGTTACTGCGGTAGATTTTGTGCAATCTCGTTGATGACCTTATCTTGATGGGCTGCCAAATTCTGGCCCGGGATGCTATCTCGCTTCGCTAAGTTCGGATCAACGATCGATGTTCTAAATCCCATTAGCTCTTCTAGAACAGCTAACCCGCAGTATGGAACATACGAGAGTGAGTACCCACCCTCGTTAGCAAATACCAGTTTTCCATCACATAAATCTGAGGCAAGATCGACCATCATTCTCGTCATACTTCGAAACCCTGTGCTGGTCACCATCATTCGACCTAGCGGGTCATTAACCGATGCATCAAAACCACATGCGACTAGGATGATCTCAGGTTGGTGCGCGGTAATGGCTGGCAGGACAATTCTCTCGAATGCGGCAATGTAGGCTCCATTACCAGATCCAGACGGCAAAGGCACATTAAGATTATACCCCTCGCCACGACCACAACCTCTTTCGCTAAAACCCCCCGACTCGGGTGGCCATAATCCATCCTGATGAATGGAAATAGTTAAACATTCGTCCGAATCATAGAAAAGTTCCTGGGTTCCGTTGCCATGATGAACATCCCAATCTACGATCGCTAGCCTCTCTACTCCATGTACTTTCATCAACCATTTTGCAGTGATGGCTAGATTGGCAAAAATACAGAATCCCATTCCTTGGTGAGCAACGGCGTGATGCCCCGGTGGCCTAACTAGCGCGTAACCATTGGTTACCTTCCGGTTCCAAACCGCCTCGGCGGTAACTAGTACTCCCCCGACTGCTAGCGCGGCGATATCAAACGATCCCGCACCGAAAGGTACTCCTACCCCAGCTTGTCCTCCCTCTCTGCCACTTAATTCGCGGATTTTTTGAATATATTCTTTAGTATGGCAAAGTTCTAATTGCCTAATACTTGCAGATTCTCCCTTCAGGTGAATAACATGATCGAGAACTCCGGAGACCTCAAGTAAATTCTTTAGACGGCGCTTCGTCTCAGGATTCTCATAGTGCTCTCCTGGCTGAACCGTCAAACCAGGGGGAAAGGTACCTGCACCCCCTCGGTTATCGTGCCAAAGATAGAGTTCCTCAAAGTTATATCCTGTTTTCCTTTTCGGTGCCGATTCCATTATTAAGATCCCGTTCTCTTTCGAAATTTTCTGCCTACTTCATTCACGGTCGCACCCACGGTTAAGAATAAGGTCTGATGCTTTTTCGGCGAGCATTATCGTTGGCCCATTCGTATTTCCTGAAATCAAATTGGGGAATACGGACGCATCGACAACTCGAAGATTGCTTGCCCCCCTTACCTTAAGATCAAGATCTACAGCACTTCGATTTGGTGAATTACCCATGCTACAAGTTCCAACCGGGTGATAAACCGTATCAGCACGTTTTCTGATATCAGAAACGAGTTGATCATCAGATTTTACTGATGGGCCAGGAACGACCTCCCTTTTAACCACTTCTGACAAAGGGCTCAGCGATACCAACTTACGAATAGTCTTTGCCCCAACGAGCATTTCATCAAGGTCGCTCTCGACAGAGAGATATTCGGGATTGATTTCCGGAGATTCCGTCTGTTTTCGCGATCTAATCATAATGGTCCCACGGCTTTTTGGCCGGAGCGGTTGCGCGCTAATTGAGAACCCCGCGAACGAGTCGGGCATCATCAAGGGCCTACGCGGCCAGTCATCAACATGACTATAACTTGCTGGTTGAAAATACAACTGTAGATTTGGCCGGCTAAGTGCGCTATCTGTCCGAATGAAAGCCCCAGCTTGATTCACGCTTAACGACAAAGGCCCTTTCTTGGTCAGAATATATTTGACGCCTTGTGCGATTCTGCGTGGCCAACTGGATAGAAGGTTGTTAACTGTTTTCGTGTTAGCTTCAAATGTAAATCCGATAGATAAATGATCCTGCAAGTTTTGACCTACTTGATCATTTATTGCAACGATAGGAATTCCTAACTGTGTGAGTAATTTGCCAGGACCTACTCCAGATAGTTGCAACAGTTGCGGAGAGCCAATCGCACCGGCACACAGTATCACCTCTTTGGCACATCTTACAGAATATCGGTTCTTGTTTTTGACATATTCAACACCGACAGCTTGCGCCCTGTTAAACAACACCCGCTCTACGCAAGCAAGCTCCTCCACCGAAAGATTTGGCCTAGATCGCACTGGATGAAGGTAAGCTCTCGCCGCTGACATTCTCCGGCCATCCTTGATCGTGAAGCGGTAACGTCCGATTCCCTCTTGCTGTTCGTGATGCAGATGTTCATTAAACCGCACTCCAAGCGCTTTCCCGGAATCGATAAATTTGGAACACAACGGATGCAAGCTATCCTTGTTATCTAATACCGTAAGAGGTGGCGAGTGTTTTTCTGGGCGCCCATTGGATGGTTGTAGGTCCTCAATTTTTTCAAAGTAAGGTTTAACATCAGACCAGCCCCACCCTTCACAACCAAGTGCGATCCAATCGTCATAATCCTCTTGTTGACCTCTGACATAAACCATCGCGTTAATTGAGCTGGATCCTCCCAACACTTTCCCACGAGGCCAGAAGCTAACCCGATTCTGCAGTCTCTCGACTGGATTAGTACGGTACAACCAATTGACAGCTGGGTCCGAAAATGTTTTCCCATACCCAAGAGGTGTTTGAATCCAGAACGTCTTGTCATTGCCGCCCGCTTCGAGGAGAAGCACCCTATTAGAGGACTTCTCTGATAAACGATTTGCTACAACACAGCCAGCAGAGCCGGCACCAACTACGATGTAATCGAACTCCTTATTGGCGTCCATGGGTGAAGCTTAAACTGGGCGATTGATGTTTGAGATCTTGACAGTTTTACCCACGCTAGCCCTTCAGTGCGCCTGACGCTAAGCCATGAATAAAGTAACGGCTCAAGAAGAGGAAGAGAACCAGTAAAGGCAACGCGATCAGAGTAGAGCCAGCCATAAGTTCCCCCCACTGAAGTTCATACCATCCAGAGATCGTATCCAAGCCGGCGGGTAATGTTTTGAGGCTGTCACTGCCGATCATCACTAGTGCAAAGGTATAGTCTGTCCATGACAACAAAAATGAAAAGATTGCAACAGTAACGATACCCGGTAAGGAGAGTGGCAATACCACGTGAAAAAACGCCCTTAAGCGGGTGCACCCATCAACCATCGCCGCTTCTTCAACGTCAAATGGAAGTTGCTTAAAAAATCCCCATAACAGCCACACTCCCAAGGGTAGCGTAATGGTCGTATGGGCTATACAAAGTGAAAAAAGCGTGTCGGAAACCCCAATATCCACAAAGATTGAATAAAGCGGAATTGCCAACAGCATTGGAGGGAACATATACGCATAGAGCATTGTGCCGACGATCGCAACCTTGAATCGAATTGCCAACCTCGTAACGGCGTATGAAATTGGGATTGCCAAGGCAAGAGTAATTACCACGGTTCCGGTTGCGACTAAAACAGAGTTAAGGAACCAAGTTGGATAATCTGTCAACTCTAGAAGTTGGGTGTAACTCGCGATTGAGAAAGGCCCAGGCACCAAGCTAATTGAACTGAACAAAGCATCATACTCTCGTAGTCCGCTAATCAGCATCCAATAGACTGGAAAAAATGAATAGACCACCATAGCTGCAGCAACTGCGCCAATACCTATCCGTGTTGGTAATGTTTTCATTGTTCCACTCGGCTGTCCCTTAGCTTTTTTCATCAATTGGAAATTTCCAAAAGAACACCAGAATTGCCACAGATAAGATTAGGAACGAAATCGTCGATATTGTGGCACCGATTCCAACGTCAAAAGCGTCGAAAGCTTTACGGTACGCGAGAATGGGGAGATGTTCGGTACCCTGCATCGGGCCACCGCCTGTCAATAACCAAACAATATCGAACTTATTGAACATCCAGATTGCTCTTAGTAAAAGAACAACAATGAGGACGGGCCTTAGCTGAGGAAGAGTAATGTGCCAAAACCTTAGCCACGCACTAGCTCCGTCCACTTTTGCTGCCTCATACATCTCTTCTGGCACTGATTGCAATCCCGCGAGAAAACAAACTGTAACGAAAGGAGTCCAGAGCCAGACGCTTACAAGAATAACCAAAACCATTGACCAAAATGGTGAATTTGCCCATGTCGCCGCTTCTTGAAATCCTAAATTTTGAAGTAAAACCGTGAGGACTCCAATGTGATCATCGAGCATCCACTGGAAAATAAGCGCAACGATAACAGTTGGCAACAGGTATGGCAGAACAGTTATTCCTCGGAGAAACGCCTTACCGGGGATCGCGCTGTCAAGGATAAGAGCAAATCCAATTCCTAAAATTATCTGCAAAACAATTGCCGTCCCAGCGAAGACAATCCCCCGCATCAAGGCCGCCCAGAATTCTGGATCGGTCAGGACAATTTTGTAGTTCTCTAGCCCTACCCATGTGGGCGTTGAAATAAAAGAATCCGCATCGAAAAAACTTAACTGGACTGCGTAATAGGCAGGATAAAGGATCAGAAGACCCGTCAATAAGCATCCCAAAACAAACAGGATGTAAAGAGATCTGTCTCCGTGCATGCCTTTTAGCTTATTTATGAATCAATGAGTTTGTGGGGCGCGGCTTTCACCGCACCCCACAACAGAGCATCAACTGGCGATAACTTCTCGCATTTTGTCCGCTGCAATCTTTACACACTCGTCAGCGGGCATACCCTTGAGCACCTTATTCTGAAGCATTTCCGGCAATGCATAAGATCTAAAGATCTTGCCTGCTCTCATATCTGGATACGGGCCTTCGGTATCTATAGACTTGATGATTACATTTTCATCTGTCAAGAAGCGTTTCTGCCAACTAGTGATATGCGAGAACTTCTCGATATCTGGATGAGAAAGCCAGCGAGCATCTTCATATATATCCATACGGGTCGGCTGATAATGAACCGGTGATGTATGAAGGAAATTAATCAGATGCTCATCTGAGAACCACTCCATAAACCGAAGTGCTTCGTCTGACATTGCAGTATCGAGCACTACCCACCCATCGTAGCCATGATTAAGCGCTACATTTGCTCCATCGGGTGATGGAAACGGGAAAATGCCGAGGTTAGAAGCCAATTCCGAGTTTTTTACATTAATAACATCGATTAGACGACCCGTACCTGGACAATGAGACAATTGTCCATTCTGAATGCCTCCAACCAAAATTCCCCACCCGGCTTTTGCAAGGCCAGGCGGCATCATTGGGACCATGCTCTGGAAATTTTCCAGATACTCAACCGTCCGAGATAGATTTTCCTTGTCATCAAGAATAACATTCCAATCGTTATCTAACAGAGAAACGCCATTTGCCCAGAGATAACCAAACGAAGTGTAATTGGTGGCGCCGCTGCTTGCGATCGGATGAACGATGCCTTGTTTTGTTTTATCCTCACCGTCGCCCATAAGAGCGGTCATGTTCTGCTTTAGTTCATCCCATGTCTCTGGCTCTTTAAGACCTGCTTTCTTGTACAAATCCATACGGTAGTTGATCCAACAAAGATTGTAATCGTATGGATACCAATAATTGTTTCCATCCATCGGGAACAAGATATTTGGCCCCCAGTCGTATTTCTTGATTATGTCATTGAGTGGAACTAATTGATTCTCACCTGCCAAAAGCAACACGTCGCCAACGAAAATAAGTGTTGCGATATCGTATGGCTTGCCGCCCTTAATGGAGGTCTGAACTTTTTCGAACGCTTTCCCGGCCGGAACCGTATCCATCTGGACTTTAACGCCGGTCTCTTTTTCATATTGAGCTGCCGCAAAACGCATGGCTCGAACACTTTGCACACTTGGCTCACCATTGAGAAAACGAATTTCTTTTTGCTTTGCATGAATATAAGGAGCATGAAGACCCACCGCCGCAGTTCCGGCCGCTGCCCCCATTCCTTGTAACACCCTTCTTCGGGAAATATTTTTTCCTTCGATTCGTGTATTTTTTGACCTCAAGGTTTTCTGATTTCTATCTCTCATGATACTTCTCCTATTAGCAGAAGATTATCCAGACTCAAGATTTTTTATCTCCGAGACTGGGATTCACGGCTGAACACAAGATTGTGGCCAGTTCCGGAACTAAAAAGATGCAACTTAGTCATGTCTGGGCTAACCCCTACTTGCATGCTGTCTGTTAGCGCATCATTTCGATCAACCAGACTTTTCAACTTCACTCCATCAACTATCACCTGGCATAACGTTTGAGACCCCATTTGCTCGACAAAATCTAGGGTGCCTCTCATACCAATTTCACTCTGTTCTGCAACTTGAATATGCTCTGGGCGGATACCCAGTGTCACTTCAGTTTTGCCGATTGCCTCTTGAATAGGGGCGTTCTCAAATGGGAGCGAAAACTCCCCCGCACAAAACAACACAGCCCCGTCCTTTTTTATCAACTCTCCTTCAATCATGTTCATCTCCGGAGAGCCAATGAAATTCGCAACAAATGTGTTAGCCGGCCGATCATATATCTCTAGAGGAGGACCGACCTGTTGGATTCGGCCTTCATGCATAACAGCAATCCGATCTCCCAGCGTCATAGCTTCTATTTGATCGTGAGTGACATAGACCATGCTGACGCCCATTTCTTTGTGGAGTTTGCTGATCTCTTCCCGCATACGGACTCGCATCTTTGCGTCTAGATTACTTAGGGGCTCATCCAATAAAAATACTTCGGGATTACGTACTAGCGCTCTGCCGAGAGCCACTCTTTGCATCTGACCACCAGAAAGTTGCTTTGGCTTCCGATTAAGTAGGTCTGCGATTCCCAGCATATCTGCCGCAACTTTCACACTTTCTGAAATCTCGGCCTTGTCCACTTTCCTGACCTTAAGACCGAAAGCGAGGTTTTCTTTTACTGTTTTATGGGCATAAAGCGCGTAATTTTGAAAGACCATTGCTACATTTCGATCTTTAGGTTCTAAAGTAGTAACTTCTCTATCGCCAATATGAACCTCTCCAGAAGATGCGGTCTCCAATCCCGCAATCATGCGAAGGGTTGTAGATTTTCCACAACCAGATGGCCCAACAAATACCATCAACTCTCCATCATCAATGGTTAAATTGACGTCATCGACCACCTTTGGGCCGCTGAAAACCTTAGACAGATTCCTTAAAACTACTCTAGCCATTATTGTTAATCTCGTTCGCGCCCTATTACTATTAATCGCCTTTCTTTAGTTCAATTGATTTCACTAACTTGTCGAGTTGCTCCTTGTAACCACCCCTCATTAACTTGAACACCCCAGCCAGGGTTTTCTGGAATCTGAACCTTCCCATCGATAACAGTTAACTCTGGGGAGAAAAGGCCTTCAGTCCAGGGGTAATATTCTGGGCCTTCAATAGTGAATTCCACATATGGCCCGGCATTCTTTATTGCTCCCATCAGGTGAAGGGAGAAAACTGTTACCAAAGATAGATTGGCACTGTGAGGAGTGCACACAATATCAGCAACTGCGCCAAGCCTGGCCACCTCAAGGGTCCGCGACAATCCGCCGAGATAACACACGTCCGGCTGAATAACATCAACAGCACTCATATCTATCATCCGACGCCACGTCGATATATCGCAATCTTGCTCACCGCCAGTAACATCTATGTCAAGCGCCTCTCGCACTTGCTTGGTCCATTCTAACTCCCAGTAAGGACAAGGCTCCTCGAAGTGCACTACCCCATAGTCAGTCATGTACTTACCCAACTCGATTGCTCGGCTGGGGCCGAAACAACTATTTCCATCAACAAGCAATGACACCTCGCCATCGAGAGCGGCGCTGACTTCCCTTACGATTTCCTCGCTTCGGCCCGGCCATTCATCCTCGTCATGTCCACACTCTTTTCCCACTCTAAATTTAAATGCATCGTACCCATATCTATCGCGATGAATTCGTAACCTCGCTGCTTCAGCTTCCGGAGTTATATCGCGCCTCATACTGGAACCGTACACTCTAAATGGGCGTGGCACTCCACCCAATAACTCACAAACGCTTTTCTCAGCCAATTTGCCAAATAGATCCCAAAGCGCAAGATCAAAGCCCCCAACTGCCCGTCGGAGATAAGATCCAGGAAATTTATGTTCTTTTTCCAGCACTGACTCAACGAGCGGTCCGATATGGAGAGGCTCTTCTAACGACTTCCCGAGTACATGAGGAGCTACCTGACGGTGAAGTACCAATGCCGTAATATCAGCATGGTAGGGCGCTGTTTGACCCCACCCTGAAGAACCATCATCGCCCTCTACTCGCACGATGCAGATAAACTGATTGGTGTAAGTTTCTATCTTTGTAATGTTCATTCGAAGTAAAGGTCGATTTGTAGCCAATAAGCTTTTCAATAATTCGTTGAGTTCAACAAGCGGACTTGTAACCAATAATATGGGTCGGCCTTAAAAACCCCTGCTCGATCACTCGCTGCTTAATCGAGCTAACTTGCAAACGATACTCCGCATGCTCCCGACCAACTTGATCAGAGAGTTGAACAAAGTGATCTCCTGAGAGCGTAGCAAGTTCCTTCTTTACCTCCTCTCGATACCATTCGTTTCGATCTCTCATTTCGACACGCTCAAATCCGGCTTCAAAAACAAATTGGTTAGTTTCCTTGAGGCTTCGCATGTGGTACGTAAGATTAATTAGATTCAAGTACTCCTCTACTTCTCTTGTGTATGTTTCTTTTCCGCCACAAAGCCAATCACTCCCCACAAATACGCCACCTTGTTTGAGCACCCGGAACGCTTCCCTATAGAAGGCCGCTTTATTCTCGATATGGACAATGGCATCCTTGCTGAATACCACATCGAAAACCTTATCATCAAAGGGCAAAACGCCAGGCTCGACTAACTTGAAATTAACCCTCCCGGCAAGACCAGCTTCATTGATTCGCTCGTAAGCCAGTTCGATCAAGTGAGGCTCGACATCGATTCCGACAACTCGATGCGCCTCATAGGTCTTTATTAGTTCGACATCTATAGCGCCGAGGCCACATCCAATATCAAGCACATGGCATCCAACCAATGGTATGTCTTGGAGCAACTCAGCAAGTTCTTCTGGCCCGCCAGGCGCAAGATAGCCATCACCCCACATCCACTGGAGGGCAGTGATAATTTCCCCGCTGTAACTCATATTCTGATCAGACCCTTTCATGCATGCCCTCTTTAAGAAAGACGCCGTGCATTTTCCCAACCGGACTCCACGCATTTACTGTCGGTGACGTTTAGGCTTTTTAATTTCTGCTAATATTGGAGTTAAATAAATATCCATTTATAGAACCTCAATAGGTCCACTTTCTTCTTCAGATATCCGGGATTGATGAATGCCTAAACGTGCCGGAGGAGCTTTACTACTCGGCCTTTCCTTAGAGAAACGCTCGGGCCGCAACCTGTCACAACAACTGTATACGGCTTTAAGAGACCAGATTTTGGCGGGAGTGCTGAGCCCTGGACAGAGGATTCCATCAAGTCGAGCATTGGCAAGGGATCTTCAGATATCGCGCACGATTACTGTCAACGTTCTTGAAAGGCTCACCGCCGAAGGCCTCCTGGAGGCAAGGATCGGGTCAGGAACATTTGTAACGATACATGCTGCTTTCTCTCATTCTGGGATTTTAGAAAAAAGAACCTCTCCAGAAAGAGTTCTCGAACCCAAAGTCGGTTTATCGCGATCGTTTAAGAAAGTTTCTAAACTGGCTCTACAGCAACATCTGCCATCAGTTACTGGTGCGTTTACAACCGGATTACCGGCTGCCGATGTATTCCCCGTAGACGTGTGGCGGCGACGTTTATTTCGTCAATACAGTAGCCGAAACGAAATTCTAATGGGATACCCCAATCCACTCGGGTATGGCCCATTACGCGAAGCCATACGTCAACACATGAGAACCAATCGCGGAATTAACTGTGATTATGAGGACATCTTCGTCGTAGGAGGTGCTCAAGAAGGATTTCGATTGGTCTTTAGCGTCTTGTTGAATAGAGCTGATACTGTTTGGCTTGAGAATCCTGGAACAATTGGCGCAAGAAACAGTCTGATTGCATCAGAAGCTAACATCATTCCTGTTCCCGTGGATAAACACGGATTAAACATTGAGGCTGGGTTAGAAAGGGCAAAGAATTTCAAACTTGCGTTTGTGACCCCTGCTCATCAACAACCTATGGGCGTATCGATGAGTCTTGAGCGGCGCCTTGGCCTAATAGACGCTGCCATAAAAGCCAATGGATTTATTCTTGAGGATGATTATGATGGTGAGTTTCGTTATGATGGTCATCCTTTGCCGGCACTAAAAAGCATTGATCAAGCACAACGAGTTATTTATGTCGGATCATTCAGCAAAACATTGATGCCCGCATTGCGTATTGGGTTTCTGATTGTCCCACCGTTTTTGCGCGAGATATTCTCTCAAGCAATACGAGTCTACACTCAAGGTGTTCCTCCAAATACACAACAATTTCTGGCGACAGCGATAGAGGATGGCTTTTTCGCAGCTCACATAAGGCGGATGAAGAAAATATATTCGGAAAGAAGAACCATCTTGTTTGACTCGGCCCAAGAAGAACTACGCGATGTGATGAGGGTTGATCTACCACCGAGTGGGCTGCACACAATTGGTCATCTTCTTTGCCCTGTCGGCGAACATAAAATCGCAGCCGAAGCCGCGAAGCATGATATTACAGTAACCCCTATCAAACGATTCAGTATTGCTCCGACGCCTTATCGCGGTCTAGTTATGGGCTTCAGCAGCGCCCAGCCCTCTGAATTGAGACGTGGCGTTCAAGTTCTCGCGACC
>Ga0187827_10008488_pt1 | contig 11112 bp, 13 predicted proteins | sample ETNtaG_39_FD_167969 | JGI IMG/M metagenome (GOLD analysis project Ga0187827, IMG submission 167969) | Marine microbial and viral communities from oxygen minimum zone, Eastern Pacific Ocean - ETNP2014_SV_150_PacBio MetaG (Illumina Assembly) | ecosystem: Environmental > Aquatic > Marine > Hypoxic... | reverse complement strand
GTGATGTCAGAAGAGAATGGCGCAGTGTCGGAGCAGGACAATGTGATGTCAGAAGAGAATGGCGCAGTGTCGGAGCAGGACAATGTGATGTCAGAAGAGAATGGCGCAGTGTCGGAGCAGGACAATGTGATGTCAGAAGAGAATGGCGCAGTGTCGGAGCAGGACAATGTGATGTCAGAAGAGAGTGGCGCAGCACCCGCGCAGGATAATGCAATGTCAGGGCGCGAGGTCGGAACGGTGAAGTGGTTCAACCCCTCCAAGGGGTACGGGTTTATTGAGCGCGAAAGCGGCGATGATGTTTTCGTGCACTTCAGCGAAATCAACGCTGAAGGATACCGCACGCTGGCCGAGGGGCAGCGCGTGGAGTTCACTGTCGCGGAAGGGGCAAAAGGACTGCAGGCGACCTCGGTTGTGGCGCTCAACTGAGACCGGCGCGATGAAGGTCTCCTGCCTGCACGAGAACCTCGCCAGAGGGCTGGGAATAGTTGGCCGCGCGGTGGCAGCACGAAGCACACTGCCGGTGCTGGGAAACGTGCTGCTGTCCACCGAGGAATCGCGGCTGCGGCTTTCAGCCACCAATCTGGAGCTCGGCATCACCTGCTGGATTGGCGCGAAGGTTCACGCGGAAGGCTCCACCACCGTGCCGGCGAAAACTTTCATCGACCTTGTCGGTACTCTCCCGCGAGAGCGGGTGGATCTTGAATTGACTGCGCGCACACAGACCTTGCAGGTGGCCTGCGCGCAGTTCAACAACGATGTCAAGTGCATCGATGCGCAGGAGTTCCCCATTCTGCCCTCGTCCGATGAAGCGCAGGCGCTTGAGTTAAACGTGCGCGACCTGCGTGCGATGATTGATCAGGTGGTATTCGCGGCGGCCACGGACGACGCTCGCCCGGTGCTCACCGGCGTGGAGGTGAAAATCGAGGGCGGAGAGGTTTCCTTCGCCGCCGCCGATGGTTTCCGGCTGGCGCTGTGCAACTCCGCGCTTTCAACAACCGATGCCGTGTCAATCAGCGCCATTATCCCGGCGCGCGGGCTGGCTGAGCTGGCCCGCATCGTGGGGAATCAGGATGAGCCGGTCACGCTCACGTTGCCGCCCGGGCGCGGGCAGGCGATATTTCGGGCGCAGGACGTGGAACTGGTCTCGCAGCTGATTGAAGGAAACTTCCCGGATTATCAGCAGCTGATTCCGGAATCTTATTCCACGCGCACGGTGCTGGCCACTGACCGGTTCCTCAACGCCTGCCGCGCGGCGCAGGTTTTCGCGCGCGAGGCCGCCTATGCGGCGCGGCTGAATATCAGGCCTGGCAACGGTTCAGATACTGGCAGCGTGGAGGTGAGCGCGAACGCGGCCGAGACCGGCTCGAACGAGTCGGTGGTGGAAGCGACGGTGGAGGGCGACGCGCTGGAAATCGCTTTTAACGTGCGTTATCTGACCGACGTGTTGCACGTGATTGACACGCCCAACGTGGCCCTCGAGACGAACGGCGAGGCCAGCCCCGGCGTCATTCGGCCGGTCGGGCGCGACGATTTTATCAGCGTAATCATGCCGATGCACATCGGGCGCTGATTCTTCGAAACGCGCTAATTATCTACCCCCCATTCACCAGTTAGCGGTACAAAGCGCACCGGGGTAAGGCTCTCACGCTTGCAGCGGCGGCCCTTTTTCACCCAGCGTTGCAAGCGCTGACGCTGGCGCGGCCCGATCGGGGCTACTAAACGGCCGCCCTCGGCCAGTTGCTGCAGCAATGGCGGCGGCACGCGCGGCGCCGCCGCGCTGACCAGAATGGCGGCGAACGGGGCGTGTCGCCGCAGGCCGGCGCCCCCGTCCCCCGGCGTCACTTCCACGTTTTCCACACCGAGCGCGCGCACCCGTTTGGCGGCGGCCTGCGCCAGCGCAGGGATGCACTCCACCGTGAACACGTGCCGCGCCAGCCGCGCCAGCACCGCGGCCTGATAGCCGGAGCCGGCGCCGATTTCCAGAACACTGTCCTCGGCTGTGAGCTGCAGCAATTCCGTCATGCGCGCCACGATGTAGGGCTGTGATATTGTCTGGCCGTTGCCGATGGGCAGGGGCATGTCCTCGTAGGCATCGGCCTGCAACTCGGGCGGCACAAAGCGGTGGCGCGGTACGGCGCGCATCGCCTGTAGTACGCGTGGGTCGTCGATGCCGCGCTGCATTAATTGTACGGTCACCATGCGCCGGCGTAACCGATTCCAGCTGTCTTCTTCGTCAGGTGTACCCATGTTCGCGGTTATTATCATTGCTGTGCGCCGTTTTGCAACGGTCCACCCACGGTTGGGCCAGTTGCAGTGTTTCTTGTTCCCGATTACCTATAATATACAAAGGAGTCTGCAATCCAAAGGACACTGCACTGATTACAATAGCCTTCAGTTGCAGATTCTACTATGGAAGCGCATTATGCATGCTGGATTCGGCCAAAATGCAGCGATTCGTGACGCGCGTATAGTCCATAACAATTTGAACGTTTCTGTGACCGAGGAATTCCGGTGCGCTCCCGGATGTTGCAGCTTTATTGTCTGGAGGGTGGCGGCACTGTTTCGAAGGGTATAATACTCGACATGATCAAGGCCCTCATCTTTGATTTTGATGGTCTCATCCTTGATACAGAGACTCCAGATCTTCAATCTTGGATGGAGATTTATAGTGAGTATGGCGTTTCGTTTCCCGCGTCAAGCTGGATGACCGCGGTAGGTGGTTCACGGGATCTTTTTGATCCGTGCAAACATCTAGAATCTCAACTGAATCAACCCATAGCCATGGATGAAATCCTAGCAGAAAGACGGCGCCGTGACAATGAGCTCCTGCGTGCTCAACACCCTCTTCCTGGAGTAGAGAAATGCATTGATGATGCATCAACAAGAGGTTTGATGCTCGGTGTCGCCTCAAGTGCAAGCCGGGGTTGGGTCATCCCTCATTTGTCTAGGATAGGACTATCACCGCATTTTCACTGCATCAAATGCGGTGATGATGTTAGCCACGTGAAACCGGCCCCCGAATTATATCAAGCCGTTCTACTGGAGTTGGGTGTGCTAGCCAGCGAAGCGATCGCTTTTGAGGATTCACCTAATGGGGTTGCGGCCGCTGGGCAGGCAGGTATCTATTGCGTGGCGGTGCCCAATGCGGTCACGTCACAACTGTCGTTAGATGAGGCAGATCTGCGTATCGAATCTCTGGCAGATTTGTCGTTGGATGATCTTCTGCAGTGCGTGCATCGAGGCGCTGGAAACCGAAAGCGGTGAATCGTGCCCATTCTGAAGCCTGTTGCTGGGACGTCAACAAGGCCCCTATTACATCCTGAAATAGCAATCTGCACCCCTTGAGTTGTTCCGGAATTGATCCCAAAATACCCGTTTTGGATCAGTTTTACTGTTGCGTGGACACTAATAATAGGTTGTTCTGATAACCGGCTGGAAAAGATGAGTGTTCCTCGCACATACGGTCTTCAGAATGCACCGTTCGCACTCCGGTTCGCTCATCTCTGGACATCCGCGCCGCATCTGGAAGAAGAACTGATCGACTGAAACCATATCCACACCGGAACAATCCGCTATCATCCTGATGGCCTCATAGACGCTGGACCGGATTGCGTACTCATCTGCATGACTCATCCGTCTACGGTCGATGAGCTGCTGGCGAAGCCCCGGGTCAGCCACGCTGACGATGCCTGTCCGCAGCGCGGCACGCATGAGATGGTAGTCAATACAAGGAGGCAGAGTCTCTCCAGTTGCAGGCCGTAAGAATCTTTCAGGACGGTTGACGAGGATGTAAGCGAGCAGCGCCGATTTTTTCTGCAGTGGGTCATCTTTGTAACCGCCAATTTGCCATAGAAATCGCAGGAATTCATCAAGTGGCTTCTTTGATTCATTGGCCTGTTTGAGGATTTCGTTTGGTGTAACTCCTAATTCCAACATGTCCCGGCCATAAGCTCGCGCTTCAGACAGGTGCAGATCTAACGCTGGTACTGGACAGATGCCATGATCATCCTGTAAAGCCGATCCCAGCTCCTCTTTGGAGAGATTAGCCTGTCGATCTATATGAAAGAATCCTGGGTCGGATCCCAAAACATTATAAAAAGCAGAAAGCAGGAAGTCAGACCCCTTCAGAGTTTTGCCGTCAATATCAGCAACCATAGGACGTTGATAGCGCCCATTATTCTCATCCCAGAAACCAAATTCTTGAAGTGTCAGTGCAAAATAGAAGTTCAGGGCACCAGGATGTCCGTCCGTAGGCTGCCCCATGTCGGTAAACGTATGCGGGGCAGTCGTCTTCTTCGCCTTCAGCAAGCGAGCAATATTGTGTGTTTGATCACTGTTCACTTCCACACGACTGCTAGACATTGGTTTTGCTCCAAACGCCTCACCGATAAGGCCTTTAGGTCCCAAGTGGCGGACATTGAGTGTGGCTACTTGAACCGCGTTATTGGCGGCTAGCACGGGGTGTTGCAGGCGGCACAAATATGCCAGTGTCGCACCACAGAATGAATCTCCAGCCCCTGTGGGGTCATGTGCCTCGGTCGGCCCTATATGTACACGATGAACACGACTTCCTTGAATCACACTCAGTCCGCGGTCCCCATGTGTTACGAACAGTATGGTTCCCGGTTGCCACGAATAATCCTGAGGTTGTCCCAAGAGAGGCTCCGCCTCATGTTCATTCATGAAGCATAAATCGGCTCTCGCAACCAGTTCGCGTAACTTTCCTGTCTGATCCTCCGGTAGCTCGTGTCCACCACTAACTGAAACAAAGCGCGCGCGACTGTTCCGACATCTGTCCAATAGGCTCAGCTGTAGATCAATGTTTCCCAACTGCACTATGTGGACGTAGGTATATGCTGACAGGTCATCTGGCAGTACGGATTCCGTCATCAAAGATTCAAAGCGAGGCTCGATAGATGTGTATTCGGCCCTGCCATCAGCATCATAAACAATTTCGAAGTGAGGGAGTTCGTCCGGATGCACACGCGGGCCAAACCAATTAATCAACTCGGTCACGGGGCGAAGCGATTTCGGCATGGGATTAGGGAATGGAGCAAGCATATGTGCCTGCACTCCGGCTGCCCTTGCCCCTAATGCTGTATAAAGGCCCGCTCCTCCAACGGTTTGGTGAGATTTTCCGTCGAGGTGCAGCACGTCTTGGGATGCACCTCCTATCACTAATATATTTTCCACACCATCTAATTGGGCTGCTGCGGTCCGCTCGTTCTTACCAGCTGCACCTGTGACCAACACGAGATTCCACTAATTTCCCCTTCGGCTCTTTGATCAGCACATTTATTGGGGTGGTGGATAGGTCTCCCATCGTGTCATACCGTAATACTCGTCCCATAACATGGTCTCATGTTGGACGCTTATCATGAAGATGGTTGCCATCCGTTCGCACTGCTGCGTAGTACTCAGGGCCGCCTGCCGGTCAAGCAGGTCCAGCGCCTGCTCTAGGCCTTCACGATGCTCCGGATTGCTGTGAAAAGCGAACCAGTCTCGGTACGGGTGGTCTTCTCGGAGCGGATTCTCCTTTAGCAAGCGGTGTACAGCCTCACCATATCCCCATTGACAGGCTAGTATGGCAGCTTGGATATCTCCCAGAGAACCGTGATAGGCACTGGCGAGTTGGTGTCTAGTGTAGGAATACTTCAGCGGTCCCATCGGATGGGCACGAAGTTCCTCTATTTTCATCCCCGTTCTTTCAGCATGCTTTTCATGGTCTCGCATCTCGTCCTGAACGCTTGCTACGTGATGTAACATGATGGCCACATCGGCCGGATCATCGGCTTTTAGGATGCCCAAGGCACACACTTTAATGAAATTGTGTAAATAAGGATAATCTACACGCAGCCAGTATTGGAAAATTTCCACTGGCAAATCTCCGTTGATGAGGCCTTGTAGAAATGGTTTTTTGACCTGGGCCTGCATATAGGGTTCGGCTTTGGAGAGCAGCCTACGACTAAATGACATGATTGTGTGTCTCCTTCACGCCAACAGTTGCGTCGTGTGCGGATCAGGAGGCCAGGTTCTATCTAATGCAAGCTGGAACAAATTCTCACGGAAGATGTGTGCGGATGACTGCCAAACCACAAACCAAATAGCAGGCTGTTGCTGCATAATCAAGAACAGCTTCGGAATCATACACCCACGTCTTCATTCCAAAGTTCAGGGGATTCCACCACAAAATTCTGCATGAGGTCTATGCATTCTTGTAGGTTCAGGTTGACCACTTCGACCCCATTCTCAATCAACCAGGCTTCACACAGAGTCAGGTTTTGTACAGTTCTATTTTCACCAATAACTACGCGCGGTATCTTGTACAACATGATCGTTCCTGCACACATGGTGCATGGAGAAAGGGTTGTGTAAATCGTGGATTGAGAATATGTGTCAGCTCTGAGACGACCCGCATTCTGGATAGCAACCATCTCTGCGTGCAGGATGGGGTTGTCCCCCTGGACACGCTGATTATGTCCCCTTCCGATGATACGGTCCTCTGATACCAACACCGACCCAATAGGGATACCTCCCGTCGCCCGGCCCTTTTTTGCCTCAGCTATCGCCTCGGCCATCCACGTGCTATCGGTGTCCATATTGTATTCAGATGTCTCCGCTGTATTGCTCTTCATAATCGCCTCTCGTAGTTATTGTGCCGTGTTCTGATCAAGCTGAATCAGCAGACGTACACCCTCAATAACAGTACGGCACAGTGGCTCAAGACCATCGTGGCTCCCGCCTGCGACCATCAAGCCTCCAGCCCGTTTCCCAAGCGTACGCGCGACCACAAACAGAGCAGCCGCCTCCATCTCAGAGCACAATACCCCGCCCTGTACCCACGAGTGCCACCGTTCCTTGAGTCTGTCAGACAACGGCATCCGGTCGGGATCAATTTCACCGTAGAACGAGTCTTTCGAATGTGATATTCCCACGTGGTAGGTGACCGCACTGTCTTCACATGCTTGTCTCAGACAAGCAACCACATCTAGGTCGGCCACTGCAGGAAAGGCCATTGGCATATATTGCATTGCTGTTCCTTCATCGCGTACTGCGGCAGATGCAACAACTAGATGACCGGGCAAGACCGAATCTTGTATCATTCCCGAAGTGCCGACACGAATGAAGGTGTCCGCGCCAATCCTCGCAAGTTCCTCGACTGCGATAGCTGTCGACGGCCCGCCGATCCCTGTCGATGTGACAGAGACAGGCACATCGTCTAGCATCCCGGTATAGGTTCGGTGTTCTCGATTATCCGCAACCTGCTGGGCATCGTCTAGAAAGGAAGCAATGAGCGGCACTCTCCCGGGATCACCCGGCAGAAGTACATATCTGCCGACGTCTCCTGGCCGCATTCTTATATGGTACTGCGGGTGTGTTTCGTCCGTTGTCTCAACAAACTGGCGCTGAGGTTTCGTTTTCGTAGCCATGTGGTGTCATCTTAGTTGGGCATTCCAGCAAGAACACCCGACTCCTCCCCTTCGCCTGCCCATGGGTCAGATAATTCCCAAGCAGCATCAAAAGTTGCAATCTGATGCTGCGTTGCTCTCAGGAAAAGCCAGCGCATTTTCTCGCGCTCGTAATCTGTTGTGTTTGCGCCGTACTCGTTAATACCATCCTCCGTCGCATGCTGTATGTTTCGGTAAAAGGAATCCGTCCATTGCTTAAGCCAGTCTTCCTGCAACGCCGAAAGATTCGTCGGTTGTTCCTTTTCATAGCGCACCCCGAATGTGGTATGAAAACAATAGCACGGATAGACAGCGCAGCATATGTCGCCAAATGTGCCTTGGTAGAATGCCCTGACGAAAAAATTGATAAACGCCTCTCTGCGTGGTCTAGCAGCCCAGCGAGTCAGCGCAAACTCGTCGTAATCTTCAAGCATACGCAGTTCCACTCGCGATTCGGCCGCACGAACGCCATATTCTGTTTGTAGCTTCACCCACTGATTGTGCGGTGGCACTTTGGCGAATGCCACTTGTGCGGATTCTTCACCAATGTACGGTAAGTCCTGGATCAGCCAGAATCGAAACCGATCCTTTCCCAGCTTTCCACCGAAGAGCGCTTCTATCCAGGGATGATGGAGATAACGCTCCCAAGCAGGTCCTGCGAACGAGATACAGTCTTGCACGAAGGACAACTTATCCGCTCCTCGCCTTATCTTGTTCAATTAAGAGGCTTACCGCGGACACAGATGTTTCGAGCAAACGAGACAGATCGTCGTGAGTGCCTCCGGCGAGCATAATGCCCCCGGACCGACATTCCAGTATCCTCGTAACGACAAAAATCGTTGAGGCCTCCATTTCGGAGCACAGCGTTCCGCCTTTTACCCAGGCCTGCCAGCGGTCATGCAGTCGCCTAGCGACAGGCATGCGCTCGGGTTCGTGTTGCCCGTAGAAAGAGTCTTTAGATTGAGTCAGACCAACGTGGTGCCGAAGATTGCGATTTCGCGCTGCTTGCCTCAATGCTAGGGTCACGTCAAGGTCAGCTACTGCTGGGTACTCTAAGGGCATGTATTGTTGCGAAGTGAATTCATCTCGGATGGCACCCCAGGCAATCAACAGGTCACCAGGCTCAATGAAATCCTGCATAGGTCCAGACGTGCCGACTCGAATGAACGTATCAGCGCCAGCCATTGCTAATTCTTCCACCGCTATTGCTGTCGACGGGCATCCCATTCCGGTCGAGGTTACCGAGACTTTTTCCCCTGAGAGTTTTCCAGTGTAGGTCAGATACTCCCGATTCTGTGCGATCTCTCGGGCATCATCTAGTAGGCCCGCAATCATGGGAACCCGACCAGGGTCTCCGGGTAGGAGAACATACCGGCCGACATCGCCACGCCGGCATCCGATGTGATACATTACCGACTCGTTGAGCTCAGTAGCCGCACTCATACATTCGCCTTTCGCCAGAAATAAATCATTGTGCCAATAAATGTGACCGCAGCGCCCACAACCATTGTAACGGAGAGCCAGCCGGGCAAGAAGGCAATCTCACTCCAATCCAGCTGTTCGCTATAAGAGATGAGCAACCAAGTGCCGGCGATCGTGATAGCCACCCCTACAATTCCGGACACGTAGTCTTTCGTTGAGACCTTTATGTCACGAATGTTGGTCTTATGCCCTTTTGAACCAAACGCTCGGGATGCTAGGCTCATAGATAATTGCTGTACGCGATCAATGGTGCCCGCGAAAACGGGCACGATACTCGGGATTGCTGCACCGAAACCTGTCGCTTGCATTGCCCGCGATCGCTGCGCACTCAGGATGATTAAGAACTCTCGTTGGACTATCGGTACCAGTTGAATGCTCGCCGACACCATGAAATTGAGTTCGTGAGGTACGCCTAGTTTTTGCAATGCTGTGAAGAGATCACTAGGGTGTGTAGTAAGTACTAGTAGCGCCGCAAAGTTCACACCCGCCCAACTTCTGAGGAGAATTGACATGCCACTGTAAATCCCTTCCTGATAGATTGTGAATGGACCGAGGCGTGCGATCGGTATCCACGGTTGGGGGAAAGCAGGTGCTATTGCTTGAAACACTATCAGCGACAGGGAAATTGGAAGAAGGATTGCTAGCACCCGACCATAGGTCGTGAGTACGCCGGCGAGAATGACGAACAGGAGACCCAGGAAGAAAAAGCATGCGAGGAATAATGGATTTCTGGTCGAAAAAGCCAACACCAGAGCCCCGACCGCCCAGATAAGTTTTGGCGTCGGGTGCAACCTGTGAAACCATGAGTTACCCGGTACAAACGTGACGGGGATGGGTAGGTGGTGAGCCATAGGCTGTCAACTATGTGTCCGCGACCTGGGCGAGAGCATCAATCGTCTCGTCAACAGTAAGGGTGATCTGCGGCAACACTCGCCCGTGCAAGCGTTGAGATAACTGTGTCGCCTGTGGCGGCTGCAACATTGTCTTTTTCAAGGTTGTCGAATTGGAAAAAATTTCTCGAGGCGTACCAGAATCAATCACCTCTGCAGCCCACATAGCTACGACGCGGTCAGCAACTTCTGCGATCAGTGCCATATCGTGCGACACTAAAACCACGGTTTTGCCTTCACTCCGTAATTGCTGTATAAGTTTGCGCACCATGGCAGCTCCGTTGTGATCCTGTCCTGTAGTAGGCTCGTCAAGTATGAGGATTGATGGGTGCATGGCATGGATCGATGCTATGGCGACTATCTTTCTAAGGGGAAAACTCAGTCGAAGTGGATGGTCGTCGATTATGGCATGCAACTGAAAAAGCTCTGTCGTCTCCTCTACGCGCGCCAAGATTTCATCCTCCGGCAGCCCCAGGTTCTTTGGCCCAAACTGGAGTTCGGACAATACCGATGTGGCGAAGAGCTGGTGGTTAGGATTTTGAAAAACGTATCCTGCGTGTCGGGAGAGGTTGAACACCGACTCTTCTGCCGTATCGATCCCATTAATAAGCACCGCGCCGCTGCTAGGCTTGAGTAGCCCGTTAAAGTGCTTGACAAGCGTAGTTTTGCCAGAGCCGTTCTGTCCAACAATACCAACCACTTCACCTGCACTGATCTCAAGAAATGTTTCCTTAAGGGCAGTGAACCCTCCAGGATAAACATGCCACAAGTTTCGGCATTTGATCGGTTTCACGGATAACTCGCTGCTTTCTTTCATCATGCCCAATCTGAAAACTCAGCTTCAGCCTCGTCAAGTGTCACTGGAATAGTGGTGAGCGTGCAGCCACGTTTCGCAAGCCCGGATGCTATCTCGGTCACCTGGGGTGGGCGAACGCCCACGCGTCGCAAATTATCCACATCTGTGAAAACAGCGCTGGGACCGCCTGAACTCACAATGCTCCCGCCATCCATGATGATTACACGATCAGCGTAGGACGCTACAACCTCTACCTCGTGTTCTACGATCACTATAGTGATTTCATGTTCTTCATTCAATCGCGCTGCTACAGAGAACACTTCCTCTTTTCCGATAGGATCCAAATTCGATGTCGGTTCGTCCAGTACCAGCACCTGCGGGTACATGACCAAAGCTGCACCTATCGCTAGCCGCTGCTGTTGCCCGCCAGACAGTGCCATAGGTGACCGCTCTTCAAAGCCACTTAGGCCCACAATCTCCAAGGCTTCTGTAATCC
>Ga0187827_10008487_pt1 | contig 11113 bp, 8 predicted proteins | sample ETNtaG_39_FD_167969 | JGI IMG/M metagenome (GOLD analysis project Ga0187827, IMG submission 167969) | Marine microbial and viral communities from oxygen minimum zone, Eastern Pacific Ocean - ETNP2014_SV_150_PacBio MetaG (Illumina Assembly) | ecosystem: Environmental > Aquatic > Marine > Hypoxic... | reverse complement strand
AACTCTTCACATTGGCCTGTTCACAATCTTCTTTGAAAGAGTTGTCAGAACCAAAAATACCATACTTCATAAATATATAGCTCCTTCCACCTTCATACCTGCCATCAAAGAAATATGATTTCGGGCTTGCCAGAAATACATCCTCTTCCTTAAAAGGTTCGATTAATGGGTCAACAAAGTCATTCCGAACCTTAATATCATTGTTTAACAATATCACAATATCATCTTTTATAGATCTCAAAACATCATTATAAGAACAGAGAACAAGGTTCTCTTCTGCTTCAACAACTTCAACATCAGAAAAGTTTGCCCTCACAAACTCTACACTGTCATCAATGCTGACATTGTCAATTACCGTAACTTTACAGGAATATTTCGATGTATGAGATGCCTCAACGATGGAAGGAAGACACTCCACAAGCAAATCCCTGCCATTATAGTTCAGAATGATGATGTTGACTGTGGGTTGAAAGGGGACCTCCATAGGGATGTGACTTCAATAATCTGCAGAACTATTGTCTCAACAATATTCTGATCTCTGGTTTCCAACAAAAATGTTCATTATGTTATTGTAAAAAGATTATTTCTTAAAGAGATAATCAATTGCCCTCACAATAATCATTTTTAATTGCTTGAAACTCTTTATCTCAAGGAGCATCCTGAATAATATATGCGGTCGAAGGTGAAACTCAAGAAAAGCTCTGCGTTGCAATTGCTTTAATTGGCTTCTAGTTATTCCTTTTGGAACATAAGAAACTTTGGAATAGAATAGTGAGCCCCAATCTGGCCTTTCTATCTCCTTGTTCTCAATTAATTTTCTGGTTGCTTCCGTACCTGGAAGAGGCAGGAAATTGCTGAAATGCGCACGTCTCAATTTTAATCTTTTTGCAAATCGTATAGTAGACTTGATATCATCTACTGTTTCATCTGGATAACCTATAATAAAGAAACCATTCGGCTCTAGCCCTGCCGAGTTTATTAGATTGATTTTTTCCTCTATAAGCTCAAGTGTTAATCCTTTTTTCATAGAATCTAGTATACGTTGCGATCCTGACTCAATTCCAACAGTAAAAGCATATGCACCCGTATCTTTCATCATCTGTAGCATCTCTTTGTCAAGTTGATTTAAACGCAGACCATTCGGAAATGTATAGTTTATATCTAAATTCCTATCCCTTATCCCTTGACAAAACTCGAAAACTCTATTCTTATGAAAATTAAACATGTCATCTATTATATGGTACTCTCTTACACCATAATCTTTATAAAGCATTACCATTTCGTCCAAAACGTGATTCATACTTCGAAAACGCAATTTATGCCCCATGTTCACCCCACTGCCACAGAAAGTGCACAAATAAGGGCAGCCACGAGTTGTAGAGATTGGAGCAATGGGAAATCTTTTGTAAAAACCCCCTTGTGGACTACCATTATAAGAAACTGGTTGCATCAGATCCCAGGCCTGAAAACCTAGACTGTCGAGATCTTCAGTTCCAGCTCTAGCATTATTGCGAATCGAAGATCCATTTCTCCATATTAGACCAGGAATATTCTCTAATGGTATCATCTCATCCCTCAGAATACGTCTTGCCAGCATAGGCAACCCAATTTCACCTTCACCTGCAAAACCGTAATCTGCTACTTCTATTTCCTCCAGTACGGTCATAGAAGTAGCAGAGACATGCGCACCACCAATTAAAGCCACTGCTTCGGGACACACCTTTTTCAAGATTCCAACGCTCCTGACCACGGAATCGAAATCGTATGAAAAAACCTGAAAACCAACAATCTTTGGTTTCAAGTTCTTGAAGCGTTCACTCAAACCATTAAAAGACAACCCTTCTTTAACACAATCTAAAATTGTAATATTAGTGAAACCACTTTGTCTCAAGGCCGTTGCTAAATAACCTAATCCGATTGGAGGAACTAGATAATGTGTATGACTAATCGGCACAACCAGAACAATTTTCTCTGTATCTCCTTTAGCATTTGAGAGATTTATTTCCTTCATAATAAACAAGAAAAACCCATATTTATTTTACAATGATCAAACTGAATAATTCGTTAAAAATCGTGTAAATGTGGCAACAATTTCCCTCTTCCAAACTCTATCTCATTATTAGAGCCCCACATATAATAAGCATCAGCACACGTAAACTCTCCTTCCTTAAGCTTATTTTTTATGCTCATCCAGTTTCCTTTTGACATGGTTGTTTTGTGATCCGCCGCCATGCCAGACGTAACAAAATCTTCCAATAATTCGGACCAGTCTTAAAGATTTGAAATGTGGAAAGCCCCATATCAATAGATCGATTTACCCATGAGATTGGCACTTCTACTACCCGATAACCAAGCAAAATAGGTTTTAAACCGGTCTCCACATTGGCCGCAAAATCATCTGATTCTATCACCAGTTTTTTAACCACGTCATGACGAAAAATCTTCAAGTTATTGGATATATCACGAAAGTGCCTGCCAAGTAATACATTTGCTAGTACATGAAAAGCACGATTGGCCAAGATCTTAGTAAAAGCATAATTAACCAATACAGATTCACGTGAAAATCTCGATCCCACAGCTACATCAGCTCCATCCGCTATAGCATCGAATAAATCCCTGATTTCAGGAATGATATGCTGAAAATCACTATCCATTATTAGAACAAACTCACCTTTTGCCTCCTTCAAGCCTTCTCGTAATGCTCTACCAACACCATTAGGTGGAGAACGCTTTACTAGACGAATACATTCATATATTTCCGACAGTTTTTCTGTCACTTCAGCAGTTCTATCAGTGGAATTATCATCCACTATAAGAATTTCTAAAACATATTTACCATAGAAATCAATTATTCCCTTTACTAATGGTGCAACATTCATTTCTTCATTATGGCAAGGAATAACGAATGAAACCTTCCCAAAAAACATTTGATGTTCACTCAAATCCACTGTCGCTTGTTCTTCAGAATCAAGAAATGGATTACGTGCCCAAATATATAATGCACCAGCAAAGTTTCTTAAATAAGGAAAGTTCTCCATAATAATACTCAGATTCTGGGCAGGCCATTTTAGGAATCTCGGAATAGGGGAATATAGGAAATCATATGGCAAGGCATTAATTTGGGTATAGCCGATTTCTGACAAAACACAAAACACCTCGAGACGGGTCATTGAAATTGTATCTGCCGGACGTCTCCACGCTCTTGGAATCAAACGTTGAAATAGCTTGCGTACATGATGATAATAATTCCATGGATTGGGTTCAAACAAAAGAAGCCCTCCTCCCGGTCTAATTAATTGCTTTACTACACGAAGGAACTCATTGTGAATACGATTTCCCAACATATGGCTTGTGACAACATAATCAAATTTTTCACCCTGAAGTAAGCCTGGAAATGAGTTTAAACAGACAACTGTAACGCTGTTATTATTAAACTTTTTCTTAATTTCATCTAGATATTTATAGGAAAAGACAACAGTTGTTATTTTGCATTCGTCACGCGTTGCAGTGATAAGTGCTCTCGTAAATTCACCGCTACCAGCTCCTATCTCCAAGATTTTCTGTCCGGGAAGTATATGGAAAAGATGACGCATCATAGAAGTACGCCATTGCATCCGTGAATCAAGGAAAGGATCAAACTTATCAAAGTAAATTGATTTATTTTTTTCCAGGACAGCAAGCCTAGACGCTATTTCTTTCTCTGAAGACTTTGTAGAGATTATATTTGAGGACTTACCCTTCTTATTTGTAGTGTCTATTATTTACTCCATTTAATATTTAGTTAATCATCTATATTGTATATAATAACTCATTAACAAATTTTCCTTCTTTCTTTGCAAGCCTAGCAGCTAAAGATATTTCTACAAAGTTCATTATTGAGGATATCGCACCTTGCAACGATAGATATAGCTCTTATACATTTCCTCAAGTAGTCTTTGTAAATCATATTCCTGTCTCCAATCCGGAAAATGGGACTCAATTTTTTCCAAATTACTAATATACCAAATATGATCACCAATTCTATTTGCTTCAACATATGTCCATTTAAGCTTCTTTTCCGTTATTTCCTCACAAAGCTTTATGGCTTCAAGCACAGAACAATTACTGGAACGACCACCTCCTATGTTATAAACCTCACCTTTACGTGGATACAAATAAAAATGATATAGTGCATTTACCAAATCATAACTATGAATGTTATCCCTCACCTGTTTGCCTTTATAGCCATATATTGTATAAGGTTCTCCATCTATACAACATTTCATGAGATAAGACAAGAAGCCATGAAGCATTGTTCCGGAATGACTGGGACCGGTCAAACATCCTCCACGGTAAATACCTGTTTTCATATCAAAATAACGACCATACTCCTGTACCAGTATGTCGGCCGCCACCTTTGAAGCCCCAAACAGTGAATGTTTGGACTGATCGATACTCATTGTTTCATCTATACCATCAAAATATTTATGGCCTTCATCGATCTCCCATCGAGTTTCAAGTTCCTCAAAAGGAAGGAGGTTAGGTAAATCTCCGTATACCTTATTTGTGGACGTAAAAATGAATACCGCATCATGACAATATTTTTTTGTCATTTCAAGGAGATTCAATGTACCATTTGCATTAACTGTAAAATCTGTAAACGGGTCCCTTGCAGCCCAATCGTGTGAAGGCTGTGCGGCTGCATGAATTACTAATTCAATATCCTTGTTATATTCCGAAAACAGCCGTCCAATCTGCTGTTTGTCACGAATATCTACCTCATAGTGAACATATCCACGTATTTCCTCTTTCAATTTATCGCGATTCCAGCTTGTAGAAGCATCATCACCAAAGAACATCTTACGCATATCATTATCGATACCTACTATCTGAAATCCTTTTTCTGCAAAAAAACGAACACTCTCTGATCCTATAAGCCCTGCTGACCCTGTTATAATAGCTGTTTTCATTAAATATTTAATAGAATTACAATGTAATATATAACTATATCTTCTGTATATCTATTCTCATTCTAGTTCTATTACCGTTTGGTTTTCCTTTTTTTTCTGGATGCAAATTGTTTAAAATATCGTTTAAAACCTTCTTTAAAATATCCGGGGAGCACTTTCAAGGATTTCAGAGTAGAACCATGCTGTGATATTTTTATCAGCTGAAAATATGTGTAGGGTTCAATGATAACAATAGATAATAGTTTGCCAAAGAATAGCATTGTCTTAAATTTTTTCCCATAGGGATTTGTTCTGTATAAGCTAACCATCTTTATCATATATTCTTGTCCTAGAAATCCTGCCATCCTTGTCATATCATTAATAACATTTTTTTCATAATCATAATAATCCTTGTCAAGGTATTCATCTTTCCTAGAAGGATACTCTTTCATTACCAAATCGTGAAGCTCTGTACCCTTATACAAGTTCAGAGAAAAGAAATGGGGCAAAAACGGTCTTGGTGTTTCAACTAATACCTGTAGAGTCTCAAGTTTATCTTCTTCTTTTTCATATGGATTATCTAAAATAACATCACATACAACGGCGATGTTGTTATCTCTCATTATTTTCATAGAATTAAGATAGTCAGCCTTATATGACCCCCTTTTATAGATATCTTTACAAACTACGTCGCTTCCACTTTGAAGCCCTACTTCGACCCACACTAGACCGGCATCTTTCATATATTCCACTTTCTCCCTATTGACATTTGTAGGTATTTCATGCGTAATAAAAGGCTTCCTAACCCTCTCTTTGTAAACATTACAAAAAGACTTAATATGATCTTTATTTGCCATTGAAAAGCAATCATCTAGAAAGTGTATATATTCAATCTCGGGATATTGATTAACCGCTGTCTCTAACTCCAGAATTAAATACTCTATGCTACGACGTCTAATCATCCTGGATTTATTATCGTATAAATCTGCAAGAGAATTATTACAGCAAAAAGTACACTTAAATGGGCATCCCCTTGAACTAACAGCATCATAAATCGTACCTCTAAACCTATTATACGTCCTGAATGTCTTTTTGTTCATCTTCTGGATCAGACCATCTTTTCCCTGAAGAAAGCTGTTGGCTGGAATATGTTCATATGAAGGGATATCATCAAGATTTTCTATAAGAGGATACATGGGGTTTTTCCTCAATCTGTCATTTTCCATGTAACACAGATTATTAATACCTTTAGGATCACCATTAGTGCTTACAGCATCAGCAAAATCCAGGATTGACTTTTCTCCTTCCCCCAAACAGACGTAATCGGCCGACACAAGGCACATATCAGGTTCAATAGTAGGATGTATCCCCCCCCAAATAAAAGGAATACTACTAAACCTATTCTTCAAGCTATCCGTTAGTGCCGTAGCATTGGAATATTCAAGCGACATAAGGCTTATCCCTATAAATCCAGGTTTTTCATTATCGATAAACTTAATTATGTTATTAAAAGCATAAGAGTCATTTTTGTCAAAATTCGGCAAAAAAAGTAATAATGAATTATGTCCATTATGTAGTAAATAATAATGTAGAAACTTTAAACCTGACACATCTACATTCTTTTGCAAAGACACAAGCAATACATTCACTAACACTATCCTCCTAATTTAATTTGCAATGAAATGTTTATGGCTCTTCTCGATCTCCCAGCGGGTCTCAAGTTCAATCAATGGAAGTAAATTAGGAGTGTCACCATACACTTTGTTGGTGGAGCAAAAGATAGATACAGCTTCAGGACAGTTATTACGTGTGTTTTCAAGGAGATTAAGAGTCCCATTCACATTAATTGTAAAATCAGTAAAAGGTTCCTTTGCAGCCCAATCGTGAGAAGGTTGCGCAACACAATGGATAACTAAGGAAATACCTTTATTGTATTCTTTATAAATACATTCAATAACCTTCTGATCCCTGATATCAATATCATAATGCTTGTATTGAGGATATCTTTCTTCCAATATTTTCTGGTTCCACTTGACCGATGCTTCTTTTCCAAAAAAAACCTGCCGCATATCATTGTCAATCCCAACAACACAAAAATTCCTCTCGCAAAAGAAACGTACCGCTTCAGAACCAACGAGTCCTGTAGAACCTGTCACAATAACTATTTCCATTTATTTTAATCTATACAATATATATCTGGTTTCTTGAGTAGGATCAGTGTCATAATTGACCACTTTTATTTCATCAAGATATTTACCTACAAAATATTCATTTTTAACAAGCTTTGGGAAACAATTCTTTGGAAGCTCTCCATTCACCTCAGTATTCTTTGGCTCAGCATACATAACATGTGTAATACCCCTTCTCTCCAAGTCCGCAATAATCTCATCAACATCATTCAAGTAGTATTTATCGTATCTCCTGAAATAATTTTCTCTAATATGCCTTCTATCCAGATAAAAGTTTCTACTTTCATTTACGAGTAATATTTTAGATGTTGGTGGTGTGTTTTTATTGATGTACTGAAAAATCTTGCTTGATCTGTCTTGCTTAGCCAGATAATCTTCCACATCTGCTCCCTTTGAAAAGAAAGCTATTTCCTCCTTATTGTAATATACACATAGCCCAAAATTAAGGACCAGGAACCCACTGAATATTATCTTGATCAAGTATCCAAAATACTTACTCCGATTTGGAATGGCCCAAATAACATATCCGCTTAGTAATGCAAGGAATGGAATAATTGGTAGGATATATCTAACGGCAGGAAATTTAAAAAACCAGAAAGAATAAAATATACCTGTGAAAATACTAATAATCAGTATAGGGTTGCACTTTTCTTTTAAAAACAATAAAGCAGGTATAAAAGCAAGATAAATTGGGCTTAACTGACTCTCATTACCACCAAAAATCTTCCCAGGATAATAGGTCAAAAACCAAGGTGAAACTATAAAATTTAAAAGCGTTTTCTTCATTCCAAAATCAAAACCACTATGTCCATACCAGCCGCTTTCAGCAATATACTTAGCATAAAAAGGATAAAACGGGTTACCGGTATATAAATATGGCCTTATGTAGTATGGAAATATAACAACTGTTACGATTATACTGAAAAGGACGAAACTTTTGGTCAAATCCTTATAACTCTCTTTTTGTAAAAGTCCCTTAATAACCAATATAAGGCCAACTGTAACTGGAGTAATAAGTCCTATGTACTTTGTATCTGCAGCAATCCCACACATTATTCCTGCTAAAATTAACCACCTTTTCTCACTACTAAAGTCTCTCAGTAATATTGCATAAAAACCCATAAACGTATAAAAAGCACTTCCTATATCTACATAAGCATAGGTTGCCTGAGTAAATACTCCAGGTGTTAAAAAGAAGATTGCCACAGCCAGGAAAGCAACTTCTCTGTTTATATAACGCCTGCCAAAAGAATAGACTGCCAGGCATCCAAAAAGAGCCATTGAAAAATGAAATAATTTAGCCAGAAGTGGATTATCAAACAACATGGCCAATGTAAAAAACATCTGCATGAAATATGGCCATATAGAATTGGAAGTATATGGTATAAAAGTCACCAGATGATGCTGGGCAAAATACTTGGCATCTGAAAGATGATAGACCAGTGCATCATTACCTTTTGCCGGTGCAACAGCACCTATTAATGTCATCAAAAGTGAAAATGATACCAGGACCGTCAGGAATATCCGAAGTTTACTACTGTATATAAATTTAAAGTCATAGGATAAAAAGTTATTTGCTTTTACAAAGGAATATACACTCTTTAAAGAAACCAGCACAGCCGACAACAGAATCAATAGTACCCACTTAAGATACAAAATATGGCATATCCCAAGAAAGAAGACCAGAAAGGATATAAAGCCCATACCCAGTGCAAAAGAGAATACAATCGTCTCAACCCTGCTCAGACCTTTCGGAAAATTGAACATATTAAGCAATCTGTAACCAATTACCAAGGCGACAGAAATAAAAAATGTGAATAATATCAGTGTCTTTATAACTAACATGGGCAATACTATTTCTTATGTAATCTCATAATTTTAGAAGGAAGATTGAATACAATCCGGGTTCCTCTTTGATCACTATATACCTACTTCTCAGATAATGCTGAAAATCTGCGCTCTGATCAAGAAAATCTTCGCAAACAGATACAAAATATTTCGCACCCTCCTTCTGTAGATCTTCTAAGCGAGCTATAGCCTCTTTTGTCTTCTCAGGACTATTCCCCGGCAAACCAAAACTCCATCCCTTGCGTTTAGAATAATAGAGGGTTGCGTGTCCATCAGGTAGGCTGGTTATAAGGAGGTCGTTCTTGTTTGTCATTTGTTCTATTGTTTTCGCAAGCATAGGAATATGTCTATAACCACGCGGAACAGTATAAGCATACGGTACATAACGGCCTATCAGTATAAGCAAAAGAACAATACCCATAATCCGTGCAAATCTGTTCTTTAGGAATATCGTTTCTACAGACGCATGCTGCCATACCCAAACTATAGTTCTAGCGGCGAAAATAGACGTAATAGGTAAAAAAAGTAAATTGTAATATGGATCTTTCATATGTGTGATAAAGGCAATCATATAGACAATCGTACCGCACAACCATGCTCGTAATATTCTTCCCTGTTGAAAATCGGTCTTTAGAAAAAGTCCAAACAGAAACAAGGTGAATCCCACAGGGGTCAACATCTGCATCCACCCATGTTCAAACACTTTTATGTAAAACTTTGGAGAAATGAAAAGGCTGGGACGAAACCAATTTGATACTTGAAAATTATAGGATTCAGCTGGAGAATAAGCCTGATGTACACTTCTTGCATGCATATACCACAAGAGCACGGGAATTAATACAATTAGAAGGTATGCCCAGGAACGCGCCTTAAATAAGAAACTCAAGTGCTGACGCTGCCATATCATTGCCAATAGCGGAATACAAATACAGAAAGCCTGGATCTTTGAAAGCATTGCCATCATAGCAAAAATGGCCGAGAGCCAAAAAAACTTATCTTTATAGCCTAGAGACCATAAAAACATAAAATAGAGTGCGCCTATGAAGAAAAACATCATCTCAAAGTCAGGCATAAAAGCCCTGCTATAAATCAATCCAAGCGGTGAGATAGAAAAAATAACAATCGTGACCAGGGCCGTTCTTTCTTCAAACAATCTCTTTACCAAGTTATAAAGAAAGATTACCGAACCTGCAAAAAACGATATACTAATCAGACGTCCTATCCACTCGTGTACACCTCCACACAACACATAGAGCACAGCAGCAATAAGATTCATTAAAGGAAATTCCATTACAAGATAACCCGGCCCAGGTCCCAGGAAATCTGCCTGTGGATACAAAAAATTGAATCCATTAAGATAAAAATTCCTGGCTATCATCGCCGTCTGTATCTGCCTGGTAGCCGTTCCTTCTAAGATAGGTATATTTATATTTACCAGTCTTATAGCAACAGCAATAAGAAGTAACACTAGGAACACTTTATTTTCTCTAAAGAACTTATTCATGCTCTAAACAAGTCTGCCTTTACCATACTCCCTGTATTTATAATGGGATTCCTGGTTAAAATGTTTCAATAACATTGTTACACATCACAAACTATAATCGTCTTTTATGGATAAGGGCTATCATTAAATTAACAGGCAAGGACAACCGGTATTTATGATTGATAACTATAGAATGCACTCTTATTTATCCGAATCTGATGATTTTTTAATATACCTCAAACGTTTCAGAAAATTCTTTTTCCATACACCGTGTCTTAATGGCAAATGTCAGTTTTGCAAAGAAGACCAACGGACAGCTGAGACCATAAAAGATTACGAGTATGTAAGGCAGGCTGAGCTCACAAGACGCTATTTCAAAATCAGGAATGAACAAATTCAAGATTGCCACTAAGACTATAATATTCATCATAGTAGGGTAAGTACACAATTTATGAAGCTGTGAAAACAAATATCGCAATAAAGACAACTTCTGTGCATTTTTCTCCTCACCAACAGTCTTCTTTATTTTAACCGAGGAAGCTTTCTTTATGGCAGAAACAAAGACATTATATTTGCATTCTGAGAAAATACTTATAAGAGAAACTGAAACTGATGCTGAAAAAGCAAACACTATTGGAAGAATATCTCCACTATGTCTTACCAGC
>Ga0187827_10008486_pt1 | contig 11115 bp, 11 predicted proteins | sample ETNtaG_39_FD_167969 | JGI IMG/M metagenome (GOLD analysis project Ga0187827, IMG submission 167969) | Marine microbial and viral communities from oxygen minimum zone, Eastern Pacific Ocean - ETNP2014_SV_150_PacBio MetaG (Illumina Assembly) | ecosystem: Environmental > Aquatic > Marine > Hypoxic... | reverse complement strand
TTTTCTTCTGGGTTGCTAGAATGATGATGATGGGAAATCATTTAATTAATAAGGAACCTTTCTCAAAAGTTTATGTTCACGCCTTAGTTAGAGACGAAAAAGGCCAAAAAATGTCAAAATCAAAAGGCAATGTAATTGATCCACTTAACATAATAGAAGAATATGGAGCAGACTCTTTAAGATTTACTTTAATTTCAATGGCCGCTCCAGGAAGAGATGTAAAACTTTCAGAGGATAGAGTTAGAGGGTATAGAAATTTTCTTAATAAAATTTGGAATGCAAACAAATTTTCTAAAATAAACAAATGTAAACTCTCCAATAAACTAAATATTAAAAAAGTTAATCTTGATGTTAATAAATGGATCTATTTTGAATTAGTTAAGACCAACAAAATTGCGATAAAATATATTGAGAATTTTAGATTTGATGAAGCAGCGAGAATAATTTATCAGTTTGTTTGGCACTCTTATTGTGATTGGTATATTGAATTTTTAAAACCTATTTTTGATTCTAAAAATAAAAAAAACCTCAAAGAATCACGCAATATGTTAGCTTTTATTCAGGCAAATATATTAATCCTTTTGCATCCGTTTATACCATTTTTTACTGAAAAGGTTTGGCAAGATTTTAAATTTGTTGATTATTTTAAAGTACCATTAATGTTTAAAGATTGGGATGTAAAATCCCAATCTAGTTTCAACAAAAGTTTTAACAAAATTGATTGGCTTATTGATCTTGTAACAAACATAAGGTCAACAAGAGTTGATTTAAACATGTCTCCAGGATCATTTATCGATATTTCTACGGTTGAATTAAACTCTAATAAAACAAGTATTATAAATGATAATTTAGACGTTTTTAAGAGATTGGGAAGAGTGTCAAATGTAAGTCATTCAGAATTAGATAAAAATGGAGTAAAAATAATTGTTGGAGGAGAAACCGTAATACTTTACTTTGATCAAAATTTAGATTTAAACGAACAAAAACAAAAAATATCCAAAAAAGTTAAGGATTTAAATTATAAAATAGATGGAATAAGTGACAAATTGAAAAACAAATCTTTTTTAAAAAATGCCCCGAAACAGATAGTTGAAAAAGAAAAGAAAGCATTAATAGATTACAAAGTTGAACATAAAAAGTTGAATAGTGTTCTGAATAGTATTAAAAATTAATTATGAAATTCAATAAATCAAAATTACCAAGCAGACATGTATCTGTAGGAGCAAAAAGCGCTCCTCATCGTTCTATGTATTATGCTATGGGTTTAAAAAGTGCTGATATTGAAAAACCTTTTGTTGGTGTAGCTACGACTTGGAATGAATCAGCTCCTTGTAACATTACTCTTTCTAGACAAGCCCAATCAGCAAAAAAAGGTGTTAAGTCTGCGGGTGGAACTCCTAGAGAATTTACAACAATCACAGTTACCGATGGTATAGCAATGGGGCATGCAGGAATGAAATCTTCACTAATTAGTAGAGAGGTTATAGCTGATTCCGTTGAATTGACTATGAGAGGTCATTGTTACGATGCACTTATTGGTTTGGCTGGTTGTGATAAATCATTACCAGGACTTATGATGGTTATGTTGAGATTAAATGTTCCTTCAGTTTTTATTTACGGAGGCTCAATATTACCAGGAAACTACAAAGGAAAAGATGTAACCATCGTAGATGTTTTTGAAGGTGTTGGTAAACAATCAACGGGTGAAATAAGCAAGGAAGATTTATTTGATCTTGAACGTGTAGCGTGTCCCTCAGGAGGATCTTGCGGAGGACAATTTACCGCCAATACTATGGCATGTGTGTCCGAAGCAATTGGTTTAGCGTTACCAGGATCTGCGGGCACGCCGGCTGTATATGAAGCACGGGATAAATTTGCAGTTTCAAGCGGAGAAGCTGTAATGAATTTATTAGAAAAAAATATAAGACCAAGAGATATTGTAACAAAAAAATCGTTAGAAAACGCAGCGGTGATTGTAGCGGCATCCGGAGGATCTACTAACGCAGCTTTACATTTACCAGCAATTGCAAATGAAGCTGGAATTAAATTTACACTGGAAGATGTGACTAATATTTCAAAAAAGACACCATATATTGCCGATCTTAAACCTAGCGGCAAATATGTTGCAAAGGATTTATATGAAATAGGTGGAGTTCCCGTTTTAATTAAAGCATTGTTAGAGGGAGGTTTTTTACATGAAGATTGTATGACAGTTTCCGGAAAAACAATTGCTGAAAATCATAAAGACGTTGTTTTTCCAACGGATCAAAAGGTAATTTACAAAACTTCTAAACCACTAAGTCCAACAGGAGGTTTTGTTGGATTAAAAGGAAATTTAGCACCCGAGGGCGCTATTGTAAAAATTGTTGGAACAAAGAGAAAAAAATTTAAAGGAAAAGCAAAATGTTTTGATGACGAACCTTCTGCTTTAAAGGCAGTTCTTGAAAGAAAAATTAAACCTGGCGATGTAGTTGTTATTAGATATGAAGGTCCAAAAGGAAGTCCTGGTATGCCAGAAATGTTATCGACTACTGGAGCGATATATGGACAAGGATTAGGTGAAAAGGTTGCTTTAATTACAGATGGACGTTTTTCAGGAGGAACACATGGATTTTCTATCGGACATGTTGGTCCAGAAGCCGCTGTAGGAGGACCTATTGGTCTGATTAAAAATGGAGATGTTATTGAAATAGATGCGGATAAAGGTTTCTTAAAAGTAAATTTATCTAGTAAGGAGCTGGCTAAGAGAAAGAAAAAATGGAAACCTAAAAAAACAGAATATACCTCAGGTACTTTATGGAAATATTCTCAATCTGTTGGTCCAGCATTTAAAGGAGCAGTCACACATCCTGGCGCGTCCAAAGAAAAAAAATGTTACGCTGACATATAAGAAATAAATGAAAATAATACCAGTTATCTTATGTGGTGGAGCAGGTACTAGACTCTGGCCTAAATCTAAAAATAATATGCCAAAACAATTTATTGATTTTGGTGGTTGGACTTTGTTTCAAAAAACTCTCTTGAGGATAAAAAATCCAATATTTGACCATCCTATAATCAGTACTAATTTATCGTATTTAAGCTTGGTCCGTAAATATTTATCAAAATGTAAAATTAGCAAATATAAGATTATTTTAGAACCTTATAAAAAAAACACAGCTCCTGCAATATTGTCAAGCGCTCTTTTAAAAAAAGTTTCTTATGAACAGCCAATGATTTTTTTTCCGGCAGATCACTTAATTGAAAAAATCAATCAATTTAATAGATCAATTAATTTAAATAAAAAATATTTAAATGAGGATAATATTTTTATTTTTGGCATCAAACCTGATTTGCCATCATCTCAATATGGTTATTTTTTAACAAAAAAAATTTCAAAAAATATTAACAAAGTAGTTAAATTTATTGAAAAACCAACAATAAATAATGCAAAAAAAATTTTAAAAAAAAAAGGTTATTGGAATTCAGGAATGCTTTTTGCACGAAAAGATTCAATAATAAACAATTTTAAAAAATATCAATTCAAAACATTAAATCTATGCATTGACTCTACAAATAAATCTAAAATATCTAAAAATGTTTATTATCTAAATAAGAAATCGTATAAGAAAATTCAGGAAAAATCATTTGATTTAGCAATTTTAGAAAAATCAAGAAATATTAACGCAATAAAATTAAATATACCATGGAGCGATCTAGGAAGTTGGAAAGAAATTTCAAATATTTTTAAAAAAAACAAATCAAAATATTTTAAAAAAAGCAATGTTTTTTATAGACCGTGGGGAAAATATATCAATTTATATTCGGGAAAAGGATTTCTAGTGAAAGAACTTACAGTGAACTCTAAATCATCAATAAGCTTACAAAAACATAAACATCGATCTGAACATTGGACGGTTGCTTCAGGCAGACCAAGAATTACAATAAATAAAAGAAAATTTTTCAAAAATATAAATGAGACAATATTTATACCTCAAGGATCAACACACAGAATAGAAAATCTTTTTAAAAATCCCGTGAAAATTATAGAAATACAAACCGGTCCAATTTTAAAAGAAACGGATATCATTAGATACAAAGATATGTACGGAAGGGCTAATTAAGTTCTAGCTCTATAGGTGCGTGGTCAGAGGGTTTCAGTTTTGATCTTGGTTTTTTATCAATATTTATATTTTTAATATTGTTTAGTAGGTTATTTGAAACTAAAAAATGATCTATACGCATGCCATGGTTTTTTTGCCAGGCACCAGACATATAATCCCAAAAAGTATACTCTTGTTTATCTTTATTAAAATAACGATAAATATCATGAAAGCCCAAATTAATTAATTCACGAAATTTTTTTCTTATTTCCAACTTGAACAGAGCATCATTTTCATATTTTGTATGATCATAAACATCAATTTTTTCTGGGATTACATTAAAATCACCACCTATGATAATATTTTTATTTTCTGATAAAGTTTTTTTTACTTCTTTAATAAAACTTTTAAACCAATTCTTCTTATAATCATACTTTTCTGTATTTATTGGATTTCCATTGGGAACATAAATATTAATTAACTTAAAAATATTTGTTTTATCCTTGATATCTCCAATAATAATTCTTGATTGATTTAGTTTATCTTTAAAAAAAGCGATATTAATTTTATCAATTTTTTTTTTTGATACAAAAGCCACACCATTATAGCTTTTTTGACCAAATACATACGATTGATATCCTAAATTTTTAAAATCATTAAAAGGAAAGTTTTTTTCTTCAGTTTTTATTTCCTGTATCATTAAAATATCAGGTTTGGAGTTTTTTAAATAATTTAGTATGTTTAAGATTCTTGCTCTTACTGAGTTAACATTCCAGGAGACAATTTTCATTAAACTGAAAAAGATAGACCACAACCACACGAAGAGTTAGCTTTTGGATTGTTTATGACAAACGAATTGCCAATCAATTCTTTTTTAAAATCTACTATCGAACCATTGATAATTTTTAAAGAATTTTTATCGATAAGTGTTTTTTCAAAAATATTATCATCTTTTTTAATTTTATTGTCAAAAGAGAAGTTGTATTTAAAACCAGAACAACCACCCCCTTGAACTGAAATTCTAAAATATACTTTTAGACCTTTTTCAGAAATTATTCTTTCAATTTCTTTTTTAGCAGAATTAGTAAATTCAATTTTGTTAGCCATATTTATAAAACAGTGTATTATACATTTTTAGCACATCTTATGCAAAATAATGAATATTCAAAATTTGCAACACCCATTAAATCAGTTGGGAGAATTTATAAAGAAAAAACAAGTTCGTTAAGATCTCCATATCAAAGAGATAGAGACAGGATTATACATTCTACTGCTTTTAGAAGATTAAAACATAAAACCCAAGTGTTTGTTAATACAGCAGGCGATCATTACAGAACTAGAATAACTCACTCGCTCGAAGTTTCACAAATTGCTAGAACTTTAGGAAAAATTTTTAAACTAAATGAAGATTTATGTGAAACCTTAAGTTTATCTCATGATCTTGGACATCCTCCTTTTGCTCACGCAGGAGAAGAGTCTCTAAATGAATGCATGGATGATTTTGGAGGGTTTGATCATAATATACAAACTCTTCGAATTATTACTTTACTAGAACGCAAGTATTATAATTTTGAAGGATTAAATTTATCTATTGAGACATTAGACGGTCTAATTAAACACAATGGACCGGTTCTCAATAAATTTAAATATGATAAAATTTTGGGTAAAAAAATTTTTAAAAAAAAAATTAATTTTTTGAACAAACCATCTTTAGAATCACAAATTTCCTCTATTTCTGATGATATAGCTTATAATAGTCACGATTTAGAAGATGGTTTGAAAGCTGGTTTATTTAAAATAGAAGAGTTAAATGGTATACCAATTATTTCTGACATCATTTACAAACATAAAAAAAAATTAAAAAAAGAAGAAAAGGAACTAGTACTAAGACAAATCGTTAGAGATATAATTAACGAAATGGTAAAAGATGTCATTATTAATACGAAAAAGAATATAAAATATGAAAATCCAAAAAATATTAACGATATATATAAAGCAAAAATAAAATTAGTAAATTTTTCAGATAAAATGATCAATTTTGATTTAGCAATAAAATTTTTTTTAAAAAGAAACATGTACTTTCACAAAACCGTTTTAAACAAAACAAATAGAGGAAAAAAAATAATTAAAACTTTATTTTCTAAAATTAAAAAAAACCCAAAAAAATTTATAAAAAAAGAAGCTTTTGATAATGAATCAAAAGAAAGAAATATTTGTGATTTTATAGCTGGGATGACAGATAGATATGCAATCAATCTATATAATTCAATAAAATGAATTTATTCAAAATTTATTTAAATAAGATTAAAAAACAAATTTTAAAACATAAAAATACACTTAATTTAAAATCCGAAAAAGATTTAGAGAATGTAGTTGTTGAGAGTCCACCTGTAAATTTTGATTTTGATTTATCATCAAATATAGCAATGGTTTTAGCGAAGATTGTTAAAGACAATCCAAAAAATATCGCTGAAAAAATAAAAAATATTTTATTAAAAGAAATCAGAGATTTTTCTGATATTCATATCGCTGGGCCGGGCTTTTTAAATTTTAGGTTGAACGAAAAAGCTTGGATTAAAATAATAAACAATATCTACAAAAGTAAAAAAAATTTTGGCTCAACTAAAAAAAATAAAAAATATAATATAGAATTTGTTTCTGCTAACCCAACTGGTCCATTGCACGTTGGACACTGCAGAGGAGCAATTTTTGGCGATGTATTGTCAAATTTATTAAAGTTTGATGGAAATAAAGTTACCAAGGAATATTATATTAATGATTATGGCAGTCAAATCGAACACTTTGTAAGATCGGTTTTTTTTAGACTTAGAGAAATTAAATTTAAAGAAAATTATCCTGATATGAAAAATCTTTATCCAGGTAAATATGTAATTGATATAGCTAATAAAATTTTAAAGAAAAACCATAAAATTGATCTGAATAATTTCAAAAAAATTTATAAAACGTTGAAAAATGAATCATTAAAATATTCAATGAATTTAATTAAAGATGATTTAAAACAATTGGGCATCAGGCACGATCGCTTTTTTTCTGAAACAAAAATAGTTAATAATAATTTGGTTTATAAAACTGTAAATAAATTGAAAAAAAATAAATTTATCGAAGAAGGATTTTTAGATCCACCCAAAGGTGAAGATAGTTCTGGGTGGAAAAAAACTAAAAGACTGATTTTTAAATCAACTTTATTTGGAGATGATACAGATAGAGCGTTGCAAAAAAATGATGGTTCATGGACTTATTTTGCAAACGATATAGCCTATCACTCTGATAAAGTATCGAGAAACTATGATTACTTGATTAATATACTCGGAGCAGATCACGCAGGTTATACTAAAAGAATATCAGCAGCTGTGAGCGCACTCTCGAAAAATGAAATCACTTTAATCTGTAAAGTTTGCCAGTTAGTTAAACTTTTTAAAAAAGGAAGTCCATTTAAAATGTCTAAGCGCGAAGGTGATTTTGTTTCCGTCAATCAATTATTAAATGAAGTTGATAAAAATTCTGTTAGATTCATGATGCTGAATAGAAGCAATGATGTGGAGCTCGATTTTGACTTTAATAAAGTTTTAGAGAAAAATAAAGACAATCCCGTTTTTTATGTTCAATATTGTTATGCAAGAATTAATTCTTTATTTAGATCTCTGAAAATAAATTTAAATTATAAAATAAATTTAAATTTAAAAAGTTTTAAACCTAATATTTACGAATATCAGCTTTTAAGAAAAATAGCGGAGTGGCCAAGAGTTGTTGATGTTGCTTCTAATAAATTGGAGCCACACAAAATTCCATTTTATCTATATGATCTTTCTACAATCTTTCACGCTTATTGGAGCAAAGGGAACGAAGATCCTAAGTTTAAATTTATAATCAATGGAAAGATCAATAAAATTGTTTCATTAAAAATTTTTCAATTAATTTCAATTATTTTAGAAAATGGAATGTTTATTTTGGGAGTTTCCTTGCCCAAAAAAATGTAATGTTTAAAGAAATTTATAAAGTTGTATATTTTATAATCATTTTGTTATTTCTCTATTTACTGTTTGTAATATATTTTTCTGAAGAAAATATTAAAAAAATAAAAAAAAATCGTATAAATATCGAAAATTCATTTAAGGATTATTTATCTAATTTACCAACACTGGAAAATGATACGAACGATGTCATTATATATAATTCAAATGAATTTTTAGAAAAAAAAATTAAAAAAAGAAAATTTTGGGAATTGTTGAAAAAAAAATGAATAGAAAATCTATAATTTTAAGCATCAAGGGTTTAAAATTATCAAAAGAAGAATACAGTTTAATTCAAAATGAAAAACCTTGGGGCATTATACTTTTCAAAAGAAATATTAAAAATATTAATCAAGTAAAATCACTTACTAGTGAAATTAAAAAGGCAATGAACGATTCATTGTATCCAATTCTTATTGATGAAGAAGGCGGTAGAGTTTCAAGATTGTCAAATATTTTTGATACAAAAAAATTTGCTCAATATTTTTTTGGAAATCTATTTGAAAAAAATAAACAAATTGGTGAGAATATTTATGAGGAATATTTGTATTTAATTTGTAAAATTTTAAATAATATTGGCATCAACATTAACACAATTCCGGTTTTAGATATTTTAAAAAACAAAACCCATAAAATAATTGGAGACAGAAGTTATTCTAAAAATTTAAAAACAATTAAGTCCTTAGGTAGAATTTGTATAAATGTTTTAAATAATTACAAAATAGGTAGTGTATCTAAACATATCCCTGGACACGGATGCTCGAATTTAGACACACATAATAATCGAGCTGTAGTTTATGATTCTTATAATGAGTTATTAAAAAATGATCTTAATGCGTTCAAAAAAATTAAATCTCATTTTGTTATGACTGCACATATAGTTTATAAGAAGATCGATCCATTAAATGTAGCTACTCATTCAGAAATAGTTATAAAAAATATCATAAGAAAAAAACTTACTTATAAGGGCCTTATATTGTCTGACGATATATCTATGAAAGCATTGGGTAAAAATTTATTATTTAATGCTAAAAAAGCAATTCAATCAGGTTGTAATTTGGCACTATATTGCGGTGGAAATATAAAGGAATCTATAATTTTATTAAAAGAGATGAAGAAAATAGATGATTTTACAGCAAAAAAAACTTCAGAATTTTATAAATTTTTAAGATAAAATTATTAAATGGAATCAAGTGTTAGTAATTCAATTTCTGTCGAAATACCTAATTATTCGGGTCCACTCGAAACATTATTGGATTTAGCCAAAAATCAAAAAGTAGATTTGACCAAAATATCTGTTGCCATATTAGCGGATCATTTTTTAGAATTTATCAAAAATTTTGAAGATAGAAATTTAGACACGGCTTTTGAATATTTAGTAATGGCTACATGGCTTGCTTACTTGAAGTCGAAACTACTTTTACCGGAAGATGAAGAGGATACTTTTAAAGCAGGGGAGATTGTAGAAAAATTAAAATTACAATTAAAAAAACTTGAACTAATAAGATTATTATCAGATCAATTGTTAAAAAAAGAAAGAATTGGAAAAGATATATTTTATAGAGGCACAAAGGGAGGTATTAGGTCAATTAACAACCCTGTTTATAAAGTGACTATTTATGATTTATTAAAAACATATGCAGGCATTAAAGTTCAAACATCTTATCAACGAGTGGACATTCCAAAGCTACCAGTTATGACAACACAAGAGGGCATTAAGCAAATTAAAGAAAATATGCAATTGATTGAAGAATGGAAAAAAATAAATGAATTAGTACCAACGGCTTTTAACCAATCAATTGCCCTGAAGAAAAGTGGTTTAGCTGCAATTTTTGCTGCGAGTTTAGAATTAAGCAAAGATGGTATAATTAATATTAAGCAAAAGAATTTATTTGATGATATTTTGATTCAAAGCGCAAAACATACACCGTTAAAATTAAAAACAAGATAAATCAATTTATGGAAAAAAATAAAAAAAGAAACAATATAATCGATTTTCCAAGAAAAAAATCTAAACTAGAAAGAGAAATCGAGGCTATTATTTTTGCTGCAGAAGAACCCTTAGATATTGAAACTATTGAAAAAAGAGTAGGTAGCACAAGTAATATAAAAAAAATTTTAGAAAATTTACAAAAAGAATATTCACAAAGGGGCATCAATTTAGTTTGTGTTTCAAATAAATGGATTTTTAGAACTGCAACAGACCTTTCTAAACTTATGTCTTTACAAAAATCAACTCAAAAAAAATTGTCTAAAGCAACAATAGAAACTTTAGCAATTATAGTTTATCATCAACCAGTTACCAGATCTGAAATTGAAGAAATAAGAGGCGTTGCTTTTGCCACAAACACTATGGAAATTTTATTAGAATTAGACTGGGTTAGACCAGCGGGTAGAAAAGATGTTCCGGGCAAACCCATACAATATGTTACTACAGAGAATTTTTTAAACCATTTCAACATTCAAAAATTATCAGATTTACCAACTATAGATGAATTAAGTTCAGCAGGGCTCATTGATAGCAGCTCAATAGACTCATCAATTTTTGGAACTGGCAGATTTTTTAAAGAACAATCAAAAACAGAAAAAGACAACATTTATTCAGATATTGATGAAGTGATAAAACAATCACCGAAAACTGAAGAATAAATATATTTATTTAATCAACATTATTGTGTATAAATAGTGTCCATGGGTATAAGTTTTTGGCAGATAGCAATAGTGGTCGTGCTCGTTGTCTTATTATTTGGCAGAGGTAAAATTTCTGGTTTAATGGGAGATTTAGCTAAAGGCATTAAGAGTTTTAAAAAAGGAATGTCCTCTGACGATTCAAATCAAACAAAAATACAGTCATCCGAAGAAGAAAAATCCGAAAAAGAAGATTCAAATTCTAAAAACGATTAATTAATAATGCCACAAATTGGAGGGTTTGAAATACTAATAATTGTGGTAATAGCAATATTAGTCATAGGGCCAAAAGACTTTCCTTTTGTTTTAAGAAA
>Ga0187827_10008484_pt1 | contig 11118 bp, 11 predicted proteins | sample ETNtaG_39_FD_167969 | JGI IMG/M metagenome (GOLD analysis project Ga0187827, IMG submission 167969) | Marine microbial and viral communities from oxygen minimum zone, Eastern Pacific Ocean - ETNP2014_SV_150_PacBio MetaG (Illumina Assembly) | ecosystem: Environmental > Aquatic > Marine > Hypoxic... | reverse complement strand
ACCGACATGCCGCCGGTTTCCTCCGAAATCACCACAGCGACGGCGTCGCTTGACTCGGTGACTCCGATGGCGGCGCGGTGGCGCAGCCCGTAACGGCGCTCGGTCATGCGCGCATCGGTGGAGAGCGGCAGCACGCAAGCGGCCGCCATTAGCTGGTCGCCGCGCAGCACCACTGCGCCATCGTGCAGCGGGGTATCTTTGTGGAAAATCTGCACAATCAGTTCGGCAGAGGGCGTGGCATCTAGCAACACGCCGGTGTCAATATACTCCTGCAGGCCCACCTCGCGCTCGATGACGATTAATCCGCCGTGGCGGTTTTGCGCCATGCGGTCGCTGGCGCTGACGATGCAATCGATCACGGCCAGCACCTGTTCCTGACGGCCGCGGAATGTGAGCCAACTTCCGGCGCGACCCAGTCTGGTCAGCGCGCGCCGAATCTCAGGCTGGAAGATGACCGGAATAGCCAGCAGCAGGGCCGGCAGGGTGGCGCGCAGCAGCCACGAGACCGCGCGCAGCTGGAACAGGCCGGAGAAGACCACCACCAGCATCACCAGCACAATCACCCCGCGCAGCAGATTGACCGCCTGCGTGCCGCGCACAATCACCAGCAGCACATAAAACATCAGCGCCACCACCAGAATGTCGAGCGCGCTCATCCAGTTGAGCTGCTCTAGCAGGCGGGAAAGGTCGCGCGTTAGCGTTTCCACGGGTGTTCGGTTCCTGTGTGCGTCACTCGCCCAGCAGCCGCGCCAGAATGGCCTTTTGCGCGTGCAGGCGATTGTGCGCCTGTTGGAAGATCACCGAGTGCGGCCCATCGGCGACCGCGTCGGTGATCTCCTCGCCGCGGTGGGCGGGCAGATCGTGCATTACGAGCACATCCGGCCGCGCTCTGGCCAGCAGCGCCCGGTTCACCTGATAGGGTCGGAAAATATGCCGGCGCTGCTCCGATTCTTCTTCTTGCCCCATGCTTGTCCACACGTCAGTGTAAATAATGTCCGCCTGCGCCAAGGCTTCGGCCGGGTCGCGCAGCTGCAGGAAATCGGCTCCGGTTTCGGCTGCCAGCTCGCTGCCGCGCGCCGCCACGGCCGCTTTCAGCTCGTAGCCTTCCGGGGCGGCAATGCTGAAATGCACCCCTAGGCGCGCGCAAATTAGCAGCAGTGAGGTTGCAACGTTGTTGCCATCGCCGATGAACGCCAGTTTCAGCCCCTGCAGTTGGGGGCGCACTTCCATAATGGTGAAGATATCGGCGAGCGCCTGGCAGGGATGATTGAAGTCGGAAAGGCCGTTGATCACCGGCACGGATGCGTGCGCGGCCAGCTCACGCACGTGCTCGTAGGCGAAAACGCGCGCCATGATGCCGTCCACATATCCGCTGAGAACGCGCGCCACGTCCGCCACCGATTCGCGCTTGCCCAGCCCGATTTCCTGCGGAGAGAGATAGAGCGCATCACCCCCCAGATGGCGCATGGCCATCTCAAATGAAACGCGCGTGCGCAGGCTGGGCTTCTGGAAAATCATGGCCAGCGTCCTGCCGCGTAGCAGTGGCCGGTTGCCGCCAGACAGGTATTCTCGTTTCAGTTCGGCCGCAAGCGCGAGCAGCGCTTCCAGTTCTGCGCGGGACAAATCGTCAATGGCAAGGAAATCGGACATGATATTTGGGCGCTCCGCTGCGGTCTCTGAGTGATTCTCCCATTTTACCCCGCCCCGCGCGGCTGGCAAGCGCGGTCGGCCTGAGATGGGCGGCGGCGGACAGTGGGGCGGGTGCGCGTTCGCTAATGCTGTGGGGGCGCTCACGGAAAAGGAGAGTTACTATCTGGCCATTCCGACCGAACGGAGTCGCGTTGCTGTCACGGGGCGGATGCGCGATATCCGTGGTTTGCACCGAAACGACTTTGTCGCCGCAGCGAAAACGAATCGGCTGCTGTGAGAGTATAATCTTCCGCGCCGGTGGCCGCGGGCTGTGTGGTATTGGTATGGGCAGGACAGGACTTGAACCTGCGACCTCTTCTTTGTAAGAGAAGCGCTCTAACCAGCTGAGCTACCCGCCCGAAAGAGTACGTTTATCCACCGTTTTGAGCAAGATAAGCGGTCTTTGGTTGTCCGTTTCTACTCCTTCAATAACATCGAGATAAGTGGTCTCTGGTTGCCTTTTTTCACTAAGAAAACAGCCTCACACCTTACGATTGCACTAAAGGTTAACAAAAGAAGACCTCCGCTGTTAGCGAGAGGCCTGAGGTAAAATCTGGCTCAGCCCTTCGTTGTCCGCCGACAGCGTTTGGGTTAGGGTCGCGGAGGCGTTCCACCACCTGCGCGGCCTGCTTTTTTGTTGGTAAAGTGTACTCATATATTCTTGTGGCCTTTCCTCTGTCGGCATACTTACCGATAGAGGAAAGAAATAGATCTTTAAGGCCCAAGTACCACCAGTGGCTGTCTTCGGTTTGATAAAGCGTTTTATATTCTTGCGTTTCCATTCACTAATCTATCTTAGCCAGGATGTCGACTAAAGCACTACAAACTACATCTTGTTCCTGTTCAGTTAAAGTTGGATACATCGGCAAAGAGAAAATCTCAGCGGCCGCCTTTTCGGTTTCGGGAAAATCTCCTGGTTTGTAACCTAAAAAACTATAACCGCTCATAATATGTATTGGCCAGGGGTAATTAATATTCACCCAAATATCTCTCTTTTTCAGTTCGCTAATAATTGCATCCCGCCTGCGGTGACGGCAAACGTAGAGATAGAAAACATGTTTGTTATCTGTCGCTATTTTAGGCAATATTAAAGAACTGTTAGCTAGCTTTTCGGAATAACGCTTAGCCAAAAAGATTCTTTTGTCAATATAGTGATTAAGATATTTTAGTTTATAGCGTAGAATCTCTGCATGTAATTCATCGAGCCGGGAATTATAGCCTTGTTCCAAAGAATAGTATTTATCTTCCATGCCATAAAAACGCAGGCGCCTCAGGCGGTGGTAAATATCTTCATCACTGGTTACAACCATACCGCCATCGCCGTAACCGCCAAGAATCTTGGTCGGATAAAAAGAGAAAGCTGCTGCTTCAGACATTGAACCACACCTTTTATTCTTATGAGTTGCTCCGTGTGACTGGGCACAGTCTTCGATAAGTTTAAGCTTGTACTTCTGGGCGATTTTCGAAACAGTTTCCATGTCTACACACTGCCCATAAAGATGAACACAAATGATCGCCTTGGTTTTCTTGGTAATTGCTTTCTCTATCTGGCCTACTTTCATCAAATAGCTATGGTATTCTATATCCACAAATCGCGCTAAAGCGCCGGTTGAACAAATAGCTGAAATAGTAGGAACGGCTGTATTAGAAACAGTTATTACCTCATCACCTTCTCCGATATCTAAAGCTTTTAAAGTTAAAAATAGAGCATCGGTGCCGCTGTTGACTCCAACTCCAAATTTTCGGTCACAGTAGCTTGAAAATTCAGCCTCAAAATTTGTAACGCTCTCACCTAAAATAAGTCTGCCGGAACTAAACACTTTTTCCAAAGCCGCATAAACTTCTTCATTTTCTTGTTCGAACTCTCCGAGATAATCCCAGGCCTTTATCATTTTCTCTCCTTTAAAGCTACCTCTCTTAACCGGTTAAGAACTGAAGCATCGGAAATCAAATTATCGAAAAAGTCTTTATAGTCTTTGTTTTTGATTCCTTTCAATACTTTCTCCAAAAATAAACCGAAACAATCAGCCTTGGACACTTTTATGGTTCTTTTCTCATTTTTAGCTATAACTTTAATTTCGTTTTCCATCTCAGCCGGAATGGTAAAGATGCGTTCCAGCTCTACACAACCTTCTCTGCCTAAAACTGTTATGATATTACGATATTCAGTGCCAAAACCAAAATGGCCAACCATTGTCCGTCCTCTCGTTTCAATAGTGAAATTCAACGGCGCCTCAATTATACATCCGCCCCTATTTGAAGCAGGTCAGTGTCTCTCAGTCTCGTTGGCCACGTCGCGGAGTACGCTAGGGAGGTAAAGATTTCTATCTTGCCGAAATGCAGGGCGTTCCCGTGTAAATCAGTGAAAACATGTTGTAAATGCGTGCGGGTTCATCCCCCGTCGGGACCGCAGTCGTACTACAAGAGGGCTCTTATCGGGCTGATCACGACCTATAGTCGCGTGCAGCAGGTTGTACATGCTTGGCTTGGGCTTGATGGCCTTGATGGAGCCTTCTAGTATGTAGGCGATGTCGATAGTCGAGCCCAGCAATTTCTTTCGTTCCTCATCTGTAATCACTCTCTAAATCTGCCCGAAGTCCTGTAAGAATTCTCCCGCGTCTAACACGCTCGTTCTCGTGACGGGTGCCAGTTCTGCAATGACGCTCTCGACACGTGCCTTCTCCAAGAGATACTCCTTCTGAGTGAAATCACCCATGAGGTACAGTTGCTTGGCTCTCTCTAATTGGTTTAGGAGCCGGGTTTGCCTTCCCGTGTTGCGGGTTTGTGCGCTTGTATCCAGTCGATTCATGACAAGTTCCTGCCGGCCACGTTGGCATCGTTAAGGACCGTCAGTGCACAGCCGGACGCCTTCGAGAGCGCAAGTCGCGGGTATTCATTCCGATCCAGCTCTCGTCCACGTTGGACGTGGTGTGCACCACTCCCGCCCGCACCATGGCGGGAAACGCGCAGCCAATTAGTCCCTCCCAGCCAAAATGGCGCGTGAGGCCGCGCAATGCCTCTGCCACCGAAGCGGGAGTCGCCGGCTGCGGCTTGGGGTATTCGTGTCGCTGAGCAGCTAGCGCGCCGGTGAGGACGTCCACGGGCGCGTCCCTGATTCCCGAACCGCTGATGTCAACACCGAGGATTGAAGTCAAATCGTCCACTCACTCCGACACGATTATGCGTCCAAATTGTTCATCGCCGCCATGATTTCAATCAGTACCAAAACCAGAACAGTAGATCGCTCACATTCGTGCCTGTCGGCCCGGTGATTATCAGGTCGTCGAGCGCAGAGAAGTAGCTGTATGAATCGTTGTTCCGGAGATGCGCGCGCGCATCCAGCCCGGCCGCGACGCCGCGGGCCAGGCTGTCGGCTTCCGCCACTGCGCCCGCCGAGTCTGTCGGCCCGTCCTGACCGTCCGTGGCAAGGCATACCAGCCGCGCGCGCTCATCCTTTTCGGGGTCCATCTCCAGGGCAGCGGCCAGCACCAGTTCCTGGTTGCGCCCCCCTTTTCCATCGCCGCGCACTTTGACCGTGGTCTCGCCACCGGCAACCAGGCAGATGGGCTTCCCGACCGCACCGTAAGCGCGCGCCTCACGCGCCTGCTGCACTATCCATCGCCCCGCTTTCCGGGCCATCCCGCCCAAACTGGGAGTTAACAACCGCGCGGAGAACCCCAACTCGATGGCTTGTTTGACGGCGCCGCGCGCGGCCTCCTCGTTATCGCCGACAAGCAGCGATTGCACTCGCTCAAACGCGCGGTCACCCGCGATTGGATTCTCGTCCAACTCTGCATGCATGCCGCGCCGAAGCCGCGCGCGCACCGACTGCGGGAGGTCGCCGCGCAGGCCGAACTGGCCCAGCGTTTCCCACGCCTGCGCAAAGGTACTGCCGTCCGGGCTGAGCGGGCCGGAGGCTATCACGCTCTCATCGTTGCCCACCACATCAGAGAGCAGCAGTGCAACCACCCGCGCCGGGTAAAGCCGCCGTGCTAGATTTCCGCCCTTCACCTGCGAGAGATGCTTGCGCACCGTGTTTAACTGGTGAATATCGGCGCCGCTCCGCAGCAGCCTTTCGTTCATCCACTGCAGCTCCGCGAGCGATATTCCGGGCGTCGGCAGGGTGAAAAGGGTCGAACCGCCCCCAGAGATCAGAACGATAATCAGGTCGTCTTCTCCGGGAGTGCCGACAGATGCAAGTATCCGTTCCGCGCCGGCAATGCTGCTGTCATCCGGAAGCGGATGCCCGGCTTCTACGATTTCGACGTTCCGCAGGTTCACTCGGTGCCCGTGATTGGTGACGATTGTTCCACCCGTCAGGCGCTCGCCGAGAACGGTATCGGCGGCCTGCGCCATCGCCACAGCAGCCTTGCCAAATCCTAGCAGCAGCACGCGCCTGAAATCCGGCAGGTGATAATCTCTCGCGCCAGCGCGCAACCATTCGCCCTCTCGCGAAAGGTGACGGAGCACCGCCCGCTGCGGCGCGACCGCTTCAAGGGCGGCAGCAATCACAGTCCGCGTATGGTCCGCGCGCTCTTCCCAGCGGGGTCGGGCTTGCATGGGGTGAAGGATAGCGCGAATTGGCGGATTGGCAACACGGCCCGACAACGAAAGCAGCCACGCCCGTTTCGGTTTCATGCGACAGCTAGCGTTTGGCACACACAAACTTGCAAACCAGCACTTAATGATTATTGCCAGCTCGTGAACGCTCCTTTATATTGCTGGGAAAGACAATGGCCGAGCCGGATCTGCCGGTCGCCGTGGCGTTTTGTCGATGACGCAGCGGATGATGTCGGGTCGGAAATCTTTGTCGAAGCCGTCCAGGATGGCGCGGGAGTCGTGGCGATGTCAGCGCTATTGACCACGACCATACCATCCATGAAAACCACCATCGAAGCGTTGGAAAGCGCTGGCGTGCGGGACCAGGTGAAAGTCATAGTCGGCGGGGCTCCGGTCACGCAGGCCTATGCCGAGCGGATGGGAGCAGACGGCTACAGCGCCGATGCCAGCAGCGCGGTTCGTGTTGCCACGCAGTTGACTGGGGTCACATAACTATATTGCCTGTGGGGGTGCTGTCGGCGTGTAGGTAGGCGCTGCTGTCGGTTGTACATCCGTATGTATGGGCAGCGGGGTATTAGTGGGGGATTTCCTGCTCGCCGGCAAAGGGGTGGGGGTCGGCCACGAAGTGGCGGTTGCCAACTTATCTGCGCTGTCGGCAACGGTGTCTGCGCCGGGCGGCGCGCAAGACGCCAAAACGAAAGCCATCACCAAGCCACCACGCAGAAACCACATTGTTCTCATAGAAGGACACAACCCTCCACCTAGGTCGCATCAACTATGAACCCGCCCTCCGCGGGTCAGTCATCATCTCCCACCAATACCGCCCCGGCCGCTTTGGGGTCGAAACCTTCGGGCCACTTTGTATATTTGTTGTACTTGGCCTTGCCTAGGTCGGCCCCACTCAGGTCGGCCCTCACATCGGCCCCGCTCAGGTTAGCAAAGCTCAGCTTGGACCCACGCAGAAAGGCCCAGCTCAGGTCGGCCTCGGTCAGGTTGGCCCTCATATCGGCACCGCTCAGGTTAGCAAAGCTCAGCTTGGCCCCGCTCAGGTTGGCCCCGCTCAGGTTGGCAAAGTTTAGCTTGACAGCGCGCAGGTAGGTCCTGCTCAGGTCGACCCTGCTCAGGTTGGCCCCGCTCAGCTTGGCCTCGTCCAGGTGCGTCTTGCTCAGGTTGGCCCCGCTCAGGTTGGCCCCGCTCAGGTTGGTATTTCTCAGGTCGGCCTCACTCAAGTCTAGTCCACTCAAGTCGGCTCCAATCAGTTTGCGCGCTGTCGCCAACACTTCTTCACGCGTGAAGTCAGCCATACCCCAACTATACACCCGCTGGTGCTTGGGGTGTGCCGTCTCCGGCCCGCTCGGGAAGCCGTCAGAGGTGGAGAAGCTTGACGGCACTGTACTGATGGTCGCCGGCGGCGTGGGTCTGGCCGCCCTCTATCCCATCATGCGCGCGCACGTGGAAATCGGAAACGACGTGCATGTCGTCTACGGCTCGCGCAACCGCGATCTGTTCTTCTGGCTCGACCGTCTGCATGCACTGCTGCCTGAGGCGAAGGTTTCCCTTTCAACTGACGACGGCTCGTTGGGCACGAAGGGATTCGTGACGGACGTGTTGCGCCAGAAGTGCTTGGGGACAAGCGAGGCGGAGTTTGCGGTCGTGGTCGGCCCGGCGATCATGATGCGCGAGACCTCCAAATTGCTCCTGGTCAATGATACCTCCACCATCGTGAGCCTGAACCCAACCATGCTGGATGGCTCGGCTATGTGTGGCGGCTGCAAAGTCTCGCGCATGAATGGCAAACTGGGCGCGAAGGACTTCGCCTGCAACGAAGGTCCGGACCGACCCGCCAGCGAAGTCGACCTGGACGAACTGGTGTCCCGGCTCGTCACCTACCGCGCCGAGGAAACCCGCAGCCTGGCGTATCACATCTGGCAGGGTCTAGCGGCGTAGCCGGCACGGAATTGGCCGAATGTCGCGGTGCCCGCATTTGTGGCATAACCTCGTGACATTCGTCCGTAAACCCTCACAATCTGCGATTACAATCTTAGCATGGCAAGAGTGGTCTCCGGCCGAACGCTCGGCTGCCTTCCGGTCGGCGCACGGCGTAGCAATCCGAATTAAAATGGAGACTGGCTTACGCCGGACGTGATTGAGGGCCGCGCCGAGGTGCCGTAACCTACACAAAGTGGCGCTCTTAGCCGCTATTTGTACGCTACCGCGTACAATCCATTGCCTGTGAAGGGCAGGGGGGTGTCACCTAAGCACTCATCCCCCCGTTCGTTGCGCGAGATGACGCGTCCCTCACAACCGCGCTCTTGGGCTACATGTGGGCGTCAAATGAAAGCCTGGCGGCCTGAATTCCATGTAGTACGACCGCGAGAGGCCGACCCCCGTCGGGACCGCACGACGTGTCTTTCTAGCTGAGCAGTCATGACAGCATAGAAAGGAGGGGGCGGTGTCACGTTTATGAAGCGCCGACTTTCTATTTCTGCCTGTTGAATCACCAGTAGCAGTTCAGCATCACATGTTGTGGCCGTCACAAAACAAAACTCCAGTCGCCCACACTTAATCTCTCTCTATGAGCAACGCTCGCTGTCAAGGTGTCTATGTGGAATGGTCTCTGAGATGCCACTGAACAAGTCCTTTTCTCTTAGTCCGGGTGAGGGTGGAGGAAACGCGCGCATAAACGTCTCTACACGCACAGACCGTTGAAGGACCCATTGCAGCAACCCCCTTCTGTGTGCCCCCCCCTGACTCCGGTGGCAGGCCGCAGCGCGCCACTTCCGCGCGGAGGCGGTACGCACGTCGATGCGAGCGTGGATCGGGAAAGCCTCCATTGCGACCCTCAATAGGTCGATGTCCCCGTTACGCCCGAAGGCACGTGGATCCTGTCCGAAGAGCGGCATCAAGCGCACGGCGAAGCGCAGCAGCTGTTTAGAGAACACACTGAAGTAGAGCTTATCCGGCTGGTGAGGCGGCAAACCGTCTCTCACACCGCTGGGGACAGCGTCAGGCTCGAAGGCAGCAACCGTTGCGGTCTGGATAGCCAGGTGATCTGGATGCTGGTAACCACCTGCTGGGTCGAAGGTGATCACCACTTGTGGTTTCAATTGGCTTATAAGGCTGCATATTTGGGCAGCTAGCTGCTCCTGATCTGCAGCTGCGAGAGCCATGGGGTGGTTATTCTCAGGCGAGCCGGGCATGCCGGAATCGCGGTAGCCTAGATAGTGAATCGCCGTCAGCCCCAGATGTTTTGCTGCGCAGGATAACTCCGCTGTCCGCATGTCGGCCGCCGAGTCGTGCCCGTGCATATGCTCCGGGTCAGCTGCCCCTACTTCCCCTTTGGTTGCACAGACAAGGTGCACATCCACTCCATCGCTAGCGTATTTGGCGAGTGTCGCCCCGCTAGGACCGAAGCTCTCATCATCCGGATGGGCATAGCAGGCGAGCAGCACCCGTTCATGAGCGGGCGGTCGCATCACGATTGTTTCGATACTCATGGTCACAGGAAGCCTCTAATCCTTACGCGTGGAATCACGCACCCCCCCCCACTATACACCCGCCTTCAGCGGGTCAGCAAGCATGGCCTGTTCGACGAGAAGGGTCCGCTTCACATAGAAGCGGGCCAGAACGAGACTGGTAGAATCCACAGCAGCACATTCATTTTGTATCCATCTCAACCCCATCAAAGGCCGCTCTTAGCGCTGTTGAAGCCTGTGAGATTGCCTGAGCTCCTTTGTCCGTTACCGCAGACATGCCAAAAAAGCCATGGATCATGCCGTCATAGCGGGTTGCCGTGGCGGAGACGCCTGCGTCTTGGAGTTTCTTGGCGTAGGCTTCTCCTTCGTCCCGCAACGGGTCAAACTCTGCGGTAATCACCAACGCAGGCGGGAGTCTGCTTAAGTCCTTGGCAGCCAATGGTGCAGCGTAGGGATTGGATGCGTCGGCGTCGCTGCTGAGGTAATGGTTCCAATACCACTTCATGCTATTCATGGTGAGCGCGTAGCCATCGGCGTTTTGCTTGTAGGAACCGGTGCCGAAGTTCATCGCCGTGACTGGGTACACCAACAATTGGAAAATTATTGGAGGAGAGCCCCGGTCCTTGGCTGCCAGCGACACCGCGGCGGCTAAGTTGCCTCCAGCACTGTCTCCACCTACGGCTATGCGAGACGGGTCCACATTAATGCTGGCAGCGTTATGGGCAATCCACTGGGTTACCGCGTAACAGTCTTCGAAGGGCACGGGAAATTTGGCTTCGGGAGCCAACCGGTAATCAACAGATACTACTACACAGTCAGTGCCCACAGCCAGATGGCGGGCGATCTCATCGGAGGTCTCGAGGTTCCCTAGGACCCATCCGCAACCGTGGAACCAGTTGAGGACCGGGAACGGCCCGAGTCCCTCCGGTATGTAGATCCGCACCGGCACTTGGAAGTCGCCGTTGGCGATGATCCGGTCTTCCACCTTGTCTACTTCCGGTCCTTTTGGCCTGGGCTTGGACAGCAGGTTAGTACGTGCTTCTTCGGGTGAAATTGTGTGATTGGGCGGGAGCCCCAACTCATCCAGTTGGTTCAGTATCTCTTGAGCTTGTGGGTCAAGGGGCATGTGCGACCTCCCTTACTTTATTTTCTTAGCCCCCAGCCTTAAGGCACCGGGAGGGTTGGTTCTTAGTACAGTGCTGGCCATCATGACTACCTTCCTGATTAGGTCGTAGATTGACAGTACTTTTTTCAATTCTTAGACGTTCGTCTACGGGATGGTGTTGCGCGCCGCGATCGTGAATGTTTTGCCTGAAACTGGGTTTCTGGCACAAATGTTCCGTAATTGAAGGCAACCAACCTCCGCCGTTCAATTGGTTCCCCTAAAACTTTT
>Ga0187827_10008478_pt1 | contig 11125 bp, 3 predicted proteins | sample ETNtaG_39_FD_167969 | JGI IMG/M metagenome (GOLD analysis project Ga0187827, IMG submission 167969) | Marine microbial and viral communities from oxygen minimum zone, Eastern Pacific Ocean - ETNP2014_SV_150_PacBio MetaG (Illumina Assembly) | ecosystem: Environmental > Aquatic > Marine > Hypoxic... | reverse complement strand
CAACGGTTTGGGATACGTCCACAGTTTTCACTGTTGATGGAGACAGTATGACGTCCAGTGATGGAGATTCAGCAAATTTCGTTGCAGGTTGGATGGAGTTGGTCATGAGTAACAGCATGGATACTACTCAAGACGAATTTGGGGAGGATGTACACTATATTCCACGCGACGATTTCTATGATGGTGATGGGTGTTACAAGACGACTTTGACAATCACTCATACGATTTCAACCGGCGGTTCCTACGACTTATTCTCCAAGACCAATGGATTCCATTATTACTGGGAAGAGAATGAGAATAGCGACGATGATTACAAGCCGGCTGTTGTTTGTTGATCAATCCTCAGAGACTTCAGTGGTTTCATCTTCGGAATCGTCTTCTTCCTCTTCGCTTCCATCTTCAGCAGATTCTTCCTCTTCTTCGATTACAGTGTCATATTCCTTGGCAGGTGCTCGCTTTGAGTAGTACAACAGAGCCCCGATTGCGATGACTATGACAACGATGAGAGTGGTCACCATTCCACCTTCATTAGGGTCTATGGGTGCTTCCCAATCTGTGCTTTGGCTGGTGGCCGACGAAGCATCACTCAGGATAAGAGTCTGATGTTCGGAGAAAACTGAAGGAATCATGGGGGTGCATATCAGCGATTCCTCGCCCTTCTGGAATTGAGTCCAAGTGAATTCAACCTCTATTGTAACTCCTGCACTTGCATTTACTGGAATCGCAGTAGGATATGTGCTGACATCAGCACCTGTGGAATCAGTACAAGAAAGTCTGATGGTCGCTGCAGCACCGTCATTCTTGATAGTCGCTTTTACATCAACAGATTCACTGGTCATGCTCTTGTCATCGAGCACCTCTACCGAGAGTACTGAGATCATTGGCAGGTTTAGTGTCAGAGTGACATCTCCAGTTCCCAGCGGGCCAGTTGAACCCGAGAAAGTTCCCCAACTATTGGATGCTTCACTGTATGTAACGCCGGTGATTTGTGAGTCCTCGACTGAAACAACTCCTGAGGAATCCATCCATTGCACGATACGAGATGATAATGTCACAGTTCCATCGCTACCGGTCGAAACCTGTGTCGAGGTATTCCAGTATCCAAGCCCCTCAAGAGTGATGGCGACCCCTGACAAAGGAGCAGTAAGGGTCTGGCCCTGATTCTCAAGAATCCATCTATCTGTTTCTCCACCAGTTCCTGTGCTATTGGCATCCCAGTCGATTTGTGCTCCGAGCAACCCCTTCACATCCTCGTAGGTGATACTTCCATTGAGGTCGCTCGAATCAAGACTCAAGGAACCAGTTGCCCCCAGATCAATTGGTGCGAAGGTATGCATCGATGTAGAAGCTAGGGTGCAGGTTCCTAGACAATTCAAATCAACACCATTCAACATTGAAGAGACGGTGTTCAGAGTTCCTCCTGAAGAGATTGCCAAGTTCCATGTGGTGACTCCATCAGCCTTCATATTGTGATAATCCAACCCGCGCAGGTCTTCGATGGCGTCGTTATCGCTTCCTTCCAGAACATCGATTCCTGAGATCTTTATGGCGATGAACCCTGCTGCTTCGAGGTCAATTTGTACACTGTTGGTACTCGCTGTAAGAGTGGTGGTCAGATCGGTATGGTCTCCGCCAACATCCTGAAGTTCAGTTCCATTGAACCCTGCTTTCAATGTACCTTGGGTCAGTTCGGCGGTGAAGTATAATCTAACTGTGACTTCGCCGCCAATTCCCTGCAATGGTATCTCAAGACTTGCAGTTGTCCTGATCATCGATAACCAGGTATCATTCGCTTCACTCTGCATTGTTGCTGAATCCATCACCAATTCTCCGCCATCGGAAACGGTGATACTCGAACCTGTGGCAACGGTCAGGTTAGATGAGATCGTCAAGGTGGCTCCAGAAGCAACAATAACAGAGCCGTTGAAGATAGCATCATCACTCCAATTCTCATCAACTGAGATGGTGGAAGTGCTGGCATCTGAGGGTGGAGCCGCAGTTATAGTTGTCAGGTTATTGAGCAGCAGCATCAATACCAAAGTGGCGATTGTTCGGTAAGCACATCGGGGCCTCATGGCAGGAAGCGGAGCCTCTTCAGACAAAAACGCCACCCCTGCAATGGGTGGAAAAGAGATTGATTCGTCAGCACCGGTGATACGCCGAATCAGTATGGAACATCCTTCCACCCCAACCAGAAACCGAATTGATTGAAGAGGCGATGAATGAATGGAGTCGCCAGCAACAGAATCAACATCCCGAGAATCCCATCAGGGTCGCCTATTGCTGAGCCCCCGAGGAACAAGATACCGAATGAGAATGTTGCAATCGCAAAAGGAAGTGTGTCCAGAATTGGCGCTTTACTACTGATATCCCCTTCTCGTTTCAGGCCTCTTCTCCTCTTGATATATGAGCCGATTGAGTCTCCAACAAGTGATGATAATCCCAACATCGAACCGATGAAGAAAGCAGTCATCATGGTGCCACCCATCCAGAACCAATCCTCTTTTCCAACGCCCCACATGATGTCCACGAATGGTTGTGAATCAGGTCCGTTTCCTGAAACCAAGTAGGCCATCAGCATGGCTTGCAAGCCACTGGTCGCCGAGCCTCCAATCAAACCATTCCATGTCTTGCCATCACCTAGCAGCCGATTTCCATCCTTATGGATGCGGCCTCCATCTATTGGCCATGGTCCAAAACCTGTTTTGGGCAGCCATTTGCCCCACATCATTGCCCATGTGTTGACCAAGAATCCAGGTAGATACAACCAGAGTACTGTGAGTATCAACCATCCGAGCCCAACTGTACCGATATCCCCGTCCATGTTCCTTCCACTGATTGAACAGGCTGTTCAACATACCGGATGTTCAGATGTCAACGATTATCGGGCGTTACTATGCCGTGGGGCCATGAAGAGGGTGTCAGATTGAAGGTGCTCGTAGTCGGAGGCGGTGGCCGAGAACATTCGTTGGCAATTGCTTTGGTTGCTTCTCCAACCGTTGCAGAGGTGCATCTTTGTCCAGGCAATGCGGGGACCAGCATGATCGCCACCAATCACGATTGTTCAGCCGATGATGTTGATGCAGTGGTCATTTTGGCAGAACAGCTCAGTGTGGATTTAGTGGTGGTTGGACCTGAGGCTCCATTAGTTAACGGATTGGCTGATATTCTGCGCCAGCGGGGTATTGCTTGTTTTGGCCCTGATGCAGATAATGCGATGCTGGAAGGAAGTAAATTGCGAGCCAAACAAGCGATGTCAAACAATGGCGTTCCTACTGCGGAATACCAGATTCTCCGCTCTGATTCAGATATCGATTCAGCTCTCGATACTTACTCCGGAAATCCTTGGGTAGTGAAGAGAGACGTTCTTGCAGGCGGCAAAGGAGTGGTGGTCACTTCTGACAGACAGGTGGCGAGAGAGGCTATTATCGCCGCCATCGATAGTGATGGAGAGGTCTTGCTGGAAGAATTCCTGAGTGGTGAAGAGGCCAGCGTTTTGGTTGTAATGGATGAATCCGGATACGTTTGTCTACCCGCTAGCCAGGACCACAAACGGCTGGGCGATGGTGACAGCGGCCCTAATACAGGGGGGATGGGGGCATATGCGCCCGCACCAGTGTTCACAGACGAAGTTCGAAGGAAAACCATCGATCGAATCGTGAAGCCAATGCATGAGGATTTGAGGAATTCAGAGACTCCATATCGAGGAGTGCTCTATGTAGGGCTGATGATAAATTCCGAATCGGACCCCTTTGTGGTTGAATTCAATGTCCGTTTCGGCGACCCTGAATGTCAGATCACACTGCCATTGGTAGAGACGGATCTTGCTCAACATCTGCTGGCTGCAGCGCAGGGAAGATTGGTGGAGGAGGAAGTCAGGTTCCTCGAAGCACATTGTCTCACTGTGGTTTTGGCTGCTGAAGGATATCCGGGAACGGTAGTCAAAGGCAGGCGAATTACAGGAACAGGTTCACGTTCTCAGGATGGAGAACATAGGTCTGTTTCGTGGGTAAATCATGCTGGAACTGGCATCGTAGAAGGTGAATTGGTCTCAACTGGTGGCAGAGTGCTTTCGGCAACTGGAATGGGCCCTTCCCTTTCCGAGGCTTGCGAGGCTGCATATCGCTTGATTAATGGGATTGAACTTGAAGGTTCACAGCATCGTAGCGACATTGGATACCGTGCATTGTGACGGCGGGGTCAATACTAGTCAAGATATAAATGAAAAACTTGCTGAATAGCGCACTGCGCCTCATGTGTGGATGTCTATACATGGCAAGCCCTAAAAATAGACCACAGGTGGCTCGCACGCTCCAGCCGTAGGCTGACAATTGAGAGAGATGGTTCCCCATGGAGAACATTGATGAAAATGAGAACAATGGACCCGCATTCGCGCTTGGGTGGCTTATTGCCCCTCTAGCAGTATTGCTGTCCTTCGCAACTGGCCAGGCTTTGGGTCTGGAACTTATGACCAATGAGACGGGATTGACATTTGCTGTACTGTGTGCAGCTGCAATCCTTGCTACCCTGCCGAGGTATATCGGCGACTCTGGAATCTACGAAATCCGCCCATCTATTCTCTCTCTGGTATTTTTCGCAGTTTCTCTTGTTCTTGCTTGGGCGATTGCTGCTTTCACATCCGTTGGTGCATTGACAGCACTTCTGTTTCTTCTATTAGCAGTTGGAGGCCATATCTTCGACATTCGCGGAAGACACGAGGAACAGACCATACTGACATTTGCCATCATAGGATTCATGTTTGCACTGTTGATTGCTGGTGCTGCTGATACTTGGGCCGGAGAAATACAAGATATTGTGAACAACAATCCCTCTGATGAAATAGGTGATGGAACACTGGGAGAAGATGGATATGACGAATACTATATCGACGAACACAGACAGGCAACCGGCTTCCTGTTCTTCACCGCATGGACGATTTCGTTACTTCTCGGAGTTGTGGTTGCAACTGGCCAACGTGGTCTTCTGTTTGCCCCAGGCAAAGGAAAGTGGTGGAGTTTTCTTCCATCTAGAGAAGGGAAGAAGCCCAATTCCACAGAATGGACTTTGATGGCAGTATTCTCTGCTTGGATCTTGGCACATGTGGCAAGCCTCGTTCACTTCGCAACCGGCGATTATGCATCAAGGTTGGAATTGGTGATCGAAGAAGTTTCACATGGCCACATTACGTATTGGTGGTCTCTGTTTACAGGAATCATCATATTATTCATCGGATTCTGTATCGCTGAGCGTTGGTACACGAGAGCGATGTTGGTATCGGCATGTTGGATCATGTACACCATCGGTGGTTGGCAGGAAGCCGGCTGGCTTGATGTTGAGATGCTTGAAGGCACTCAAGGGCTGTTCATCTGGTTAGGTATCAGTTTCTTCGTCTTCGTTGGTGTATTCTACATTGCTGGACACGATAAATGGGGTGGTTGGGACAATCGTGGATTGAACGACCCAAGTCATGCACGACAGTGGTGGCAGGCTCATTGGGCGGGAGTTTTGACCTTCGCAGCCTTCGTGACTGCATTGGTGGTTCGTACATCATGGAACGTCATTCCGGCTATGGCCGCATCTGGAACTCTTGGGTGGGATATGACCGGTGGTTCTGACCCGTGGTACATGAAGCGGGCCGTTGATTACATTCTTGCACAACATGCTCATTTCATCTTCGATGCAGACCGAGCCTATCCGGTTGGAGGAATCAATCCAAGGCCTCCATTGTTCGCTTGGAGCCTTGCTCTTGGTGGTATGTTGACCGCACCGTTCATCGGTGTCGAACCTTCAGAAGCAGTCTGGTGGTCAGTTGCTGGATTGCCAGCACTCTATGGTGCGTTGACTGTGTTCCCATTGGCTGCATTGTCTCGCGACCAGATTGGTAAGGGTGCGGGAGTCATCACTGCTTGGCTCATCGCTTTGATGCCAGGGCACGTCAGCCACAGTACCTTTGCTCTTGCAGACCACGATGCATTCGTTCTGTTGTTTCTGTCCTTAGGTTTCCACTATTACCTGAAGGCGATTCAACATGGTGGAACTGAGCGTCTAGTGAAGGAGATTTCTTGGCGTCCGCGACATCTGTATGCAGCTCTCAAGGCTGTTGTACAGCAAAAGAGCACTGCAGTAGGATATGCAATATTGGCTGGAATGTCAATCGCTACGGTTGCTCTGGGATGGAAGGGATTCGTATATGGCCCAGCGATAATTTTCGCGGCATTTGGTTTCCAGATTCTGCTTAACTTGTTCAGGCGTAGAGACAGCACGATTCTAGCGTCGATCAACATAATCATGCTGACCGTTGTATTCTTGGTCCCACTTCCTTTCTACGCCCATCCTCAGTTGAATTTAATCTGGGATGCAAGTGGTTTCCAACCCATGTTCTACATATTTGGATTCACTCTGATGACTTCCTTTGTCATACTTGCATATCGTGACAAACCATGGCTACTTGTTTTCGGTGCTGGAGTAGCGATGATTGGCAGCGTTCTTTCAGTACTAGCACTGTTGCAGTTCTTCAATATCTACAACGGCTGGGATGTATTGTTCACAGGTGGATATTATTTCACTAAGAACAAGATATTTGGCACCATTGCTGAGGCACAGGCTCCAAGCCGTGGAACTCTGTTCGCATCATTTGGCCCACTGGTCTTCGTTGCAGCATTGTCGGCTGGAATCTGGGGAGTATGGCAAGGCATCAGGCATCGCCGACAGACCAGACTGTTCCTTGGCCTTTGGGTATTGATTGGTGCATATATGGCATGGTCTGCAGGTCGTTTCATCTTCAACGCTTCACCAGCAATGGCAGTGTTGGCCTCATGGGCTATCGTTGGAGTTTGGAAGGGAAGCGGTGCTGCTGAATTCAGCAAGGAATGGAGAAGAATCGGAATTCGAACACCAGGGGAGAGATTCACTGCAACTCGCAAGGCATTGTGGAGAACACCCGCTTTCAGTGCCTTGGGATTGGTTGTTCTGATGTTGATGTCTCAGCATGCTACCTATGGACTGGATGCTGGGATACCAAGAGGAAGTGATGCTAAGGATGATGTGGATTCAGCAATCTATCATCTGTCTCCAGATATCTTCCGCTTCGACATTTGGGATTTCTCCTTGCTCGATAACACACCCTATGAGGACGGTTCAAGTTGGTACATGAATTCCTTTGGGCCCGGATTCAATGGTTGGGGCTGGAATACTGCATACGATTGGTTGGCAGCACAGGACTTGACCTTTGATGCATCAACCAAGGCAGATTGTGAAGACATGGGCGGAATTTGGATGGATGATATTTGCCACCAGAGATTCGGTGACAGGCCGGCTTTCGTTTCATGGTGGGATTATGGTTTCCAGGCATTGGCTCAAGGACAACATCCCTCGGTATCAGATAACTTCCAGTCCGGTATTCCTGCAACAGGTAACATGTTGTTATCTCGTTCACAGGAGGACCTTGTCGCTTTATTCATCTGGCAATTGGCTGAAGGAGATATGATGTATTCTGCTCAGAACAGTGGTGAATATGGGCTGACGCCACCGTTCTCAAGGGTCTTGGGGAATCATTTGAGTCCCGCTCAATTTGATGAATTCGCATATATCCAGACCGAGATGGGCTCTACAGATGCAGCATCTCGCACTTTCAGTGTCGTCGTTCAGAATGGTCAATTGACATTGGCAAAAGGAGGTGTTCTCGAAGATGGAGTGCTCAATGAGTCTGCAGGAATTGTCTGGAGAGTCTATGATGGCATTGAAGTCGAAGAATGCGACCCTGCTTCTATCAACAGTTGTTTGGGCGGAGACTATGTATTGGAGAATCAAGCCAGACTACGTTTCAACCAGAAGACTGTGAATGATGATCTCACCGTGGAGGATACCACTTACCATATCATAGGCGAATATTGGTACACTCCAGACCTCATCGAAGAGTTTGATGACGTTGCATCCAATCTACACAGGAAGAATGCCCGTCTTTCATTGACGCGCCAACTTTTGACCAATGCTTTGGATTCTGAAGACTTGCATTCACTTTACACAGATCTGATGGGCTTGGATGTATATGATGTTCCAGACAGTGAAGGCAAGCCTGGCGAGACCTTCCGTAGGAATCATGAGATTCGCTATTTCGCTGTGGATAATCGATTGTACCCAATAGGTGGTCGATATAATCAAGATGCAAACTACAACTATGGAAATCCAACTGGGATTTTCCACGCACCAACTACACTTGGTGGGCAAGATGTTGATACTTTCCTGAAGACAACCTACGAAACTGATGATTTAGCGAATGGTGGTGAGATGACTGCAGAGCAATACGAGGAGGCCTATCTACAGGATATGCTCAATCAACAACAGCAGGGAGCCGATTACCAGCCATTGTCTTTGAATGATATCAGAGTCGACCATATGCCTGCATTCTTCGATACCATGTTGGCCCGAGCATACGTCGGATACGGCGCATCCACTCTTGGCTTAGAGGTCGGTTCTTCCAATCCTCAGCCTAGTCAGCATTTCGGAATCTCAGGTTCTCCTGGCTCGATGCTTCAGGCTGCTCCTCCATTGCCGGCTGCAATGATGAATCATTTCGTTATTGCCAATTGGTATGGTGCAGGTCTTGGTGATGATACCACCTTCCCCGAGGAAACAGCAGATCAACGTAGTATTCGATATGCCAATACGGCTGTGAAGGTACTCAAGTATTACTCGGGAACTGAAATTTGTGGAACTGTTGAGATGTCCGATGATGGCACGGGGATGAACAATACTCGAATTTTAGTGGAGCGCGATGCATTCAGCGGTGAAGGCGAGAGTGATATGGATAACAACACTTACTGGATTCCTATACAAGCAGTTGATGCGGATGAGGATGGGAACTATTGTGTCGTTGTGCCTGCTGGACATATCCGTTTGTCTGCTTATATTGGTGACTTCGATCCAATCCCAGATGAAGACGTCATCCGCAAGGGTGAGTATCAAGACACTATCGTTGATTTCACAACTGTTGAAAACCTGAATAGAGGGACCAATCCATTCACTGGTATACTTGGTGGCGTTTCAAACATGACATGGCTGAATGAGGTTCATCTCAACATCACTGGCGTAGAAGGTCATTCTGGAGAAAAATACGCCGATGAGGTCAAAATCCTGGTTGAAACTTCTGGAGTCAGTGGTACCATCATATGGAGCGGTCATGAGTCCTTTGAGGGCGAACCATTGGTAGATGTTGATTTCATACTGAGGAACATCTGGTCTAGTCAAAACAATTACACCATCACCACCACCAACGGTTCCTTCACCACTGATGAGTTTCGTATTGTTGGACCAGGGATTGGAGAAGTCACTTTCACCGAACCTGGAACCTTCTCTCCATCCGGTGATGAGGAAACGAGTTCCACTGTGGTCAGAAATTTCACTGGCAACTACACTCGTACAATCGGTCATGAACAAACCTACACTGATGATGGGAATTGGAGTGGAAGAGGTCGAATCAAGGCAAATTCCTTTGATGTGGAAAATAATGACAGTATAGAGGCCTGTCCTGGCGGTGGAGATGAATTCAGTGCATTTGAGAATGGTAGTTGGGAAGTCTGTCTATTTGAACAAGGAGATGATCTGAATACCTATTTGTTCAATGGGACACTCAACGCTAGTGGTAGAATGACAGCAAATGGAAGTGTGCAATTCACCACCTATATGGAAGGCGAGACCTTTGAGGGAATTGGAATATTTGAGGGAACTGGAACCATCAATGGTACAGGTCTTTTCACTGGTATCGGTACATTCTCTGGGCCAATAGTAGAACCAGGTTCGTTCTACATCAGTGGTCTGGCACCCGGGACGTACAACATGATCGCCCAATTGGACAATGGCAAGGAGGTATTGCTTCCTCAGCCCGTTATAGTTGAGATCCATCCACAATTCGACTTACAGTTGACAATGCCGGGTTCATTTTTCACAGATACGATGTCGGATCTGGCTGGCAATCTATTCCTCAACAATAGTTTTGAATTGATAGACACAGAACTAGGAGTTGACAATGCTATCATCATCGAAACCGATGAAAATGGAACCTTCGAATATGGACCCCTTACCAAGGGTGAATATTACTACCGATTTGACCTTGATGATGATGGATGGTATGAATTGAACAGGACATTGTCTGTAGGAGACGAAAGTGAGGAATTTGAGGTAAATATGCAAATCCCAGTACATTCTGATGTCAGTTTCAACCTTTTACCCACCGCTTTGAATGCTGCGGGAGACACGATTGCTTGGGATGTTTCTAATCGCACCATGATGGTTGAATCCATGAATGATGATTTCCCTCCATTTGAGATATCATCTGATGAAAATGGTTTGGTGGAATACGAGTCTCCGTGGGGCCATTGGATCATTTCTGATATGAGCAATGAGACGCATATGCTATGGTTTGATTTCGAATTGCTCGAAGAGGATTTAGTCCTTGATAACCAAAGTTACATCGTTGCCGTCGAAGTTTCGGGTCAGGTGGTTGCTCCTGATGATTGGGAGGTATACAATCTCCACAGGGATTGGGAACATCACTTTGAGAATATCAGCGGAGTGAATGTCACCATGCGGAGTGGTAACCTTGTTCTTTACGATACCACTGATTACGAGGGTGTCTTTGAGGCTAGATTACCTGCGGGTGTGGAGTTCAGTTTCACCACAGTTTCTCCTAAGAAGATTTCAACGGCAAGCAAACTGCATGCCATTGTTCTGGGCGGAGACTATTCGTGGGATTTTGAAAATGGAACTTTCGGAGTTGATTTCAATGATTTGAATCTAACAATGGAACCTTCTCTTTCGCGCGTTGGTCAATTGATGCTCTATGATAACGAAACATACTGGGATGAGAAGATTCCTAATTGGAGCCCGGCTGAGATAGTGGCTACGAATGATGAATCTGGAGTATCTTGGTCTACTTTCAGTACCACAACTGGAGGTTTTGAGTTCTTCGTGCCATATGGTAACTATTCCGTTGACGTATCGATAGAAGAATTGGCAATCAATAATGTCTCATTCAATGTCTCTGATAGTGTTGAAGGTGGTGATTGGACAATGATAGGAGAAAATGCATCTTGGACCTCTATCACAGTACAGACATTCTTGGATATTC
>Ga0187827_10008477_pt1 | contig 11125 bp, 9 predicted proteins | sample ETNtaG_39_FD_167969 | JGI IMG/M metagenome (GOLD analysis project Ga0187827, IMG submission 167969) | Marine microbial and viral communities from oxygen minimum zone, Eastern Pacific Ocean - ETNP2014_SV_150_PacBio MetaG (Illumina Assembly) | ecosystem: Environmental > Aquatic > Marine > Hypoxic... | reverse complement strand
TCAGGAAGGAAGATACCTTTGTGGAATTCGGTGGTAATAAAAGTCAGGCTGTGGAATTCCTTCACTCTGCAGATTCTTCCGATGTAGAAGATGGAAAAGTGGAAGTATTCGGTCCTGAAATAGACGATATCAAGAAAGGCGACGTGCTGCCCCTGGGAATAGAAGTAATTGTATCCGGGAGAAAGATGCAGAATGATTTCGAACCTGTAATGGAAAGGCAACTCCACTATTTTATAAACTATGCCACCGGAATATTCCACATGGGGCAGAGGGATATCATCTGGGTAAGGTTTTCCAAAGATGCAGTGAAAGCCGGATTTAAGATAAAACACCTAGGGACCATACTTCATGCCAAGATGCATTCAGATTTCGGAAATATAATGGATAAGATCCAAGTCAAGATATATATAAATCCTGAAGATGTGGCATCACTTAGAGAAAGAGCCAAGGAGGCTTTCAGGCTAAGGGATGAAAGGCTAATGACTCTTACCGATGAGTCTGTAGATACTTTTTATTCATGTTCTTTATGCCAGTCATTTGCCCCTAGCCATATTTGTGCCATTTCACCGGAAAGATCGGGACTGTGCGGAGCATATAACTGGCTTGACTGTAAAGCGTCAAACGAGATTAATCCTACAGGCCCCAACCAACCCATAATGAAGGGTGACACCATAGACGATAACCTGGGTATCTGGAAGGGAGTCAATGATTTTGTGTTTAAGGCTTCTAACCAGTCACTTGAATCATTTTCAGCGTATTCCATGATGGTAGACCCCATGACATCCTGCGGATGTTTTGAGGTCATAATGGCTATCTTACCTGCTGCCAACGGCGTGATGGCGGTAAACCGTGAGCATACAGGAATGACTCCCAGCGGCATGAAATTTTCAACAATGGCAGGAATGGTAGGAGGAGGTATACAGACTCCAGGATTTATCGGGATAAGTAAGTTTTTTATAGGTTCCAAGAAATTTATAAAAGCTGACGGCGGACTCCAGAGACTGGTCTGGATGCCTAAGGCATTAAAGGAAGAAATAAGGGACTTTCTTGAAGAAAGGACAAAAGAACTGGGGCTGGACGGTTTTCTGGACAAGATAGCTACTGAGGAAGAAGCAGAGACTGAAGAGCAGGTACTGGAATGGATGCAGAATGTCAACCACCCTGTACTTGAGATGAAACCCTTGATGTAGTAACAAAAAGCTTATACATTATTTAATAAGGAGAGAACAGCATGGCATTAAGTGGTTTAGAGATATTTAAACAACTGCCGAAGACAAATTGTAAAGATTGCGGATTTCCCACCTGCCTAGCTTTTGCTATGCAGCTTGCAGCTGGTAAAGTAGAGTTAGAAAAATGTCCCCATGTCTTAGAAGAAGCAAAGACGGCATTGTTTGAAGCCTCACAGCCTCCTATTTTGAAAGTAGAGATTGGTGCAGGAGACAATGCTTTTGTACTGGGGGAAGAGACAGTTCTTTATAGGCATGACAGAACCTTTGTGAACCAGAATGCATTTGCTGTAAAGGTAAATGATGATATGCAGGACGAAGAGATGGAGAAACTGGTAAAAGAAATAAATGATATATCATATAAAAGGGTAGGGCAGACCCTGGCACTAGATTCAGTTTGTTTAAAAAACAAGTCGGGTGATAAGGGGAAATTCCTGGCAGCTTCAGAAAAAGTAAGTTCCATAACTAAAAAGCCAATGATTCTGGTCTCAGATGATATCACTACGCTCAAAGAGGCAGCTGATAAACTCAAGGATACAAAACCCTTACTGCATGCAGCTACTGCAGATAATATAGATGATATGGTAGCCATTGTCAAAGACATCGGTTGTGCAGTTGCTGTAAAAAGTGATTCAATTGAAGGCGTAATGGAACTGACCTGCAGGCTGAGGGATGCTGGAATCAAGAAAATAGTAATAGATGTAGGCCAGAGAAAACTTAGAGAAGACCTTGAGAACCAGATAGCCTTAAGAGCTGCTGCTATTAAGAAGCAGGAAAAAAGTCTGGGATATCCTACCATTGTATTTGCTGATGAGATGACAGAAGACCCACAAATGGAAACACTCATTGCATCTGTATTTGTGGCTAAATACGGCTCTATTATGGTACTTTCAAATGCGGACAGACATAATGTATATCCTCTTCTGGTGTACAGGCAGAGTATCTATACAGATCCCAGAAGGTCAATGCAGGTAGAAGAAAAGATTTATGAGATTGGCAAGCCTGATGAAAGCTCACCTATTCTTATAACCACAAACTTCTCATTGACCTACTTTATTATCTCAGGAGAAGTCGAGACCAGCAAAATACCGGCATGGCTCTTGGTGATGAATGTGGAAGGCCAATCTGTACTAACAGCATGGGCAGCAGGGAAATTTGTGCCCGAACTTATAGCCCAATTTATAAAGAAGAGCGGTATCAAGAACAAGACTTCCAGAAAAGAAATAGTCATACCTGGCTATGTAGCGCAGCTTCAGGGTGAACTTGAGGAAGAGTTGGGGGAAGGATGGAAAATAGTGGTAGGACCCAGGGAAGCTGGAGAGATTACAAAATTCCTGAAAGAGTATATATCTAAATAATTTATTTAAGTTTAGCTGGTTGTCAAAACTACTATACTTGCAGGGGTGGAATTGATTATATAAATTAGTGAAAGGAGAATGAAGTGAAAAGCGATATTGAGATCGCACAAGCGGCAGATATTAAGCATATCCGGGAGATTGCAGAATCCATAGGCTTGAGTGAAGGCCACCTGGAGCTATATGGTAACGACAAAGCCAAAGTAAGTCTGGATGTGATCGATGAGTTCAAGGACAAACCGAATGGCAAGTATATTGATGTGACTGCCATTACCCCTACACCCCTTGGCGAAGGGAAGACAGTTACTACTATCGGTCTTTCCATGGCATTGAACAAGATTGGCAAGAAGACTATAACCTGCATAAGGCAACCGTCACTAGGCCCCGTTTTTGGCATAAAGGGAGGAGCAGCAGGAGGAGGATATTCACAGGTGATCCCAATGGAGGATTTTAACCTTCACCTTACCGGGGACAACCATGCTGTAAGTATAGCCCATAACCTTCTGGCAGCTTTTCTTGATACCCATCTGATGAAGGGAAATGACCTGAATATTGATCCGTTTTCCATAACACTTAACAGGGTTGTAGATGTAAGTGACAGGGCTCTCCGCAATATCATAGTTGGCCTAGGCGGTCAGGTCAATGGTATCCCAAGAGAGACCGGCTATGACATATCAGTAGCATCAGAGGTTATGGCTATACTGGCCCTTACCACAGGGCTAAAAGATATCAGGCAGAGACTGGCCAAGATGGTCATCGGCTCAACTTATGATGGGAAAGCAGTGACTGCAGAAGACCTCAAAGTAGCCGGTGCCATGACAGTGCTTTTAAAAGATGCTATTAAGCCAAATTTGCTGCAGACACTGGAACATACTCCATGCTTTGTACATGCAGGTCCATTTGCCAATATTGCCCACGGAAACAGTTCCATACTTGCTGACCAGATAGCCATAAAATTGGGTGAATATATCGTGACCGAATCAGGATTCGGTGCAGACTGTGGAGCTGAGAAATTTATGAATATCAAATGCAGATACAGTGGGCTGAAGCCGGATGCAGTAGTGATAGTGGCAACAGTAAGGGCACTTAAAATGCACGGCGGTGGATTCGAGTTTACCCCCGGTAAGAGCTTAGACAGGACTCTTATGGAGAAAGAAAATGTGGATGCGGTTCTTAAAGGCTGTGCAAATCTGGAGAAGATGATTGAAAACATGCAGCTATTCGGGGTACCGGCAGTCGTAGCCATAAACCATTTCGAGTCTGATACAGATGCAGAAGTAAATGCTATAAGACACAAGGCACTGGCAGCAGGAGCAGCAGAAGCAGTGACCAGCAAAGTATGGCTCAAAGGTGGAGAAGGCGGGGTCGAATTAGCAGAAGCAGTAACCAAGGCTGCTGAGAAACCTTCTGAATTTAAGTTCCTTTACCCTCTGGATTGGCCCATCAAGAAAAAGATCGAGACTATCGCTACCAGTATATACGGTGCAGAAGGGGTGAGTTATTCACCAGTAGCAGAGAAAAAAATAGATCTTTATACCAAGCAGGGCTTTGCCAAGCTGCCCTTATGTATGGCCAAGACACATCTATCACTATCACATGATCCCAACCTCAAGGGAAGGCCTACAGGGTTCACTGTTCCAATCAGGGATGTCAGAGCTTCAGTAGGGGCAGGTTTTCTGTATCCCCTTCTGGGACAGATGAGGACCATGCCGGGACTACCAAAAGAACCTGCCGGCAATAAGGTAGATATAGATGACAAGGGGAACATAGTAGGCTTGTTCTAAGTAGTAACATTTACTACATAAATATCGAGTTATATGACATAATCTTAATAATTCAAAAATAGATTCTAAGGATAGGAACTATAGTAGACCATCCAGTTTTAGAATCTATTGATTATATCTATCAGGCCAAAAAGGGAGATGGTTAAAATAGCAGAATTGATTAGTGGACCTGAGATAGCCAAAGATATCAAATCCGAAGTAGCCGGGGAAGTAGAAGAGATAGTAAGACTTAAGGGGGTACGTCCAGTACTTTCTGTTATACTTGTAGGTGATGACCCGGCGTCAAAAGTGTATGTCCGAAATAAGCAGCTGGGTTGCGATGAAGTGGGCATAAAATCAGAAGCCATTAAATTATCTGACACCACAACAACAGAAGCACTCCTCAAGGAGATAGACAGGTTAAACTATGATATTAATGTACACGGTATCTTGGTTCAGCTTCCTCTTCCAGATCAGGTTGATAAAAACAAGGTACTGGAATCAATATCCCCCGAAAAAGATGTTGACGGTTTCCATCCCATGAACATGGGCAGGTTGGTAGCCCAGGAAGACTGCTTGGTTCCGGCCACACCTTCAGGCATGATAGAGATGCTAAAACGGAAGAATATCGAGATAAAAGGAAAGGAAGTCACAATTGTAGGAAGAAGCGTAATAGTCGGGAAACCGATCGCTCTTCTTCTGATAATGGAATCTGCGACCATTACCATCTGTCACACCAAGACAAAAGATATGGGATTGCATACCCGTAATGCAGAGATTCTCATAGTTTCTGCTGGAAGGCCGAATCTGATAGGAAGGGACATGGTCTCCGAGGGCGCGGTAGTATTAGATGTTGGTATAAACAGGGTCACTAAGGAAGATGCAGATGACAGGATGCTGGAATGGAGAAAGGAAGATTTTGCCAAAAAGGGGGCTACTCTTTTAGGTGATGTCGATTTCCTGGAAGTCGAACCGAAAGCAAGTTATATCACCCCTGTCCCAGGCGGCGTGGGTCCAATGACCATAGCTATGCTCCTAAAAAATACATTAAAAGCTACCAAGATACAATTGGGACTTAATTTATAAAAATAATTTTGATAGAATTTTTTCAGCTATAAATAGTTTTAACCAATAGAAGGTATAGAATGTACTATGCTCGTGTTATCGGAAATATAGTATCGACTATAAAGTATAAAGGACTCAAAGGGAAAAAGATTCAGGTCATCCAGCCGGTGGATATGGAGACAGGCAAGGATACAGGGAGTTTCTTGGTAGCTCTTGATGCAACATCATCTGGTGTTGGAGACAAGGTGGGATATGAAGACGGAGCAGAAGCTACCTGGGCTTTTGATGACGGTGACACTCCTACCGATGCTTCTATTGTAGCAATTATGGATAAAATAAATATCACTTGATATATATTTCTAAATCAGGGATGAAGGAAAGAAAATGGTACTCGGACAGGTAGTGGGCAATATTGTATCTTCACAAAAAAATGAGAACTTAAAAGGTAAGAAGCTGCTGATAGTCAAAGCAGTGGACCTTAACGGTAAATTGCTGACCCCGTTTGTGGTTGCCGTGGATATCATCGGTGTTGGAATTGGCGAGAAGGTACTGGTTGTGAACGGCAGTTCTGCCAGACAGACAGATGAGACCAGGGACAAAAGTATTGATTCAGTTATAGTAGCAAAGGTCGACAGCATGCAAGTAGAAGCTTAATATAAATATTTTCGATAATATAAAAATTCTTCAGATTTCAAATATAATATTTTTTAGAGCTGGGTCATATTTTTTGATTACAAATACACTAAATCCTTTTAAATCAGCTATTTTTCATAATATATTTGAACTATTATTGTTATTTATTAATAATTGTTATGTATTTAGAGTTAAAATATAAAGAAATCTAGTTGAGGTTATAAAGTGAAATAAGGAATTCTGGTCAGAAACTTCATCAATAAAGTACTGGTTAAATAGTTGATCTTCTTTTTTCTTTAAATGATACAGCAACTTTTACATGTTTTACTATCCCAAATTATTAATCAACGTAGTTTTCACTAATAATAGTCTACCAAGTTTATAAATCATATACTTTCATAGCAAGTTGAATTCCTTCATAGGCATCTTTACAGTAAAAGTCACATCCAGTTTTTTCTCTGACGAGTTCAGTTACGGGTGCTCCACCGACCATTATTTTGATTTTATTACGGAGTCCTTGTTTTTCAATCTCTCGAACAGTATTGCCAATAGCATCAAATGACATTGTTAAAAGTGAACTGAGGCCTAACAGTTTTGCGTCATTTTTTTTAATTTCTTCCACAAATCTACTTGGAGATACATCTACTCCAAGGTCAGTAACTGTAAATCCTGCGCTTTCAAGTAGCATTACTACAAGGTTTTTACCAATATCATGTACATCTCCAAAAACAGTACCAATGATTATCATTCCTTTATTTTTTAATTTTGACTTACTCATAAAAGGTTCCAATTGTTTATTGGAGTTTTTCATAATTTCTCCAGCAAACATCAGATCAGGAACGAAATATTTTTCTTTTTCAAAAAGGTTTCCTATTTCAAAAAGTGCTGATTGTAGATCCTCTAAAATTTGCACAATGTCTTCATTGGATTCTATTCTATCTTTCAAAATTCTATAAACTTCACTTTCATTTAAACTGACAAAGTTTTTAAATAGCCCACTTTTAGCTTTCATCTAGTCCTTTAAAAAAATATTATGAATCTGTCAAACAAAACCATATAAATCGGTTTCCAATTTTTTCTATATCTTTCCAAACCTTTTCGAACACCTTTTCATCTCCGGTAATTTTTGGATACTCACTTTTTTTTCTTTCCCAGGGTATTAGCTCACCAGGTTTCAGTTTAAGGAATTTTGGATTATCACTCTTACTCGTTTCAGCCATTTTTTTCCTCCACTAATATTTCAGTTTAATTTAATATGTTCCATATTCGAAAGCAGCATCAGTTATAGCTCTCACATTTTCAATTTTTGCATCCTGCTGTATTGCACCACCTGCGTCCAAGATATAACCACCTTCTTTTGCTACTATTTTGATGATTTTTTTGCAGTATTCTTTTATCTCTTCTGGTTGTGAAAATGCAAGCATATCATTTGGAATACCACCGCTCAGGCAGAATTTATTACCTATTTTTTTATGTACTTCAAAAATGTCGTCTTTGTCAACATGGTATATAATACTTTTTTCAGGTAAAGTCTTGACATAATCTATCCAACGACCCCAATCTCCTTCTGCATACCACAAAGTCTGTATGTTATTTCTCCATAATTCTTCAACTATATCTTTTAAGGTCGGCCAGTATATTTCCTTAAAAATCTTATCAGAAAAAAGATTTCCACGGTGTAGCCATAGACCAATGGGAAACTTGCGTTCATGATCAGAAGAATATAATGCATTTTGAAGAAGATAAGGCTGTAATGCTCTACAGGCAGCCAAAACTTTATCAGGCCTTCTATAGATATCAATACATAACTGTTTAAAGCCTCTTAATTTATTGGCAATGATGTCCATTGGAGCAATCAAAATACCGATAACTGATGCTACCGTGCCTGAGTCTTTTTTCATTAATTCTGCTTGTTCATTATTTTTATAATCATAGTACAGCATTGACATTCCGCCTTTTAACCATGCCATATTATTATCATATGTATTTTTTGAACCGGGAGGGACAAAATATTTTGAGACACGGGGTAACCATACATTAGTAAGAAACTGAGTAGGACTTTCTATTAATAGATCATATTCGTCTTCATGCATAAAAGCACTTTCTTCGTCATCAGGCTCAAGATATTGAAATCCTATATTTGGTGAAAGATCTGTCCCGGGGACTTTAAAATATTTCAATCCGATCTGCTCTACTAAACCTGTCCAAACATAGATAGGATTAGTAATAGTACCATCCCACTTAAAATCCTTGGCACACTTTCTTACTGCAAAAAATCCTTTTTCAAAATCATGAGTTGCTTCCTGAATGGAGTAACCAACATATTTGGCACAGAATTCAGCAGCATATATTCTAAGGGGAACTCTATCGGGCTTTTCATTTTGCATGGCAGCAATAAGTCTTTTTTCTTTTTCCCGATATACTCTCTCCATGTTTGTTTCTGACATTTTATTCCTTTAAGTTTAGACTTTTATAATAAAAGAAACTGAAAGAATATAGATATGCGCTGATATTATTTGATAAGTTATTTTAGTAAGAATATATAAATAATCAAGAAGATGCACAGATACTTTTTAGTATTTATTGATGCTAGCGACTGTATTTAAAAATACACCTGCTAGCATCAATAAATTATAATTATATTATCTTATTCTATCCACTCAGGTATCTCAAAGTTGAAACCTTGTACTATTTCGCTACCCAAAAATCCAAGGACTTTATTACCATTCTGTAATTGATAATGATGCATTGGGACATTATTTCCATCTGCGAGAACCGTATGATCGTCTGTAAAACTGTAATCATAAGTTCCACATGCACCAGCGTATGGATTTTCTTCAATGTATTTTCCGATAGCTGCATGGTCATCAACGCTACCAAGAGCTTCTACTGCTGCAACCCACATCATGAGAGAATCATAAGTGGCAGCAGCCATATTCCCAGGGTCATACCCAAATTTAGCTACGTAGCTTTCTGAAAATTCCGCACCTTTTCCAGTTGGAAGAGCAGCTAAAGTTGACCAACCCATTATACCATTGTGCTTATCACCAGCAATCTCAATATATTGGGGTAAACCCATCGCATAGCCAATGTCTACAATTGAATTGGTTGGATTCAGCAAAAATTGATCAACGAAAGTTTCGACATCCGTTGGTTCTACGTCTTCAAATATTATTAGTGCAGGGTCGGTATCCCTTATTTTAGTAAGGATAGGTGTCCATTCTACTGTATAATAAGGAAATATTTCATCCACCACAACATCCCAACCAGTTTTAATAGCCTGATCTCTTGCGGCACCCATTATATTGATTTCCCAATCATAGTCACCAATAAGGACAGCAATTTTATTATTAGGATATTCATACGGGATGTTATTCATCCTTTCCATTATTTGTACACCCCAGTCAATTTCTACAGCACAATTAAAAAATACATTTGAATATTCTGGGTTATCTCTTACAAGATCCGCTGCCAGATAGGTACCATCACCATTTATATAAAGAGGCTCATACTTTCCAAATGCTTCTACATCTGCTCCTACTCCAGCATAACCCGTGACTGAAACAGATACATCTTCTCTTAGCACCAGAGTATCAGAAGCGGCAATAGTTTTTTCTGCAGCATTATCTTCTATATCATAAGTAATCAATTCAAGCTGTCTGCCTAAAAGTCCACCAGCTTTATTAACCTCTTCTACAGCTAACTCAACTCCATGTAACATCTCTTCCCCATCTGCGGCAAAATAGCCTGTGAGAGGCATAGGTCCACCGATTTTAATAGGCTCTTTTGGACCACTCTTACATCCAGCAATAGAAAACATTATAATAAAAACCGTTAGCAGTACTATCACTGAAGTCATAATAAACATTCTTTTCATTTCGTCTTCCTTTCTAAAATAATTTTTGTTGGATTTATTCTTTGAACACCTTCTAAAAGAATAAAATACTGTGTTACACTGTTTTGTTTTGATATTATATAAAAAATAATATTTGAAATTGTATTAATAGTATACTTTATGTATACTTAATACAGTATATATTTAGGCATTATATAAAATTTTCCTCTTTTTATCAATAAATATTTTATGAGATTTTAAATTAAATGGATAACATTTTAATCATCAAATGTTATGTTTTGTCTGGAGGTATTATATGGGTATTCTGACCCAAGAGAAAATAGAGCTTTTAAATGAAGCTAGTCTAAAGGTATTGGAAGAAACAGGATATATAATCAAAAATGAAGAAGCCCTCGAAATTTTTAAAAAGGCTGGAGCAACAGTTGATCAAAAAAAAGAATTGGTGCGTATTCCCAGAGAACTGGTATTAAATGCTATTAAGACATCACCCTCAAAATTAACTTTTTATGGCAAAATTGATTCTGAAATTAAACTCGGAGAAAAGAATAAAACCTATTTTATGAATGGCTATGGGTCAGTAAATTACTTCGATTGGAAGACAAAAAAAAGACGTCCAAACACTAAAAAGGACCTTGAGAATTATGTTAAAATCATAGATAAAATGGAAAATTGTTCAATTTATTATAATGAAGTTACTCCACAAGATATACCTACCGAAGTAATAGATATTCATAATGCTCAGGTTGTACTTGAATATACTGAGAAGCCCTGTTTTTTGGAAGCATGGAGCATAGAAGGTTTGAAAACTATTATTGAGATGATTAAGATAATAAGTGGTAAAGACTGGGTAAAAAAACCTGTTTTTGGTATTCAGCTGTGTACAATAAGTCCATTGATTATCGATGCGCCTTCTGGAAAAAGAATGTTAGAAATTGCTAGACATGGTATCCCCCTGGTTTTTGGAAGTCTTCCGCAATCGGGTGCAACTGCACCTGCAACTCTGGCAGGTACTTTAGTTCTATTAAATGCCGAATCATTGGGGGGATTGACCCTAACCCAGCTCATAAATCCAGGCACCCCTTTTGTATTTAATAATTATGCTGCTGCAATGGATCAACAATATGGGGTTTTTGCCTCTGGTGGCCCCGAGATGTCACTTATGCAAGCAGCGATGACTCAGATGATTCAGCACTACGGAATGCTTCAGGCAGGAACATCTGGAGGGAC
>Ga0187827_10008476_pt1 | contig 11126 bp, 9 predicted proteins | sample ETNtaG_39_FD_167969 | JGI IMG/M metagenome (GOLD analysis project Ga0187827, IMG submission 167969) | Marine microbial and viral communities from oxygen minimum zone, Eastern Pacific Ocean - ETNP2014_SV_150_PacBio MetaG (Illumina Assembly) | ecosystem: Environmental > Aquatic > Marine > Hypoxic... | reverse complement strand
ATTCCAGTCAAGATAATGGTTTTTTTGAAACACATAATGTTGATAATATTTCAGATGACATGTCTTTTTTTGAGATGCTGGATATGCTTAATAATGATTTAATTAAAGCTAATAAATCGCCCATAGCCTTTGATCATGATTGCAGAGAAGGAATTTGTGGAACTTGTGGTATTGTAATTAATGGAAGAGCACACGGACCTCTACAAGGAGTAACAAGTTGTCAGCTACATATGCGAACTTTTAAAGATAATCAAACAATAGTAGTTGAACCCTTTAGAGCAGAAAGCTTTCCTATTGTTAAAGATCTTGCTGTTGATAGACAATCCTTTGATCGTATTATGGAAACAGGTGGTTATATTTCGGTGAGAACGGGTGGTGCTCCAGATGGAAATGCTGTCCCAATTTTCAAAGGAAATGCAGACGAAGCATTTGATTCAGCAACCTGTATTGGTTGCGGAGCATGTGTAGCTGCATGTAAAAATTCATCCGCGATGTTATTTGTATCAGCAAAAATAAATCAATATGCACAATTACCTCAAGGCCAAGTAGAACATTCAAAAAGAGTCAATAGTTTAATTACAACTATGGATGAACAAGGATTTGGTAGCTGTACAAACACAGGGGCATGTGAGGCAGAGTGTCCTAAAGAAATTTCTATAGAAAATATTATAAAACTAAATAGAGAATTTAGAAAATCAATAAACAAGTAAATTATTTTAATTTAAATACTACCGGAATCATAACCCACACAGCAACTTTTTTACCATTATTTTTAGCAGGAATCCATCTTGATTTATTAACTGCAGCTAACGCCGCTTGATCAAGGCTTTCAAAAACGCCCTTTATAATATATGCATTCTTAGGCTTCCCTTTTTTTGTAATAAAAGCTGCAATTGTTACTTTTCCTTCCATCCCAACAGTTTGAGCATTTGGAGGGTATCGAACCAAATCTTGAATGCCCATACCGGGATAAGGTTTTGGGTCTACCTCTCTGGCAATAAATTGGAAAGTTTTATTATCATTGCTGTTTGGAGCCTCCCAATCATCAAAATCTTCTAAATCTGTATCTTCAATTGTTATATCTTCATCAAAAAATTCATCTTCTGAAGCAACGGGAACAGAAGGCCTAGGCGGAGGTTCTGGTAATTTAATTTGCTCAGTTTGGGGTATATCAAAAGTTTCAATTTCTTCTTGAATTGTTTTTTCAAATTTTTGAGCCTCACCTAAAAATCTTGGGAAGGCATAAAAAATAAATGAAATAAGCAACATTACTCCAAGGGTTACTTCTCGAATTCGAATGGGATAATGTTCTAATAATGGATCAATTTTCATCTATTTTTCTGTTAATGCTGAATAATTTAATTTTAAAGCTTGGGCTTTCCGCAGCTCTGTGTGAATATCTGAAATAGTTTTCATCAAACTATTTTGATCAGATTTAAGTGATACTGTTAGCTTAGGATCATTTGTAATTTTTTGATACATTAATTCTCCTAAACTATTCATCTGAACTATTTTATCATCTACAGAAACCAGTCCATCTTTTGTTGCCCAAATATATGAAGTATGTCGCTTGCTTTCAAGTTTTTCAATAGTTTTTGCTCTTGGTAAAACAACATCTAATCCCTCAAATTCTCTCATAACTGTTGTAACCATAAAAAATATTAATAACATAAAAATTATATCTGGAAGCGAGGATGTAGAAATTTCATTACTTTGTTTATTTTTTCTATTTAGTTTCATATCTAAAAATTAGGGTTGGCAATGGAAATTTTCGTTGCTTTTGCTTGCTTTAATTGATCTAATACTTGAATATAATGCTTATATTTTGTTCTTTTGGTAGTTAATACAGAAAAAATAACATTTTGATTTAGCTTAATACGTTTTATTGCCAATGCTTTTATATCACGAATTTTCCCTGGATTATCATCAATTAAAATCTGGCCTTGATCATTAACTAAAATATTAACAATATTACTTTTATTAACTTCAAGCTCGTTTCCTTCGGCAGGCAAAATAAGACTTATGCCCTTATCTAGAGAAATTGTTGTAGTAACAAGGAAAAATACTAATAATAGAAAAGCAATATCCGCCATTGATGATGAATTTACTTCTTGAGCAGGACGTCTTTCTTTAAGAAGCATATTAATTAACTTTTATCTGTAATGCTTTTTAATAACATAGAGGTACTTTTTTGCATTGTTACAATTTGATTATCAATAATATACATCACAGCATTTTGTAATAACTGTAGAATGACAGCGCATACTAGACCAAATGCTGTAGTTAACAATGCAACAGAAATACCCCCAGCAACAACTGCAGGTGAAATATCATTAGCCATTTTAATATCATTAAAGGCTTGAATCATTCCCCAGACAGTACCCAGGAATCCAAGCATAGGAGCAATAGCTATACATAAAGAAATCCAAGTCATATTTTTTTCTAATGATGCCATTTCTATAGCTCCAGATTGATCCAGAGCTTTTTCAGCTGCTTCTGTACCAAGATGCGCTCTATCTAATGCTGCAACGCACAAATTTGCAACAGGACCAACAGCGCCATCGCATTCGGTTTGTGCCGCTTTAATTCCATTTTTCTGTACTGTATTAGCAAGACCCTCTACAAATTCTTCTTTTGTTGCTAATCCTTTGATTAAATGATAAAGGCGTTCTCCAACAAATACAAAGCCAACAATAAAAACAAATAAGATTGGCCACATAAATCCGCCACCATCAATAAATAATTGTACCATTTACACACTCCTTTTAAATATTTAATATAGGAAATTTAAGATTTATAGTAGTTATAGAAAAATAAAAAGTTATTTTAATATGGTTTGTGCAAACTCAATATTTTGAATAGCAGTTTGGAATTGTATATCTTGATCTAGCATAGATTTATAATATGCATTTTTATCATATAAACTTTTTAATACTTCAGCATATATATTATTTGAAATATAATCCCAGTCTCCGCGAATGCTATCTGAATTAAGTTCATTAAATATTGAACTATCTATTGATAATGCCCAATTATTAAATTTATTAAAAGTTATTTTATTTTTTTTGATTTCTACTGCTTCATTTTTTATTATATTGGCATATTTAAAAAGCAACCTTTCTGAATGAAACATTAATTTTTGAGAGTCTTTTGATAAAGATACATTTTTTATGTATATATCTGGAGTAATACCACCACCACCATAAACTTTCCTTTTCTTTTTAGTAAGGAACATTGGTTTATTATTCAAAGGGCTATCAGATAATTCTCTATTTTCGGTATTTAAGTCATCGTAATAATCATATAAGTTGTCTCCAAACTCCCTTTGTATTAACCTCCCAGAGGGGGTGAAATATTGTGCAATAGTAATTCTTGTTGCAGACCCATCCCTCAAGGGAATTTGTCTTTGGACTAAGCCTTTGCCAAAACTTGTTTCTCCAATTACAATTCCTCTATCTAAATCCTGCAATCCTCCAGCAATAATTTCACTTGCACTTGCCGATGATCTATTAATTAACACAATCACAGGAAATTTTTTATCTAAATTATTTGATTTTGCACGAAAGACTTCATTTGCCTGCGGAATACGCCCTTTAGTGTATACTAAAGTATCATTAGAATCAATAAATAAATCTAATAATTTTGTTGCTTGATCTAACAATCCTCCTCCATTATTTCTCAAATCTAAAACCAGGTGTTGCATTCCGTGCTTTTCTAATGAATCAATAGCAGATGAAATTTCATTATATGTTTTTTTTGCAAATCTACTAATTTTGATATATCCAGTTTCTTGATTGTATAGAAAAGCAGCAACGACACTGGCAATAGGAATTTTATCTCGAATTAAAGTTACATCAAAATTATCAACACCCGCTCTGCTAACAGTAACTGTAACAGTAGAACCTTTGGGACCACGTAATTTTTTCACTACTTCATCTTGTGAAATTTTATATGCAGACTCACCATTAATTTTTACAAATTGATCTCCTGCTATTAATCCAGCTTTTTCAGATGGAGTTTCCGGAATTGGAGAAATCACAGTGATAAATCCATCTAAAATAGAAAATTCAATACCAATGCCTTCAAATTCTTGATCAAAAACCTCTTCAATTTTTTCAAACTCTTCAGAAGAAATATAAGTTGAGTGAGGATCTAATGTTTCAAGTAATCCACGAATAGATCCTTCAATTAATTCATCCATATTTGGTTCTTCTACATATATTTCTTCTACTAGATTTAAAATAAATGTCAGTTTATTTAAAGCGGAAAAATAATTAGATGCACCTGATTTTGCTGCAAAAAACACAATTAAGGAAAATATTATTATTAATAAGTATTTTATATATCTCATGGGAAATTATAAGGTTTATATAAATAAAAGTCCTTATACAAATTTAACAAGAATATTGTTTTATCTATAGATATATTTGTGTATGTTTTATGTTTGGGCGAAATTAAAAATTTATATATATGGCAAAAATAAATCATATTCATATTAAAGGCGCAAGAGCACACAATTTAAAAAATATTGATATAAAAATACCACGTGATAAACTAATTGTTATTACAGGGTTGTCTGGTTCAGGAAAATCCTCTCTTGCATTTGATACTATTTATGCTGAAGGACAAAGAAGGTATGTTGAATCTTTATCAACATATGCAAGACAATTTTTAGGCATTATGAACAAGCCGGATGCAGACAATATTGAGGGCCTTTCCCCAGCTATTTCTATTGAACAAAAAACCAGAAGCAGAAACCCAAGATCGACAGTAGGCACTATCACAGAAATTTATGATTATTTACGCTTACTGTTTGCAAGAATTGGTATTCAAAAATGTTATAAATGTAATCACACCATTACAAAACAATCTCTCCAACAAATAGTTGATGCAGTATTAAAGCTAAAACAAAAAAGCAAATTATATATTATTGCTCCAATAATAAAACAAAAAAAAGGAGAATTTAAAAGTCTTATTGCTGATTTATTAAAACAAGGATTTATAAGAGCACGCATTGATGGAAAAAAAATATTACTAACAGAAAAAATAAAATTAAATAAAAATATTAAGCACAATATTGAAATTATAGTAGATAGATTAATATTAACGTCTAAAGTAGCAGAAAGACTTGCAGCATCTATAGAATTAGGATTAAAACTAGGCAAGGGAGTAATAATAATAGAAACTGTAAAAAACAAAGAGTATCTATTTAATGAAAATTTATCCTGTATAAACTGCAGCATTTCCTTTGAAGAATTAGAACCAAGATTTTTTTCATTTAATTCCCCGCTTGGCGCTTGTATGGTATGTGATGGACTTGGTACGCAGATGAAAATTGATATTAATAGAGTGGTACCTAATCCTAAATTAAGTTTAATTAGAGGTTGTATTGCTCCCCTTGGAGAACAACCAAAAGATAATTGGATAGGCAATATGATTCAATCCTTAGCCAAGCAATATAACTTTTCATATTCCACCCCATGGTATAAATTACCAAAAGAAGTACAAAAAATATTGCTATATGGTTCTCAAAATAAAGTTAAAATAAATTTAAAATCTAATAATTTTAAGGGCGAATACTTAGGAGATTTCGAAGGAGTTATCAACAACCTTGAACGCCGATATAATAATACTAAATCTTCTCATGCAAGAGAATGGATTCAGCAATATATGGCAGTGCAAGATTGTTTTAAATGCAGTGGATTTAGATTAAAACCAGAACATTTATCAGTTTTTGTTGATAATAAAAATATTTCAGATTTAACCTGTTTAAGTATTAGCAATTTATCACTTTTTTTTAAATCAATAAAATTATCATCATTACAAAAAGAAATTAGCAAAGAAATTATAAAAGAAATTATAATCAGATTACAATTTTTATCTAATGTAGGATTAGAATATTTAAGCTTAAAACGAAATGCCCAGACATTATCAGGTGGAGAATCGCAGCGTATAAGATTAGCAGCACAGATTGGATTACAATTAGTAGGAGTATTATATATTTTAGATGAACCATCAATTGGATTACATGCAAGAGACAACAAACGTTTAATTGATACATTAATTCAGCTAAGAGATTTAGGTAATACTATTATAGTAGTAGAGCATGATGCAGAAATGATGAATGCGGCAGATTGGATTGTTGATATTGGTCCTGGAGCAGGGATACATGGTGGCAATATAGTTGCTGAAGGCATTCTATCAGAAATTAAACAAAATAAAAAATCAATTACTGGCAGATTTTTAATAGGGGAAAATAAAATTAAATATTCTAAAATAAAACATAAATTTAAAGATAAAAGGCTAATATTAAAGAATGCATCAGGTAATAATTTGAAAAACATTACACTATCAATCCCTTTGAATCAATTTATTTGTATTACTGGAGTTTCAGGTTCTGGTAAATCAACATTAATCAATCAAACGCTGCTACCAGTATTAATGAAACAGTATTATGGATCTAATATTAATGCCTTACCTAATGACGGCATAGAGGGATTATTATATTTAGATAAGGTTATTGATATCAACCAATCGCCTATTGGAAAAACACCAAGATCAAATCCTGCAACTTATACGGGCCTATTTACACATATTAGAGAATTATTTGCGAATGTGCAGGAATCTAAAATACGAGGCTATCAAGTAGGAAGATTTTCATTTAATGTAAAAGGGGGGAGATGTGAACCATGCCAGGGAATGGGCTTAATTAAAGTAGAAATGCATTTTTTGCCTGATATGTATGTTGTGTGTGATGAATGTCAAGGAAAAAGATTTAATAGACAGACATTAGAAATTTATTATAAAGATAAAAATATTAATGACATTCTAAAATTATCTATAGAAAAAGCCAGCATATTTTTCAAAAATCATAAAGCCATTTACCGAAAATTAAATACATTAATTAACGTTGGCTTAGGCTACATACAACTTGGGCAACAAGCAACTACATTATCTGGGGGCGAATCCCAGCGAATTAAACTATCTAAGGAACTATCAAAAATTTATACAGGAAGAACATTGTATATTTTAGATGAACCAACTACCGGATTACATTTTAGTGATATACAATTATTATTAAATGTTTTACATGATTTAGTAGATAAAGGGAATACAGTAGTTATAATAGAACATAATTTAGATGTTATAAAAACAGCAGATTGGATTATTGATCTTGGTCCAGAAGGAGGCGAATGTGGAGGAAAAGTTTTACTTGAAGGTCCCCCAGAAAGCATAATTAAAAATAAAAAATCATATACGGCACAATTTTTAAAATCATATTTAGAAAAGAATAAATAATGGATCAAAAATTTAATTGGAACAATAAACGAATTCTTCAGCAACCTCAATGGGAAGACAAGCAATTACTGAAAATTGTATTGAAGCAAATTAAAGAATATCCTAATTTAGTTTTCATAGATGAAATTAAAGAATTAAAAAAACAATTATTATCTGCAGCACAAGGTAAAAAATTTATTTTACAGGGGGGCGATTGTGCTGAAACATTCCAAGATTTTAGTGAAGATACAATCAAAAACAAAATAAAAATCATTTTACAAATGTCAGCTATTATTCAATATACTACAACATTAAATGTGATTACCATAGGACGAATTGCTGGCCAATTTGCAAAACCCAGAACACATATGGAGGAAAAACGAGACAATAAAATTTTGCCTGCATATAGAGGAGACGCCATAAATGATTTAAAATTTTCAGAAAAAAGTAGAGCACCTAATCCAAAAAGGCTACTTCAAGCCTATAATCAATCTGCATCTACTATGAACTTAATACGAAGTTTAATGATGGAAGGTTTTACACACTTTAATAATATTAAGTCTTGGAAATTATCATTTCTAGATAAATCTAAAAATGTTAATAAATATAATAACATTGCAACTAAAATTAAAGAAGCACTACATTTTGCAAAATTAGCAAATATAAAAGACCCTGATATATATAATAATTTTTTTACTTCACACGAAGCATTGTTGTTGGATTATGAAGAAGCCTTTTTGAATTATTCTTTAAAATTTAATAGATTTTATAATTGTTCTTCACATATGATATGGATTGGAGATAGAACGAGAGGCCTTAATGATGGACACATAGAATTTGCTTCACAATTAATCAATCCAATAGGCGTCAAAATTGGCCCTAGTATAGATATTAATGAAATTGTTCCTTTATGTAAAAAATTAAATCCAAAGAATGAATTAAATAAATTAATACTAGTTATTAGATTAGGAGCAAAGAACATTAAAAAAATATTACCTGGAATTATTAAAAAAGTTACAAATAATAATTTAAATGTTATATGGATGTGTGATCCAATGCATGGGAATACCATAATAACAAATAATACAATTAAAACACGCGACTTTAATACGATTAAAGAAGAATTAGAAAATTTTTTTTTAATACACACAGAAGAGAAAACTATACCTGCAGGCGTTCATTTTGAATTAACGGGCGAAGATGTTACAGAATGCTTGGGTGGCATGAATAATATTACAAATTCAGATTTAAATCAATTTTATAATACTGCTTGTGACCCTAGGCTTAATTATGAACAAAGCTTAGAAATGGCATTTTTAATTTCAAATTTATTACAAAAGAGGAGGAAAGACATTGGCGAAAATTAATATTCATGGCTATGGAGATGAATTAACAGTTAATAATATTAAATTAGGAAATTTGTCTCCAGAAGAACATGCAAAAATTGAATTAGCTAAGGGAGGCCAGAATTATAGCCCACTAGAAAATGTTGTTGTTTCGCATGTAAAAGATTCATCAACATTAATTTGTAGAAAACCATCAGCAAATGAAGTTGGAAACTATATTGAAGAAGAATTATTAGATGGATTGTGTTGTTATTCTGCAGTTAATCAAGGACAATTAAATAAAGATATCGTTGATGCAGTTATACATCATTTAGATAAAGAAAAAATACCCACTGTACCTAGATCAATTAGACATAAATATATGAGTGGATTTTTACTTGCTACTACAGCTTTTACAGAGATGGATCGTGTTGTTCCTAAAGTGGCTGGTGTTGAATCATGGGAGCTAACATTTAAGTTATGTCGAAGATGGGGGTATGAAATAAAAAAAATTCCACAAGATAAATGCATAATTGTAGGAGCAACTGGTAATTTTCATGGCAGATCTATGGCGGCAACATCAATGTCAGATGATTTTGATTCAAAAAATAATTTTGGGCCTTTTTTGTCTGGGATTGAACTTGTGCCATATAATAATTATGATGCCCTTGAGAATTTATTTATTGCAAAAGGAGAATTTATTGCAGCTTACTTAGCTGAACCAATCCAGGGAGAGGCAGGAGTCATTGTTCCTGATAATGATTATTGGCCTAAAGTATCTGAGCTTTGTAAAAAACATAATATTTTATTAGCATTTGATGAAGTTCAAACCGGGTTTGGAAGGACTGGTGAAAATTTTGCACACCAACTATATAATGTAAAACCAGATATTATGGCTTGTGGAAAAGCGGCAGGAGGAGGAGTTTTGCCTGTTTCTTTTGTAGCAGGACGTAATGATATTATTGAAGTTTTGACACCAGGATCAGAAGGGTCTACATTTGGGGGATATCCTCTTGCATCAATTGTTGGAATTTATGCAATTAAAACATTGGTAGATGGGGATTTAGCTAATCATGCAAAAATTAGAGGAGCTCAATTATTAAGTGGTTTAAATAATATTAAAAATGATTTCCAAGATAAAATTAAAGTTGTTCGAGGAAAAGGATTATTAACTGCTTTTGAAATGCATAATCATTCATTTTTAAATGGGCATAAAGTTTCTGTTAATTTATTAGAAAAAGGAGTTTATGCTAAGGAAACACATCATTCAACAGTCAGGCTTGCTCCAGCTTTAACAATCAGTGAAGATCAAATTAATCTTCTTTTATCAGCTGTAAGAGATGTAATAAAAGATATTTAATGGTTAATTTTAAATTATAATTTTATTAAACTATAATGTATACTAATTTACTAATTCAATGAAATTTATAATATATACCACAATTTTATTACTCTCCTATTCATGTAAAACGGACTTAGAACTTTCTATGGAAAGAGGAATTCAATTATATGAATGGAACAAAACAAATCAATCATTATTAGAATTTAAGCATGTAATTAATTCATTGTGGCCAAAATGGAGTGATGGTAAGCTTTCATCATATGAGTTGAAATTATTTGCACGAGCTCATTATAATCTAGGAGTTGCCTTTGCAAAGCTTGAAGATTGGCAGAATGCTGAAAAGCAGATTGCCTATGCATATGATCTTATTCCTGAACAAGAATATCGAGATGCTTTAAATAAAATTATATCTAAGAAAACTCAAAAATAGAATTTAATTAGTTATATCTTCTCCACCATCTACTCTTATTGTATTTCCTGTTAACCAGGTTTGTTCAGATTTGCCTAAAATATTGATAATATGAGCAACATCTTCTGGAAGCGTTAATCTTTTACCGGGATTTACCTTTAGTGCATTGTCAATCATTTCAATATGTCCAGGAATTTTTTCAAGCGCAGGCGTTTTTGTTACCCCTGCCTGTATAGCATTCACTGCAATATTTGCAGAGGAAAGTTCTAATGCTAATTGTCTGCAATATGATTCTAAAGAAGCTTTTGCAGCAGACACTGCCCCATAAGACATCCATTGTTTTCTCCCACCAGCACTAGTCATTGCAAAAATCTGACTCCCCTTTTTTAATAATTTATTTTTAATAAGTATTTGAGTCCATTTTACTAAACTATGTGCCATAACACTAGCAGTCATCTCTAGGTTGCTTTGATTTAAAATTGCAGCATCGTTTTTAATTGCAATCATAGGTTTTAATGTTCCAAAAGCCAAAGAATGTAAAAATATTTTAATTCTAATATTTTTAAATGATAATAATTCTTCAATTACTTCATTAATTTTTTCATCATCTGTAGCATTCATATTTTTAAACACTACATTGACATTATTTTTTTTCAGCTCCTTTATAAGATTTTGTATATCGCTATGTGCAGACCTACGATCTAAATGCACTCCAAATATATTAATACCCTCAGCAGCAAGTTTTTTAGCTGCAGCAGCACCAAAACCACTG
>Ga0187827_10008474_pt1 | contig 11127 bp, 10 predicted proteins | sample ETNtaG_39_FD_167969 | JGI IMG/M metagenome (GOLD analysis project Ga0187827, IMG submission 167969) | Marine microbial and viral communities from oxygen minimum zone, Eastern Pacific Ocean - ETNP2014_SV_150_PacBio MetaG (Illumina Assembly) | ecosystem: Environmental > Aquatic > Marine > Hypoxic... | reverse complement strand
TTATTAAAATTGCCCGTGATTTTAGTGAAACAGGATTTAAAATTATAGCAACAAAAGGCACAGCCAATTTATTAAATAATAATGGAATTAATTCTAAACATATTTTTAAAGTAGGAGAAGGAAGGCCCCATGTTGGAGATGCAATTAAAAATAATAAAATTCATTTAATTATTAATACTCCACTAGGAGAGCAGTCAAGATATGATGAATATAGCATTGGTCAAGTAGCAATACAATATAAAATTCCTGTAATTACTACAATGTCAGGAGCACAAGCTGCTTTACGTGCTATAAGGATTAAGAACAAAAATTTAAAATATCTGAGCTTACAAGAAATATTTTAATTGAAGAACACCATAAAATCATGACATCAAAATTATATCCACCTCATAAACCTTATAATAAATTTTATCTTAATGTATCTTTGTTACATACAATTTTTGTTGAAGAATCTGGAAATCAAAAAGGAAAACCTGTAATTTTTCTTCATGGAGGTCCAGGAGGTGGAATTGAGCCTATATATAGACAATATTTTAATCCTAAAATTTGGAGAATTATTATTTTTGATCAACGAGGCTGTGGGAAAAGCATTCCGCATGCCGAACTTAAAGAAAATACTACCTGGAATTTATTAAATGATATTGAGTTAATTCGTCAGCATTTAAATATTAAACAATGGGTAGTATTTGGAGGAAGTTGGGGTTCAACTTTAGCACTTACATACGCAATTCAATATCCTAAAAAATGTAAAGCACTAATATTAAGAGGTATTTTTTTACTTAGGAAATGTGAAATAGACTGGTTTTACCAAGAGGGGTGTAGTTTTATATATCCAGAAGCTTGGGAAAATTTTATTGGTGTAATACCTAAAAAAGAAAGAAAAAATTTACTTAAAGCATATTATAAAAGATTAATTTCTAAAAACAAAAACATTAGAATAAAAGCAGCACAATCTTGGTCAAGATGGGAGGAGAGTACCAGCAGATTACTTCAACAAAAAAAATCCTTACATTATTTAAATAATGCAAAAGTAGCTGAAGCTTTTGCAAGGATAGAGTGCCATTATTTTATTAATAAAGGATTTTTTGATTGTGATGGTTGGATATTAAAAAACATTAATAAAATAAGTCATATTCCAAATATAATTATTCAGGGACGATATGATGTTGTTTGTCCTATAAAATCAGCATGGGATTTGCATAAAAAGTGGAACAATTCACATTTAGTTATAATACAAGATGCTGGTCACTCTATGCTAGAGAAAGGTATTCAAAATAAATTAATTAAATATACTGATCAATTTATTAGTTACTAAATTATTTATCACATTTACTATAACCACATTCAACACATACATCGCAACCATTTTCTGTTTTTAGTGATTTAGAGCTGCATGAAGGACAAATCTGAAAGTTCAGGTTTAATGTTTCTGGGGTTTCTTTTAAAGTTTCAACCCTAACTAAGTTTTCATCATTTGTTTGATCAATGTTAGATTCTTTTTTTTGTTTTTTAATAATTCCAACATCATAGAAAAATTTTTCAATAGTTTCTGCAACTTCGGCATAAAAAGAATGATAATATTTTCCTTCTTTAAATGATCCTCCATTGGGATCATGAATTCCATGTAATTCTTCTAAAATAAACATAGGGTCTGTTGCTCTTCTAAATATTGCAGATATTAAACGTGTTAATACTACATATTCAGGTGCTCTATTTAAATCTTTGGAATTAATGAATATTTCTATTGGTCTCCTTCCAAGCTCAGTTTCAATATAACTCAAAGTAATAAATACTGAATTTTTAACAAAGGCACTTTTAACTTTATATACTTTTGCATCCACAACTTTTGGACGTGTTGCAGATCCAGTATGTGCTTGTTTATCATTTTTTGTTATTTTATTTTTATTAGTTTTATCCTTGAATTCAGTAATTTTAGATGTGTTATTTAATTTAATCATAAATCAATATTTTCAAATTTTTCACTAGTTAATATTTCTTCAATTTCTGTTTCACTATTTTTCATATAATGGTACATAGTTGTTAAACTTCCATCTTGTAATTTAATTATTTCATCTCCCTTAGTTACAACCTCTTCATTATTTTCATTTGTAATTTTAAATTGTTTTTCTTTATTTTGTTGAAAATCAGTTAATTCTCCCTGGGTGCTTAAAATAGGAAAACGACTACCATCACGATAGATTGTGACTCCCTTTAATTTTGCTTTCCAAGCCTTTAAATATATATTAGAAATTATTTCAGGCTTTATGTCTTCAGGTAAATTAATTGTTGATGAAATGCTGTGATCAACATATTTTTGAACTAACCCCTGAATTTCTACACGTCTATCTGCGCTAATTTTATGTGCAGTTTGTAGTAAATAATCAGGCAATACACTGTTTATATCATCACAATTATCAAGCTCTGTTTGTAAATTGTTTATATCAATGTATGCTTGAATAGTTGAATGAAATACTTTGAAAAATTTATTTCCAAATGATTCAGATCGTCTTGTATAATGTGTTGCAAAAATAGGTTCTACCCCACCTGATACTCCGATATAATTTTTTTTACTACTTTTATATGATAATACTATATTTGAAATTGATCCGGTAGGTGCAATGGACATTATAGCAATATTTCTTAGTCCATTTTCTCGAATTTGCATTTGAGTTTCTTGACTCAATGCCTGTTTAACAAAAGGACATTTCATATATTTTTCTTCATCAAATATTGGAGAACAACCCTTTTCTTTAGCTAATGTTGCAGATGCCTGGTAAGCTGCATTTGTTATAAATTTCATTGTTTCAGTAATTAATTGTATTCCATCTTCAGAGTCATATCCATATCCTAGCTGGTTTAGCATATCAGCAATTCCCATTACCCCAAGACCCAGTCTTCTTGTTTCTCTTGCTGCAATTCTTTGTTTTTCTAAAGCATTAAGATCCTCATTCCACGTTACAACGTTATCAAGAAATCTAATTAAAGTTCTCGTACTATCAGCTAATTGATCCCAATTTATTGATGCTCGATCAGTATAACCATGACTAACAAATCTTGATAAATTCATTGAACCTAAATTGCAAGCTCCCCCATCTTCAAGAGGAACTTCTGCACAAGGGTTGGTGCATATAATTGGTTTACCCACATAATTTGAAGGAGAATAGTTACTCATCGTTGTCCAAAATATTAGTCCTGGCTCAGCAGTTTTATAATTACCTTCAACAAACTGATCCCACAAATCTCTTGCTTTAATTAATTCCCTTACTTCATTTGTTTGGGGGCTATCAAAATAAAGAAGAAAATCGCCTGCTTGTTTTATTGCAAGATCATAATCTTCACTTTTAATGGTAATATTATAATCACCATATACATCGCGTAATTGAGAATTTTTTATATCATCTTTTGATATATTTTCACCATATTCTTTAGATAACCATTGATCTAGAGTTGAAAGATTATCAAAATTAGCTAACAATTTGTAATCTTCTAAATTTTTAGAAGGAATTCCATATGAATAATGAATTAATTTTTCATCTTGCATTGCTTCCATTACAGTGGTTTTATTAAATTTTTTATACACTAAAAATTTATCTTTCCCAAATTTATTTTCTTCATTTATTGCATGCATAAATTCATCACTTGCCTTAATTGAAATATTTGCAAATCTAACTTGTGTATTTTCTACAACTTGTTTTTTTATTGTTTCTAATTCAGAATCACTAAATTGTCCTGACCAACTACACTGTTCTATGATTTGTTGAGTTACCCAGTTTGGTGTTTTTTTAACTTTTAAAAAATATTTAACATCAGGATGCTTAACATCTATAGTTAACATTAGAGCTCCACGTCTACCGCTTTGTCCGATTAGTCCAGTTGTTAATGAATATAATTCCATAAATGATACAGCTCCAGTAGAACTATCAGCAGCATTATGAACGACCGAATCTTTTGGTCGTAAAGAGGAAATATCAACTCCAATCCCACCACCATATGAATAAGTTCTTGCACATTCAAAGGCTGTTTTGTAAATAGAATCAATGTCATCTTTATCTATTCTAGATACAAAACAATTTGCTAAAGTTTTGATTCTATATATATCTCCAGCTCCAGCTAGAACCCTTCCACCAGATACAAAACGTCCTTCAAATAATTCTGTGTAGAATTTTTTTGACCACTCTTTTTGTTTTGATTTTGTGCCTTCAACTGAAGCTAAAAAAGATGATAATCTTTTAAATACATCTTCTGGATTTTTTTCTATTAACTTATTATTTAGGTCTTTTATAAAATATTTTTTTTCATAAATGTTTTTTGCTAACTCATTATCACCTAAATAATTACCATTAAAAGGTAATTCTTTATTATCTTGTTTTGTCGAAATATAATCATAAATTTCTTTATAAATTTTTTTTCTTGTTGCTCCAATTAATTTTGATGATTTTCCTTCATGAGAAAACATTTTTTTAATTTGATTCATTTGCATCATCCTAATTTTATACGACAAAACTCCCTCTATTCAATACAAACTTTTTATTGAAACACAACTAAAACAAGTAGTTTAGAAATTTATACAAGCATCCCATTTGGGATTATCCTTAAGCTTTACGCGGTTCAGGATTTTTATTTTGATGCAATTGTTTTCTCGTCGGATTTAGAAAAGTCTTGCTAATCTTGTAATGTCAAGTACTAGAAAAATATAAATTAGTTTTTGTTGTTAAACAAACATAATTTATAAAAATTTATTTTTTTAAAAATGTTAATTTATATTCTTCTCTATTAGTGTTAAATTATAACTGAAGTTATTATAATTAATTATGAATTCAAAAAAAATAGCAATACTTAAAATTAATAATCAAAACATATCATTACCAATTGTTAGAGGTAATGAAAACGAAGCGGCTATTGATATAACTAATCTTAGAAATGAAACAGGGTATATTACCCTAGACCCTGGTTATGCAAATACGGGAGCGTGTAGAAGTAATATTACTTTTATAAATGGAGAAAAAGGAATTTTGAGATATCGAGGGTATCCAATTGAAAATCTTGCAGGGAAAGTAAAGTTTACAGATGTTGCCTATTTGTTACTTCATGGTGAGCTTCCAGATTTAAAAAACAAAGCAATCTTTAGCAAAACACTTAGGAGCGAGGCAAATATTCATGAAGATATGAAACGCTTTTTTGATGGATTCCCCTTAAATGCTCATCCAATGGCAACCTTATCGTCTATGGTGACAGCATTATCTGCTTTTAATCCCATTGTTACAGATAATGAAACATCTATTAACAGTACAATAATTAAAATTTTAGCTAAAGTTAAAACAATTGCTGCATACTCATACAGAAAATATCATGGGCTTCCCTTTATCTATCCTAATCCTGAATTGAATTACGTGGAAAACTTTTTACATATGATGTTTTCAGATTCTCAGGATAATTTTCATGCTGACAATATTTTAGTAGATGCGCTAGATTTATTATTAATTTTACATGCTGACCACGAGCAAAATTGTTCTACTTCTACCGTTAGAATGGCAGGCAGTAGTAAGTCAAATATTTATGGTGCTATTTCAGCAGGAATCTCTGCATTATGGGGACCGCTACATGGAGGTGCCAATCAAGCTGTGTTAGAAATGCTTCATATGATTAAAAATGACAATGCAAACTATAGTAAATATATTAAATTAGCTAAAGATAAAAATTCATCTTTTAAACTTATGGGGTTTGGTCACCGCGTATATAAAAACTATGACCCAAGAGCTAAAATTATTAGTGCTACAGCTGAAAAAGTTTTATCAAAATTAAAAATTAACGATCCATTGCTTGAGATAGCAAAAAAATTAGAAAGTATAGCATTAGAAGATGAATATTTTATAAAAAGGAAATTATATCCTAATGTTGATTTTTATTCTGGAATTATTTATAGAGCAATGGGGATCCCAACGAATATGTTTACTGTAATGTTTGCTCTTGGTCGGCTTCCAGGCTGGCTAGCGCATTGGAAAGAAATGATTCAAAGCCCAGATTTTAAGATTAATAGGCCAAGACAAATTTATACAGGACACACACAAAGAAACTTTAAACCATAATTTATGCATCAATATTTAGATCTTGTTAATACAGTTCTTAAATCAGGGATAACAAGAACAAATAGAACAGGAGTTGAAACGTTGATGTGTTTTGGTTATCACTATAAAGTTAATCTTCAAAAGGGGTTTCCACTTCTTACCACAAAAAAAATATTTTTTAATTCTGTTATTCATGAGCTATTATGGTATTTAAAAGGGGAAACTCATATTAGAAATTTACGGAAACACACAAAAATATGGGATGCCTGGACTAATAAAGAAAAAAATTGGGAAATTGGTAAAATGTATGGATATCAATGGGTAAAATGGGAAAAATTTACGGAAGATCCTAAAACCGGGAGAATTAAAAAGACGTTTATTAATCAAGTTGAAGAAGTAATTAATCTTATAAGAAAGAATCCCGATTCAAGAAGGATGGTTATAACAGCTTGGAATCCCTCAGTATTAAATCAGATTGCTCTACCAAGCTGCCATGCTTTTTTTATTTTTAATGTTACTGAAGGGAAGCTAAACTGCCATTTAACTCAGCGTAGCGGAGACATTGCACTGGGCATTCCATTTAATTTAGCATGTTATGCAACTCTTACGCAAATGATTGCTCAAGAAACTAATCTAAAATTAGGAGTATTTTCACATTATATTAATGATGCACATATTTATAAAAATCACATAGGTGGATTACAAGAGCAAATAAAGAGATCCCCCCTTTCATTACCTTTATTAGAGATTGGGAAAAAGCCATTTTGGGAATTAAAATTTGAAGACTTTAAACTTGTAAACTACCACCATCACCCAGCAATTAAATTTCCAGTAGCAGTATAATGGAAATTCATTTAATTTGGGCTCAGGATAAAATGGGAGGGATTGGGAAAAATGGGAAACTTCCCTGGCATATAACTGAAGATTTACAGAACTTTAAAAAAGTAACCTTAAACCAGACTGTAATAATGGGAAGAAAAACATGGGATTCTTTACCTATAAAGCCACTACCAAATAGACACAATATTGTTATTTCTCGTTCTCTCCAAAAAAATGTTACAACATATCAATCTTACAATGAATGTATTAAACAACTTAATAAAAATAATATAGAAAAAGCATTTATTATAGGAGGTCGTTCACTTTATAAATTATTTTTTGATAATGCAAAATATTTACATATTACAAATATTCAATTAATTGAGAAAGGAATAAATGAATTTTTCCCTATTCCATTTAATCAAATAGAAAAACAATTTAATTTTTTTTTTAAAAAAACATTATCTAAAGAAGCTGTTTATATTATTGGAAAAAAAATTAATTAGATGGAACATAACAATACTTTCAACTATGAATTATTAAAAAGTTCTTTGCAAGCCATTGTTCTACATGTTTCTTCAATTATCCTAAGTTATATTTTTATGTTATTAATAGCAAAACACCATGGAGCAGAAGGAATAGGGGTTTTTGCATTAACATTTACCTATATATCAATTGGTGTTATTTTTTCAAAATTAGGATTAGATATAAGCACAATGAAATATGTTTCCAGACTATATAAAAACCAAGATGAAAGAGGAATTAAAAATATATATTTAACAAGTTTATTATTTATTACAATTTTATCAATAGTTTTTTCGATAATATTTTATTTCCTTGCATATTTTTTTTCAGTATTTATATTTAGCGAGGAATATTTATATACAGCATTTTCTATAGGTGCTTTTATAATTATCCCAATGGCGCTATGTCAATTCCACGCTGAAATTATTAGATCTTATCAAATGATTGTTTCTTATTTTTTTATTAAAAATATTAGTCATTTGCTCATGTGCATCATATTACTATACTTTGGGTTTACTGCAAATATTTCAAATTATGTATATTTAGATATTTATCTTATTTCACATTATTTAACGTTAGCAATAGCATTTATGTTTTGGATTAAAAAAACAAATATTTTAAATATTAAATCAAAAAAATCCATTGCAACTAATTTATTATTTAAAAGTTCACTTCCAATCATGTTAACTAGTACGATAATACTAATTATGGGTTTTATTGATATTATTATGCTAGGATTATTAACAACTAATCAAGAGGTGGGTATTTATAATATTGCTTTAAAATTTTCTAGTATAACAAGCATTGCTTTAGTCGCAGTAAATAGTATAATTGCTCCAAAGATATCTCAACTTTGGGATGCAAAAGATATGCTAAACCTACAAAACATCATTTCAAGCGCTGCAAAAATAATATTTTTTATATCATCACCAATATTAATTATATATTTTATCTTTCCAGAAGATATTTTATCTATATTTGGGGAGGAATTTATATTAGGTTCAACAGCTTTAATCATATTATCAGCTGGACAATTTTGCAATGCTATAACAGGACCAGTGGGGCAAGTGTTAAACATGACAGATAATGAAAATATTTTAAGAAATACTGCCTTTATTTCTATGATTATTAATGTATTATTAAATTATTATTTAATACCAATTTATGGAATTAGCGGAGCTGCTATATCTACAGCTATAAGTAGTGCTTTCTGGAACTTTCTATGTGTATTTGTTGTTTATAAAAAAATTAATATTAAAACATATTTTTTACCAAAGCTTAGTAAATGAATAAATTTATACAATTATTATATAAAACTGTAAAAGTTATAAAAAGAAAATATACAACAACAATTTTTATTATTAAATATTATCCATTTATAAAGTTAGGCCATAAGGCTTATATTGAAGATAGGGTTAAAGTAAATCAGTTTTGGATAAACAATAAAGCAATGAAAATTGTGCTAAATGATTTTTCCTATATTAAAAATGATGTTATTATTCAAGGATCTGGAAAATTAATTCTAGGTAAGAAATCATATATTTCCTCATATTCAGTTATAGGTGTAAATGAATTAATAAATATTAAAGAAAATGTTATGATAGCCGATAATGTTACTATTAGAGATACTACTCATAATCATGATAAAATCAGCATTGCAATGATAAATCAAGGCATTACAACCGCCCCCATTACTATAGAAAATAATGTCTGGATTGGACATGGGGCAACAATAACTAAAGGGGTCACAGTAGGAGAAGGAGCCATTATTGCTGCTGGTGCAGTAGTTAATAAAAATGTCTCAGCATTTACAATTGTAGGTGGAGTTCCTGCAAAAATTATTAAATCTAGGAATTAATTTATATACGTTTAAAATTTCTTACTGTAAAACACCAGAATTATTAACAATTTACATCATCAATATATATCATACCCTTCAAAGTTAAATCTATATCAAGAACATGTTTTATTGATAAATAAGAAGATAATAATTTTGAAAAGCCTCCTGTAAGAATAATATCATAGTTTGTTGTTGTTTCATTTTTAATCCTTTTAATCATTCCTTCAACTTGATCAATGGCCCCAAACATGATGCCTGATTGAATATTTTCTTGAGTATCAATTCCAATAACATTCTTAGGAAATTGTAAATCTATTTGAGATAATAAAGCAGCATTATTAATGAGATGATTAGCAGAAGTTTCTATCCCAGCTCCAATGGCACCACCTATAAATTCTCCATTAGAGTTAATAACATCAAATGTAGTTGCAGTTCCAAAATCTACTATTATTAAAGGAACATTATATAATTTTATAGCTGCATAAATGTTACATAATCGATCATTGCCAACTGTTGAAGGAGTTGTTACTTTTAAAGATAATTGACTATTTTTATAATTGATCAGATGAATAGGACAACTATATTTATTATTTAATATAGATTGATAGTTTTCAGTTAAATCAGGAACAACAGAACTAATGATTATCCTATTAATTTTATTATTATCTAACCCATCTAAAAATTTTTTAAATAAATCCATTGAGCTGATATCCATCCTTTTATACAAATTATTTTTACTAAATAGTCCACACGTAATAGATGTATTCCCAATATCAATTGCTAGTTTCATATAATTTGTATAGGACCATCATAAAAAAATAACATTTTTTTATGATCAATTATTGCTTGTCCGTGTTTATTTATATTTTTAAATATGCCACTTATCATTTGATTCTTATATTTAAATTTTATTTTATTATTTTTATGCATACAATCATTCATCCATTCTTCAATTATATCATTATAATTTATATTACTAATCAGCTCATCTAGTGCATTAAATATTGATGCTAAAAGTGGCTCTCTTTGAATGGGGTCTCCTTTGATCATTTTTAATGATATAGCCTTATTTTTTAAATCACTAGGGAAATCATTGATATCTTCATTTACATTAAGCCCAATCCCAATATTAAAAATATAATTTGATAATGATTTTTTCGATTCAATTAAAATTCCACCTAATTTTTTATTATCATACATAATATCATTTGGCCATTTTAATTTTACGTTTATTGATAACATTTTTTTTATTCCACGTACTATTGAAATTGGTATAATAAGAGAATGAAAATTAATTTTTTTATTATCAAAAACTTGATTTAATAAAAATGAACAGGTAATACTTTTATTAGGCATAGAATACCACGTATTATTAAATTGTCCTTTCCCATTCAACTGGTTATCTGTAATGACCAATATATTAGATTTTTTTTCATTATTATAAAGCTCCCAGATATCTTCATTGGTGGATTGTGTTGATGTATAATAAGTAATATGGAAAACAAAATTTTTAACGCTTATTTTAGATTCAAATAAATTTATAAAAAACATTATATATGTTTACCATAAATATCTATTATTGTATTACATATTTCTCCAAGTGTACAACGATTTTTAATGCACTTAATAATATGAGGAATAAGATTTTTATTATGATTAATAGCATCAGATAATAAGGTTAAATATTTATTTACATTATTCTGGTTACGATTATATTTAAATTTTTTTAATCTCTTTAGTTGGTCTTCTACAGATTTTCGATCAATATCTTGTATATTATTTTCTGTGTCTGTTTTACCATTATTAAATTTATTTAGTCCAACAATAATCTGTTTATTATTTTCTATAGAATTTTGATAACTAAAAGCAGAATCTGCT
>Ga0187827_10008473_pt1 | contig 11127 bp, 9 predicted proteins | sample ETNtaG_39_FD_167969 | JGI IMG/M metagenome (GOLD analysis project Ga0187827, IMG submission 167969) | Marine microbial and viral communities from oxygen minimum zone, Eastern Pacific Ocean - ETNP2014_SV_150_PacBio MetaG (Illumina Assembly) | ecosystem: Environmental > Aquatic > Marine > Hypoxic... | reverse complement strand
AAAAAAGACTCATTTTATTTCTGCCACAGTTTAGTACCGCGTTCTTCTATTTCTTTTTTAATTTTTTCTTTATACTGACCCACCCCTCCATATTTTTTTTCGTAGTGCTTACGGATCTTCTCAACGTGTTTCACTTGGTCACCCTGCTCGCCCACCAGACAATTCCCCAATCTATCACACGCCCAGACCGGATAGTCTTTTTCCACTTCGTTTTTAAAGTCTTCTGGAATGTATTTTGAGTGAGGGAGTGCAGAATACCTAACATCAGAAAACTCCTCAATGCGATCCAGTTCCTTTACCAAGTCGTCGATAGAATTTCCGTCCCATTCGCCCAAAGTCTCATCGCCATCTGCAGAGAGAATTTTGTTCAGGATTTTGGGATCAACATCGACCTTATCAAGAGAGAAACGTCTTTGAGGCTGTAATTCCATATGCTAACTCCGCTGCGGGTTTAGAAGAATAACCACCATTGATTTGCATATCGAGAATCAGACGTAATATACGATGTTATTATGTGCCCAGAAGTTTTTTATTTTTTTCACATGAAGGAATTTGTGCTTATTACGATGAGTGAAGTGGTGTCTCTTGACCTGCCCCATTAAGTTGTACCACTTCTTAAGTTAGTATTTCTACTTTTGATCCATTCGACTTTGGGCTTCGATGAAGATGCGGCTGATTTCCGGAAACATTTGTTTTATCCTGGACTCTAGGCGTGTTGTGGACTCCTCCACCTGATTAGCAGATAGACCATCTTCGAAGTCAAGACTAATATTCAGCAGAATGTCTCGTGGCCCAAAGTGCAATGTTAATAATTCATTGACAGATTTAACGCCTGTATCAGAAGCAACGATTTCATTAATTCCAGATACTATCTCTTTTGTTGCTCCTTCTCCTGTAAGCAAGCCTTTGCATTCGTATGCAAGAAATCCAGCTGTAACCGCAAGAATTAATGAAATAATAAGTGAAGCCACAGCATCAAGAACAGGAAGCTTCAGATATTCACTCAAGGCAATAGCTATCAGCGCAACAAGGAGACCTAGCAGAGCGGCTGTATCTTCAAACAATACTACGAAAAGAGCAGGATCCTTACTTCTGCGAAAAGCCTCAAGATACCCTAGGCTCCCTTTTGTTTTTTTAAATTCTGTAGCGGCAATCCAACAAGTCCACGACTCAAAAATAATAGCTAACCCCAAAACCACATAATTGACTATTTGATTGGTGGCAGGCTGGGGCGCTGAGATTTTATGGATTCCTTCGTAAAAAGATATACCGGCTCCTAGCCCAAAAATTAATATGGCTACCACAAAGCTCCAAAAATACATTTCTTTCCCATAACCAAATGGATGCTTCTTGTCGGCAGGTTTTTTAGATTGTTTTATGCCGTATAAGAGTAACAGCTGATTGCTACTATCAACTACGGAGTGAACTGCTTCGCTAAACATTGCTGAACTGCCGGTGTAGCCTGCCGCCATGAACTTTGTAACCGCAATAAGACTGTTCCCGGCAAGGGCCGCAAGAACAGCTTTAGTAGAGGATGATGAGGACATGGAAAAAATTTTAGGGTTTCATTGTGATTAATCGGCTATTATGTCAACTACTATTTCATCGACACTTCGTTGTATCGTAACACAACAATCGTCTTCGCTAATGCAGGTGCACTGTACTGGCTACGCCCTGTCGCATACTACCGCGACAGAGATTTTGTGTCGTTTGTTTGAGAAATAGATTATAATCGCCACGGTGAGGCCTGTCAGACCACCCAGTGTGGTGAGACAAAATATCGGCGTTGATTCCAGGGTTGAGACCATGCCAACCATCATTCCCGTCAACATGCCGACAATATGAAGGGGGATCATCACTTCAAACGCTCCGAAAAACGGCATAAGGATTAGCGTCAGAAGGAATGATATTCCCATGCCAGACAAACCGCCTGCAATCATGCCCGGAATCATGTTCCAATCGCCGGGTAAAATAAAATAAACCAGTGTAGCGATAGCGGCCCCGGAACCCGCCCCAATCAGCGGGTCTATGATTTTAAAGTTCATGTCTTCTTACTAGGATGTTATAAATTCTGAGAACTAGGGTGACCAATGTGTGAAAACTTGTCAAATGGTTTTTCGCTAACTCTACCAGTTGATTGTTTAAAAGTGACCTTATGACTGATATCGATTTCAACGACGACAATGCTAGGTCTTTTGTTTCCGGTCAGGAGATCGATTCTTTGCAGGCAGATGTTGACCGCTTGCATGACGATCTGGAAAAGGGAGCGGGGCAGGGGAGTGATTATCTGGGTTGGCTCCATTTGCCATCGCGAACTTCCTCTTCACTTCTGGATTCAATTATTTCCACACAAAAAGAAATCACAGATCAGTGTGATGCGTTCGTCTGTGTCGGCATAGGGGGTTCCTATCTGGGTGCTCGTGCCGCGATATCGTTTTTAAATCCAGCTTTTGGGAATCCGCGCGGGCCTGAAATTTATTTTGCAGGGCAGAACATAAGCTCTGATTATCACGCGGATTTGCTCGACAGATTGGCTGATAGAGAGGTCTGCATCAATGTGATATCCAAGTCGGGAACAACGACCGAACCGGCGATTGCTTTTCGATTGCTCAGCAATTTCATGGAAAAAAAGTATGGCAGGGAAGAGTCTCGCAAGCGCATCGTAGTGACCACCGACTCGCAAAAAGGTGCTTTAAAAACTCTGGCGGATGAGGAGGGGTATAAATCGTTTGTTATCCCGGACGATGTTGGCGGTCGTTTTTCCGTGCTTACCCCTGTGGGTTTATTGCCCATTGCCATGACCGGGATCGATATACGCGCATTGTTGGAAGGTGCTGTGCAATCAGAGAACGCATTGACCCAAACTTCTGACTTATCAAAAAACATGGCTTACCGTTATGCGGCGAACCGTCACCTGCTTTACCAAAAAGGAAAAGTGATAGAGCTCATGGCAACGTTTCACCCTGCTTTTGAATATATTCTGGAGTGGTGGAAACAACTCGCCGGTGAAAGTGAGGGGAAAAAAGGACAAGGTATTTTTCCCGCTTCGGCACAATACACAACTGATTTGCATTCCCTGGGGCAATGGGTTCAGGATGGGAACCGCAACCTGTTTGAAACTTTTCTAATGGTGGGAAAGTCGGTCCATTCAATTGAAATTCCTGGTGTTACAGATGACAAGGATGGCCTTGGTTATCTTGAGGGAAAATCGCTGGATTTTGTTAACGAGAAAGCGTACAAAGGGTCGGCGGCCGCCCATCTTGAAGGCGGAGTGCCCAGCCTGACCCTGGCGCTCAAGGAACGTTCGGCGCACAATCTTGGCCAACTTATTTATTTCTTTGAGCGGGCGGTCGCAATGACAGGATACTTGTCCGAGGTCAATCCATTTGATCAGCCCGGAGTTGAGCTTTATAAAAAAAATATGTTTACCTTGCTAAATAAACCTGGTTACGAGAAAGGCAAGTAATATGACAACGGTTTCCCGAAAACTCGAAGATGTGATTCATGAAATTGCGTGTATGGAGTTGGGCGATGAACAACCTGCGTTTCAATCTGATCCCGTTATGGCTCGATTTAAAGAATCGGGAACGGAGCTGTGGGTTGACACAGGAGATCTGGAAAAAGCGCAGTCTATCTGGAAATCAGATTTTACCGCGCTCACCACAAACAATACCTTGGCGAATCAGGTGGTGCAAACCGGGGTGATGGATGAGGTGATTGGTCAAACTGTGACTCGGTTAAAAGAGGTGGCTCCCGATTTGTCAAAGGAAGAGCAGGTCATGGAGATTGGTTTTGTTATCAATTGCCGCATTGCCCTGCGTCTGGTCCGAGCATTCAAGACGAGAGTGAGTGTTGAACTTCATCCATCCATGTCACGGGATATGGAGCGTACCTTGGAATTTGCCCGGCGTTATTACCGCGTGTGTTCGGAGTTTTTTACCATTAAAATTCCTCTAACCCCTGAAGGGTATCTGGCTGTTCGCAAGCTTCGCAAAGAAGGAATGCCTATCAATTTTACTTTGGGATTTTCAGCGCGTCAGAATTACCTGGCCGCGCGACTGTCGAATCCTGACTATGTAAACGTATTTTTAGGCAGGCTCAATCAGGTGGTTACCGAAAATTCAGCCGGGAGCGGAGATCTTGTGGGCGAGAAGGTGACACTGGCTACGCAGGAAGCTCTTATAAATGTTCGCAAACAATATTTAGACATCAGCACGAAGCTCATTGGCGCGAGCATTAGGACAGGCGAGCAGGTTAAATTTCTGGCCGGACTGGATGTTCTTACCATTCCTCCGGCGGCGATGGAACAGTTCGCGAAACTTGAGCAGACCGATTCTGTTGAAAGTAATATAGGAAAAGATATCCAGCCGGGGATCGATAAGAATCATTCCCAGCACAACAGGTTCTCCGCGCTTTGGGAAATGCCGGATACTTTTGTTAAGTTTGTAGATGATCTTTTGGCTGATGTGAAACTGGATAGTATGTCGGGAGAGGAACTTGAATCTTTTTGTAAGGAGCGCAGTGTTGATTTGTTTTATCCTTTTTCCGCCGGGGATTTAAATAAAATATTAGATCGAGGTAAAATTCCCTGCTTTGATGACTGGTCACAGGAAATTGCCCTGGATGATCTCATGACACAGTCGGCTTTGCAGTCATTTACCAAGGATCAGGGTGCGCTGGATGATAGAATTCGGTCGTTCCTGTGATAGTGATTCTGAAGGTTTAGGAGAGTAAATGATTCTTGCAGGAGATATCGGCGGGACTAAGGTTAATCTTGGGCTATACGGTGAGGTTGGCGAGCAGCTTGAACTTTTTAAAGAAGCCCGGTATGAATGCAGAGACTATGCAGGCTTGGACCAGATTCTGGATGTGTTTCTGGCCGAGACGGATCATCGGCCGGAGTTAGCCTGCTTTGGGGTTGCGGGGCTGGTTAAAGGCGGTGCCTGTCGAGTGACCAATTTGGGTTGGAATATTGATTCTTCTCAAATAAAAGAAGCATTGGGCATCAAACAAGTCTGGCTCATTAACGATCTTGCCGCGATGGCTTGCTCGGTTCCTTTCCTGGGCGACGACGATATTGAAGTCCTGCAAAAAGGAGTCGAGGAAGGCGAGGGTATCGCGGTACTTGCGGCAGGAACCGGATTAGGCCAGGCTTTTCTTGTGTCCGGTGGTCATGGGCGTTACCGAATTCTGGAAACGGAGGGAGGTCATTGCGACTTCGCGCCGCGTAATCCTTTCGAGATGGAATTATTACACTTTCTTTTGCAGGAGTTTGAGAGAGTCAGTATCGAGAGAGTTTTGTCGGGTGAAGGAATTTACCGGATTTATCGGTATATTTGCGATAATCAGGAATTGGAGGAACCCGATTGGATCCTCGATGAGTTCGATGCGAAAAGCCTTTCTAGGGTGGTTGTTGAAAACGGTCTCAATGGAAAATCGAAACCCTGCAAAATTGCTATTGAAGTGTTTGTAGAGATTTATGGTGCTGTTGCGGGAAACATGGCTTTGCAGTTAAAGACGACTGGGGGAGTTTATGTGGGTGGTGGGATTGCCCCAGGTTTGGTTTCCTTGATGAAAGACAGGTTTTTCATAGAAAACTTTTTGGACAAGGGCAGATTTCGAGGGTGGCTTGAGCGAATCCCTGTTCGCTTGATTCTCAATGACAAGGCCTCCCTTCTTGGTGCGGCCCATTATGCTTTAGATAAAAAGTTTGTGCGGCTTTGAGTTTTATGTGACGCTGAATATTATTAGAGACAATTTAAGAGAATGGATTTACCGAAATGAATGTTAAAAAAATCGTACTGGCATACTCCGGTGGACTTGATACCTCAGTAATTATTAAATGGCTTCGAGAAAAATATGCTGCCGAAGTTGTGGCGTTCGCCGCTGATGTCGGTCAGGGGCAGGAACTTGATCCTGTTCGTGAAAAAGCGCTCGCAACAGGTGCTAGCGAAGTTTATATAGAAGATTTGAAAGAAGAATTCGTTCGTGACTTTGTGTTTCCCATGCTTCGCGGCAATGCTTTCTATGAGAATGATTATTTGTTAGGGACCGCAATCGCTCGTCCTTTGATTGCCAAAGAACAAATCAGGATTGCTAAAAATTGCGGTGCCGATGGTGTCTCTCACGGCGCTACCGGGAAAGGAAACGATCAGGTTCGTTTCGAGTTGGCTTATATGGACCTGAATCCGGACATCAAAATCATCGCGCCCTGGCGTGAATGGGATTTGACCTCCCGCACCGCGCTCATGGACTATGCCAGGGATCACGGCATACCGATTCCCGTTAGCAAGGACAAGCCTTTCAGTATGGACCGCAACTTGTTTCATGTCAGTTATGAAGGGGGGATACTTGAAGATCCGTGGACTGAGCCGGATGAAGATATGTTTATGATGACCGTTGCTCCTGAATCCGCCCCTGACAAGGCAACTACTGTCGAAATTGAATATGAATCAGGAAATCCTGTTGCTGTGAACGGTGAACGGATGAGTCCTGCAACTTTGCTGGCCCGATTAAACGAGTGCGCGGGTAGTAACGGTATCGGACGTATTGATGTTGTTGAAAACCGATTTGTGGGTATGAAATCGCGTGGCGTTTATGAAACCCCGGGTGGAAGCATTCTGCACATTGCCCACCGCGCTGTTGAGTCCATCACTATGGACAGAGAGGTCATGTGTTTACGCGATTCCCTGATTCCCTCTTATGCCAAGATGATTTATAACGGATTCTGGTACTCGCCAGAAAGGGCTTTCCTTCAGAATACGATGGATGAAACTCAAAAAACGGTGACCGGGACAGTACGCCTTAAACTGTATAAAGGAAATTGTACGGTTATGGGGCGTAAAGCCAGTAAGTCGCTTTATGATGAGAATATCGTCACCTTCGAAGAGGGCGATGGTTACCGTCAGGACGATGCTGATGGATTCATCCGCCTCAATGCACTTCGTTTGAAGATGTATTCCAAAACATACGGTGTTAAATAGGCCCGGAAAAACGGGCTTGTAAAATGCTCAGTCAGAACCGCCGGGTGATTACTTCCTGGTCCAGCCTCTTTAGTCTCAAAGGGTTAGCTTACCCACGCTCTTGATTTGTCTTGCCAATAGAGGTATATATGGCCATGTGAATCCTATTCTGGATATCGATGACGAGAAGAGTCTTCGTGAGTTTTTAACCATCATGCTCGAAAATGAGGGCTATGAAGTGGTGAGTGCCGATAGTGGTCAGAAGGCCGTGGCATTGATTGAAAAGAATGTGTTCGATCTAGTCATCACGGATATCAGGATGCGTCAGTCAAATGGCATTGATGTCTTAAAAGTAGTGAAACAAGTCGGCCCGCAAACCCGTGTGGTGATGATGACTGCCTATGCATCTGCTGAAACCGCGGTGGAGGCGATGAAAATCGGCGCTTACGATTATATTTCCAGGCCATTCAAGGTAGATGACTTACAGATTGCAGAAGCACAATATTAAAAAAACTGGATCTCAAATAATCAAAAATCAAATTTTGTACATGAAAGCCAAGACCTGCCCACTAAATTATTGGACTTTTTTCGTTCTTTTAATTTTTCTCTTCACGTCGCCAGTGAGAGCGGAAGAGAGCGTTGAAGATAGAGGCCCGCAACTCAGTCCATTTTTAGAGGCTGAGTACCTGTATCACTCCGGTGAAAATAAAAAATCACAACTGTTTTATCAGGAGTACCTCAGTAGAAAACCTGGTGGAGATCGTGGTAATACAGCTTTATACAGATTGGGGACTATTCATCAGCAAAGCCGTTCCTTTGCCACGGCAGTGCGGTACTACAAAACGCTTTTAGAGCGCTTGCCTAGCTCATTGTTGGCATACGATGCCAAACTTGGGATGGCTCAGTGTATGTTTGAGCTTGAGCAATATGGGGAAGCGGAGATTTTATTCAGGAATATATCTGCATCGCATCCTGACACCAGAAAAAAATGGGAAGCCAGGATACACCTTGGGAAATTGGATGAAAAGCGATTGGATTACCAATCGGCTATTGAAAAACTCAGAAAAATTTATTTGCAAAGTGATGTTAAGGACGTGCGGAATCATGCGAAGGAAATGATTGACCGGATTATTAAAGAAAAGCTTGGTAAGGTTATGCTGATCGGGCTTTCCAAGAAATACTCCTCCGGCTTTCCTGCTGATCAAATACTGTTGAGGTTGATCTCGATTTACCGGGAAGAAAGAGATGTTGAACAATTACAAATCATATTCGCCAGTTTCTTGCGTTTGTTTCCCGATCATCCACAGCGTTTCGTGATCGAGTCAGGGCTCAAACAAATTGAAGATAATAAAGAGGGTAAATTGCGTCTTGGAGTGGTTTTGCCCTTAACGGGTAAAATGGCATTAACCGGGCAACAGGTTCTTCAGGGTGTTCAACTGGCGATTAATGAATCTGGTTTGGAACGTGATGGGAAATTAGAGGTTGTTGTCAAAGATTCTGCCGCCCGGCCCGTGGAAGAAGTGGTGGGGGAGTTTGGTGCTGACCCCAGTATGATCGGTGTTATTGGTCCGGTATTGAGTGGGTTTGTTAAAAGAGTAGTACCAGTTGCCGATCATTATCGTTTGCCAGTATTTACACCCACTGCATCATTTGCCGGGCTAACAGATTTGAGTCCTTATGTGTTTCGTAATGCAATGACACGAAAACTTCAAGGAAAGTTTATTGCAGACTATGCTGTTAATGTTTTGCAGTTGCGTCGATTCGTTATTGTTTATCCTTTAGAGGGATACGGTTTCGAGTTGAAAGATACGTTTGTTCGTGAAGTTGAATCTTTGGGGGCAGAGGTTGTTTCTGTTGTGGGTTATGAGCGTTCGCAAACCGACTTTAAAGAACAAATCCTTGAAATTGGTGGTATAGACGATGATAAGCTGACGAAGCTTGTGGAAGACCAGTTGAAAACAAATACAGCACCACCCCCGTTAGGTCCAAATGGTCCGATGTCCCGTCCGCTGGCAGAGATGGGTCTCTGGTCAGGTGAAGAGGTGGAAAGCCTGAAAGTTTCCCTGGAGTTGAGCTATGATGCGATTTTTCTACCGGGTTTTTATGATAAGGTTGGCTTGATAGTGCCACAACTTGTTTTTTATAATGTTGATGCAGCAACCTTGCTTGGGGCAGACGGTTGGAACTCCCCTGAATTGGTTAAGATTGCTGGAAATTATATGCGAAAGGGATATTTTGTTGATGGCTTTTATGCGCAATCCAACCGCCCCGAAGTAGTTCAATTCGTGAAGCAGTACAAAAGTTTCTTTGCCGAAGAACCCACCATATTATCCGCACAGTCTTATGATGTCGCGAAAATGTATATTCAATCTATCCAGTTAGGGGCTGAAAACCGTCTGGAGACAAGGGATAAGCTTCTTAGGATTCGTGGGTTTCAAGGAGTTTCAGGAAGGACAAGCATTCTGCCAAATGGTGAAGCTGACAAGAATCTGTTCACCATGAAAATCATCAAGAAAAAAATCAGCGAAGACAACTGATTCCCTTATAAAAGAAAAATAAAGCTTTGTCGCAAGTATTTTTCGATCAGCATATGTTTAAATACCAATGCCTGTGCTGATATAGCTCAGGCCACAAGCGTTCTCAGAAAGTATTTTCTGCTTTGATCTCGGAGGAGATGGTGTGTTTGTCGGGGAGTTGGTGTTTCAGGAATAATTCGAAATGGCCTTCGGGGTCTTCAGAGCTGGTAAGTTTTCCCGATTCGGGATTGACTTTGGTGAACACGGTTTCGTTTGATACAGGGAAATTATAAACAGGCGTATTGGCCAAGGCTCCCATCATGTATTCTAGCCAGATGGGTATCGCGGCGCGGGAGCCGGTTTCGTTTCTGCCAAGAGGTTCATCTTTATCATTGCCTACCCAAACTCCAGTCAGCAATTTAGGTGTGTAGCCCAAAAACCAGGCATCGACGTAATTGTTGGTTGTGCCTGTTTTGCCTGCGGTGGGCCGACCGAGCGAGCGCACTTTTTTGGCGGTTCCTTCCTGAACAACGCTTTGCAGTAGACTGGTAATGATTTGCGCCACTCCGCTGGAGATGGGCTGAGTTTCTTTTCGTTTGGCTGTGAAGAGTATTTCGCCATTCCGGTTCATGATGTACCTGATGCCCTGCGGTTCTACCCGTGTTCCCTGATTGGCAAATGTAGAGTAGGCAGAAACCAATTCGAACAATGTTACCCCGGACGAACCCAGAGCGATTGAAAGATTGCTTTCCAGCCGACTGCTTATTCCCAGGTTCCTGGCCATTTGAATTGCTGAATGCGTTCCAACTTGTTGCAGTAGTTTTACTGTGACGATATTTCTTGAGTGAGCCAGCGCTGTGCGTAGAGGAGTTGGACCATAAAATTTTTCTTCAAAGTTGACCGGTTTCCATTTTTCAAAAGAGTGATCTTTTTCTTTAAAGATGATGGGCGAATCTATGATGATACTGGCCGGGGAGAAGCCTTCGTTGATAGCGGTTGCGTATATGATAGGTTTGAATACTGATCCGGGTTGACGAATTGCCTGCACAGCCCGATTGAACTGGCTTTTGGAAAAATCGTAACCGCCTATCAGGGCTTTGATATGTCCTGTAGCGGGTTCTATGCTGACCAGTGCCGACTCGACTTGCGGTTCCTGTTCCAGCGCCAATGACCAGAGAGAGTCCGCTTCGCGTACACCCAACACCTTGACCAATATTTTATCGCCGGGTTTGAGGGCCTGATTGGGATTGCTGATGCGAGCCCAGCGACCGTCTACCTTGATATTGGGTTCCCGCGCCCACTTCATATCTTTCAGTTCGATGATCCCCTTGCCCTTACCCAGTAAAACGGCAACATGATCTTTATCAACTGTGGTCACCAGGCCTTTGATAATGTTTCCTACTTCCGGCCCCATTCCCTCTTCATCAAATTTATTTATCTGACTTATACTTTTCTGTAATGTTGTTTCCGGGAGGGAAATATTCATGATGCCCAAAGCACCGCGGTACCCGAAACGCTTGTCTGAAATGCGGACATTGTTCTGTACCGCTTTTTGAGCGATGATCTGATTTTCCAAGCCGAGAGTGGTGTAGACTTTGAGCCCGCTCTTATAAACCTTATTCCGTCCATAGAGGGTCATCAGATTTTGG
>Ga0187827_10008472_pt1 | contig 11127 bp, 9 predicted proteins | sample ETNtaG_39_FD_167969 | JGI IMG/M metagenome (GOLD analysis project Ga0187827, IMG submission 167969) | Marine microbial and viral communities from oxygen minimum zone, Eastern Pacific Ocean - ETNP2014_SV_150_PacBio MetaG (Illumina Assembly) | ecosystem: Environmental > Aquatic > Marine > Hypoxic... | reverse complement strand
GATAATAGTAAAAAAATTGAGACAATAATTACTAATATTCCAATAATATCAATCACTCTATTAAGTATAAATTCTAATATTTTTTTTGAAAGGTTTGATAAATTCATTATTTCAAATCTAATTTATAGCTTTGTATCATTTAATTTTTACTGTTAAAATTAATTTTTTAAAAATGTTTGAAAAAAATTGTATTATTTGAGATGGAATAACAGCATTAACGCTTACAAAAGTATTATTAGATTTAAATATTGAAATTGACCTAATAAATAAAAATATATTAGTATTTAGTTTAAAGAATGAAAATTTTAATCCTTGGTAATTCAAACATATTTCAAAGAAAAATATATTATGCCTTAAAAAAATTTAAAAGTCTTGAAATAGAAATAGCAAGTAAAAGAAAAATTAACACAAATTTAAAAATAAACCAACATTATCATTCATATGGAGAAGCAATAAAAAAAACAAACGCAGAAATTGTATATATAAGTCTAATTAATTCCAAACATTATTCTTGGGTCATAAAATCATTAAATGAGAATAAACATGTCATTGTTGATAAACCTTTGACGTTAAATTTTTACCAAACAAAAAAATTAATAAATCTTGCATCTAGAAAAAAACTTTTATTAGCGGAAGCAGTTGTTTTTCATAAACATGCGCGATTTGAAAAAACATTTCTAAAAATAGATTTAAATAAATCAACTAAAATTTTTTGTAAATTTCATATACCTAGATTAGAAAAAAACAACTTTAGAAACTATAAAAAATATGGCGGAGGATGTTTTCAAGATATGTCTCCATATGCCTCATACTTAATTAATATTTTTTTAAATAATAAAAAATACTTATTAAGTTGTAAAAAAAAAATAAATAAAATTGGTATTGTAGAAAATTTTAAATTATCAGCAAAATCTAAAAATATTTTTTTGGAAGCATCTTTTAGCTTTAACTCTTCATATAAAAATGAGATTGTAATTTATAATAAATCTAAAATATATTTTCTTAATTATGCTTTTTCTCCTCCAATTAATAGGTCTTTAAAATTAGAGATATTTGATGAAATTGAAAAAAAACGATATAAGATTAATTATATTAAACAGAATGTTTTTTATACTTACTTTAATCAGCTATTTAAGATAATAAAAAAAAATAAATATAATTTTTTTTACAAGGAGATCGAAAATATTGCAAAAATTAAAAAAAAAATTTCCTAAAATTTTTGTTTGGAGCTATTTAGAAGATTATTCAAAAAAAAGAAAAAAAATTTTGAATCTAATTGATAGAGTTTTTCAATCTGGGAATTTAATATTATCAAAAGAGGTTACGAGCTTTGAAAAAAATTTTTCGAAATTTACTAGTAATGCTTATGGTATTGGAGTTAATAGTGGAACAGATGCATTACAAATATCATTAATGTCTATTGGAATTAAAAAAGACGATGAAGTTATAACGGTTTCCAACACCGCAGTGCCAACTGTGAGTGCAATTGTTGCTTGTAATGCTAAACCAGTTTTTGTTGATATAAATGAACATGATTTTTTGATGAATCCTTCTTTAATTGAAGAAAAAATAAATAAAAGAACCAAGGCAATAATTCCTGTAAATCTTTATGGTCAATCAGCTAATTTTGAAGAAATAAAAAAAATTTCTAAAAAAAATAATTTAAAGATAATTGAAGATTGTGCGCAATCTTCTGGAGCATTATATAAAGGTATGCCAAGTGGTTCTTTCGGTGATTTAGCAGCCTTTTCTTTTTACCCAACAAAAAATTTAGGGGGTTATGGAGACGGAGGTATGATAGTTACAAAAAATAAAAAATTATATCTAAAGTGTAAAAAGTTAAGAAAATATGGAATGTCAAAATTATACTATTCAGAAATACATGGTATAAACTCCAGATTAGACGAAGTTCATGCTGCAATTCTTAATTATAAATTAACTAAATTAAAATCAAATATAATTAAAAGAAGGAATATTGCTAAAATTTATAGCGAAAATATAAAAAGAAATGATTTAATTCTTCCAAGCGAAAATAAAAATAATTATCATACATACTATGTTTATGTTGTGAGACATCAACAAAGAAAAAAATTAATGAGTCATTTGCAGAATAATAATATCTTTTGCAACATATCATATCCATTTCCAATTCATTCTATGAATGGATATAAACATTTTAGTGAAAAAAAAAATAATTTAAAAATTACAGAAAAGTTTTCAAAACAGATTTTTTCTTTACCCATGTATCCTGAACTAAGTATACAAAAATTAGAAAAAGTTATTAATATTATAAATAAATTTTAATATGAATTTTAAAAGAAATATTATGAAATTATTTGCATTTAAAAAAGAAATGGAAAAGTATAAACATTTAGAACAGTCAGACATTAAATCGATTTTAACTTGGAGAAATAAGAGACAAAAAGAAATTAAAACTATTTCAAAAATTATAAATTTAAACAAATGTGAAGGATGGTACTTTGATAAAAATTTTAACTTGCATCATAAAAGTGGACAATTTTTTAAAGTTAAAGGTGTAAAAACAAAAGGAGCAACTGGAAGAGAAGTAAAATCATGGACACAACCAATATTAACTCAAAAACATGGAGGTGTATTAGCCTTTATTTCAAGACAAACAAAAAAATTTGGTACTCAATTTTTAATAGAAGCAAAAATAGAACCAGGTGATGATTCAATTATTAAAATTTCACCTTCTTTTCAAGCCACCCAGTCAAATATGAATAGGGCACACGGTGGAAAAAGACCAAATTTTTATGATATCGTTATAAAACGCAAAGGAGCAGAATTGATATATTATACAATCCACAATGAAGAAGGTGCTCGGTTCTGGAAAAAAAGTAATTGGAATGTAATTGTAAATTTAAAAAACCCTTACGATAAAAGAATTAAAGGAAAAAATTATATGTGGGTAAGCCTTCAACAAATTAAAAAACTTGCATTAAAGAAGCGTTATGTAAACCCGTTTGTAAAAACTATACTTTTTATACTGTAATTTAACTCTTATTTTTCTTTTTTAAGAAATTTACAATATATTGACTTTCCTTATTAACATTTTTTAATATCTTCCCAACGTATTCACCAATTACACCTAAAAATAATATTTGAACTCCAGAAAAAAAGAATATTACTGTTAATAATTGAGAATATCCTTGCGGAACATTTGGATTTATAATTTTTTCTACAATGATAGATATTATAAAGAAAAAACTAATTATTATAATTATAAAGCCCAAAATTGAAAATAAATGTATAGGTATAGTTGAAAAGTTTGTAGCTAAGTTTCCGTAATGCTTTGCTAATTTAAAAAGATTATAACTAGATTTTCCCTTTCTTCTTTCTCCATGAAGAACATCATATGATCCGATGTTTTCTGTAACAGATAAAATCAAACCATCTATGTAAGGAAATGGACCTTCATATTTTATTATTTCATTAACCAAATTTCTTTTAATCGATTTAAAACTACTAAAGTAAATATCTTTTGGTTTTTTAAGTACTAATTCAGCACTTTTATTTGCAATTTTGCTCATTACATTTCTAATAAATGAATCTCTTTTAATTCTATACTTGGTAAAAACCACGTCATAATCATTCGTCAAAGAATATTCTGTAAGCTTCAAAGCTTCTTCCGGTAAATTTTGATAATCATCATCCATAATAATTACTAAATCACCTTCGCTATGTCTCAGTCCAGCTATTACAGCATTATGTTCGCCAAAATTTTTTGAAAGTTTTAAATAAATAATTTTATCTGGATATTTTCTAAATAAATTTATACAATCTTCGTGAGTATTGTCTGGACTGCAGTCGTTAACTATTACAATTTCAATTTTGTAGTTCTTAAAAACTAGTATCAACTCTTCAATAAGTTTGGACAAAGTTTCTGATCCTTTGTAAGTTGGAATTATTAAAGAAATAAGATTTTTACTGAAGTCCATAAATTATCTATAATACTTTTTTTATATTAATAAAAGTCTCAAATTTTTTTAATAAAAAGATTATAAAAAAATTGAGACAATAATTACTAATATTCCAATAATATCAATCACTCTATTATTGTGATAAGTACAAAGTTAATTATGAGGTATTATGTGATATGAAAATAGAAAATTTTATGAAACAAATCATCCAATGTGCAGTTCTTTGTATGAACCTAACGAAAAATTATTAAGATTGTATAATAATTTTAGCGTTGCATATTTGAAAAATATTACTGAAATTAAAACCATTACAGTTGTTAAAATTAGCCGCTTTTTCATTTATCTATGGACGTCCAGATTTAACTTATTATTGTCTGAAAAATTATGATAAAAATAATCAGACAAATATATCTGATTTGTTTAAGAAAATTTGATTTATTAATAACTTTATTAAATGAAATTTTTAGGGATCTTAGTTCTAAAAATTATTGTCCTATGATTTGTTGGACAACTTGAGCACAGGGGGATCAAAATTAATTCAGCTTTTAGTGACCGGCTTAAAAAGAATAATCTTAAGAATAGCTAAGTTCATTAAAATTATCATTGCTGTCAAGAAACTTACATAAAATAAATCTATTAAAGCTTTTATATATAAAAGTAATAATATTTTTTTAAATAAAATAAAATAATTAGAAAAAATGAAAAAAATTAATCTTCCTATAGTAAAATAAAAAAAATATTTAAAAATATTAATATCAGAATTTTTTAAACGTATCAAAAGAGGCAAAAGAAGTATTAAAAAAATTTCTTTATAATGTATATTTGCAAGAAAAATAAAAAGTGTTATTGTTAAATTTGCACCAATAATAAACAATCTTTCATCATGATTTTCTAACTTTAAATGATTTAAAAAATTTATTTTTTTAAATTTAATTAAATGTATTGTTGTAAGTATGAAAAAAAATAAATAACTAGAAATAATTATATAAATACTTTCATTTTTTAGATGATTTTTAGCAATGATTGATAATGCTTTTACTGAAAATTGATTGCCCCATGTAATAGAAAAAACTTTAAGCTTGCGTATCAATAGCTCAAAATTTTCACCAAGAAAATAAGCTGCAAATGTAAAGCATAGTATAAATATAAATAAAGCAAATATGTTTTTTTTAAAATTATATTCTTTTCCTATGAAAAAATTTATTATTAAAGTAAGTGGATAATATTTAATTAATGATAAAATTAAAATTGTTATAAAATTTATAAAAGATTTATTAAAATAAACAATCAATAAAATACCTAAAAATATTAATATATCTAAATTTCCTCTTTCTAAAACTAATAGTACTGGAGGTGAAATTAAAATTAATAACAATAATAAATAATCTAATATTTTTTTTGGATTAATTGATCGTACCAAGTAAAAAATAAATATAAAATCTATTATAAGTGGAAGAATATAAAAATAAAATTTTGTAAATGGTTTAAAAAATGGAATTAAAAGAATTATATTTCCATTATCTAATATTTCTCTAGTGCACTCATTTTTATTAAAAACATCAAAACCTAATTTATTGCATATTGATAATTTAATCATTGCAGCCCAATCTGCAAAAATATATAATCTTCCATCACTTACACTTGGACGTAAGCTATAAGAGTATAATATTCCAAATTTCCATACATAATAAATAGATATTGAATATATAATTGAGATAATAAAATTTTTTTTAAATGAATTTGACATGAAAATAATTTAAAAAATTTAATTTATTGTAAAGTTTTGTTTTCAATATTACCAATGATATATGTATTTAGAATTTCTTTTAGTTTAAACTTTCTATCAATTATTTTTTTTGATTCCAAAAGTATTTGTTTTTCTTCTAATGAAAAAGGAGCAATCATACATATAGAGTTAATTACCTGATCTAAGTTTTGTTTTTCTAGTGCTTTCCAATCTAATTCATAATTTTTTTTTTGAAAAAACGATTTCAAATTTTTAAATAGTAATTCAAGATCAGAAAATTCTATTTTATGTTCGCTTTTATTTAAATCATCCTTAAATTGATCAAAGCTAACTTTACATCGTCTGTATAATTTTTCATTTGGCAATTCTTCTAAAATTTTAAAACGACTTACTCCATTTAAAACTAATATAATACGATTATCATCAGTTTCATTGAAACTTGTAATTTTTCCAGCGCAACCAATAGAATAAAGTTCTGGATTGTTACTTTTAATTTTTTTTTTTTTGTATTTTGGTTGTACTAGGCCAAGCATTCTATTTTTTTTAAGGCTATCATTAATCATTTCGATATATCTTTGTTCGAATATATTCAAAGGAACAGAGGTATTGGGAAAAAATATAAAATTAGACAAAGGTAATACTGGCAGGATATTTGGTAATTTATAATCTGAAATCATAAAATACTATCCTTTTATACTTAAATTTGTAAAATTTATATAGTCAAAAATAAAAAAATAATGAGTTTAATTTTTAAAAATAAAATTGATGAAATACTATATAAGATTAAAAGTAATGAATTAAATTCTGCAAAAAAACTTTCATTAAAATTAATAAAAAAAAATAAAAAAGATTTTCAACTACAAAATATTTATGCAACAATTTTATACAATTTAAAAGAATTTAATCAAGCAATAGAGATATACAAATTAGCTTTAAACTTAAATCCTAATTTTTATCAAGCCCAATATAACCTTGCTAAATTATATTGCGATTTAAAAAATTATGAAAAAGCAAATATAGAGCTTCAAAAATGTCTTAATCTTGAACCCAATTCAATTGAAGTATTATTATTATTAGGAAATTTAAATTTGAAATTTAAAAAATATCAGTTAGCAGAAAAAAATTATTTATCAATATTAGATAAAAATCCTAAAGATTTTAGAGGGTATTATAGTTTGGGAAACTTATTTAAAAAAAAACAACAATTTGAGGAAGCAATTAAGCATTATAACAAAGCAATATATATAAATTCTAAAGACTTTGCTTCATATAATAATTTAGCAAATATTTATCAAGAACAGGGTCAATACAGGCTGGCTATTAACAATTATAAAAAAGCAATTGAAATAAATCCAAAACTGTTAAGTACTTATAGTAATTATATATATTCTTTAAATTTTTTTGAACATTTTAATTATAATGAATTTTTAGAAGTAATAAAAAAATTTAAAAAAAATATTCCAAAATTAAAATTTAATCAAAATATCAAAAAAAATAATTTGAATAAAAAAATAAATATTGGATTTGTATCTGGTGATTTTGGTATACACCCAGTTAGTTTTTTCTTGATTGATTTAATCGATAAAATAAATAAAAAAAAATTTAATTTATTTGCCTATTCTAATTCTGAAAGAAATGATTCTATGACCAATGAGTTAAAGAAAAAATTTAGTAGTTGGATTCAAGTTAATAATATGAATGATGAAACATTAATAAAAATAATTAAGAAAGATAATATTGATATATTATTTGATCTTTCTGGACATACTGGACATAATAGATTATCTATTTTTGTAAATAGAGCAGCTCCAAAACAAATCGCATGGCTTGGATATAATGCTTCAACAGGTTTAAGTGAAATTGATTATATTATAGTGGATCCTCATGTTATTTCAGACAAAGAAAAAAAATTATTCTCCGAAAAACTTTTGTTTATGCCCGAAACATTTCAAAGTATTAAAATTAAGGAAAATATTAAAATTCTAGACAAAAATGAAAATAAAAAAGATGTAATATTTGGTTGCTTTAATAGGTTTTCAAAAATTAATGACGAAGTAATAAATATTTGGTCAAAAATTCTAGGGACAAATAAAAGTGCAAAAATATTTTTAAAAAGTAAAGAGTTTTCAGATATTTATTTTAAAAAAAAAATAATACAAAAATTTAAACATTACAAAATAAATGAGGAACAAATAATTTTAGATGGTAAAGAATATTCTAGAGAAGAATTTATGAATTTATATAATAAGATTGATATTATGTTGGATACATTTCCTTATTCAGGGATTACCACTAGCATAGAAGGTATATGGATGGGTGTTCCATTGTTAACTTTGGTAGGTAAAAGATATTATTCAAGAATTGGATATAGTATAAATAATAATCTCAAACTTAATGATTGGAATGTTTTTAATAAAAATGATTATGTAAGAACAGCCTTATCTAAAGCTGAAAATTATAATGATTTAATCAAACTAAAAGCAAGTTTAAGAGACAGAATAGAAGCATCACCAATATTTGACAGTGACAGTTTTGCAAGAAATTTTGAAGATTTATTATTAAAAATTCATAATTAAAGATAATTTTTTAACGACAGATGACCAAGAAAAATTTTTTTTTATAAAATTTTGTGTTTTATTAAAATTAAAATTATGAAACTTTTTTTCAACTAATAATGACATAGTATCTATAAGATTTTCTAAATCAGGTTCTAAAAATATATTATTATCTTTTTTAATTAATTTACTTTTAATTTTTATAGCAAATGATTTATTAAAATAATCATCTGTTGAACCTCCATCAGTTAAAATTACAGGTAGACCCGAGGAGGCAGCTTCTAAAGGTGGTAAGTTAAAACCTTCAGCTCTGTATGGGGAAACGTAGGCATCACTAGCACCGTATAATAAATTTAAGTTATTGAGTGATAAATTTTTTGATATAACTAAAATATTAGACCAAACTTTTTTATCAATAATTGAATTTTTTTTTTGGACAGTTTTAATCAAATTTTCTGCTTTTAAATTATATAAGTTAGATTGATCTTTTAAAATTAACTTTGTATGTGGAAATTTTTTATTAGTTATTGCAAAAGCCAATATTAATTTATCAATACCCTTATTCCAAGTCATTGCACCCAAATTAAGAAAAATAAAATTATTTCTTGAAAGATTATATTCCTTTCTAACTTTTTTTTTTTCGCTATCGGATATAGGTTTAAATATTTCCTGATTAACACCATGTGGAATAACAAAAATTTTATTTTCTGGAATCCCAAAAGACAAAAAACCTTTTTTTGACCAATTAGATGGAACAATGATTTTAATTTTTTCGTTAATGTTCTTTGAATTATCAATATTTTTTTTACCAACAATTCCGTCTAGATTTTGAAATTCTGAATTACCAAAAACAAATATTTGTTTTGCATTACCACCACTTAAATTTGGTGGATAGGATATTCTATAAATTAAATCAAAGTTGGAATTTGGGTTGGGTTTTTTTAAATTTTTTAAAAAGTCATAATTATCAAAACCACTGTGATTATCGCTTTTATTCCAATTTGGATTGAAATAAGGAACGTCAAAAAAATAAATATCTAAATTTTTATTTTTAATTAATTCTTTTATTTGAAATTGATTTACTAATGCATATGAATGATTAATATATCTCCATCCTTCTATCAAAATTTTTTTTTTCATAAATAAATTCTTAAAAGTTTTTTCATAATAAAAAATTAGTTATAAAATTGTTCTTTCAAATTTTTTAACATGTGTTCAAAATTTTTAAAATTAACATAAAGTTTTCTTTGTTTATCAGATCCTGTGCCAGTATTTAATATTTCTTCCAATATATTAGAATATTTTTTTAAACCTAAAGAAACGATTGCTGGTTCTACTAAAATATAAAGATTCTCAATTGCTTTTCTCATAGATAGTTTTTTAAAGGTTTTAGGATCAACGAACACACCATTAAGTCCGTAACGTGCAGCTTGCCACTTATTTGATTGAAGAATTTGTATATGTGTATCTTGATATGAATCTAATTTTATTAGTGTTACAACAAGAGCTTGAATCAAAGCAACTAAAGCAATTATTTCTTTAAAATTTATAGGAATGTCACAAACTCTTACTTCAACAGTTCCAAACCCAGGGTGTGGTCTAACATCCCACCAAAGATCTTTAACAGAATTAATTATTCCCGCTCCCTCCAAATGTTCAGTTAAATTTTCAAAGTGATTCCAGTTATTTAAATAATCTGGCATTCCTGCTAGCGGTAAAGCTTCAAAAAGTTTTGTTCTATACGAATGAAGACCGGTATCTTCTCCTTCAAAAAATGGTGAAGATGTTGAAAGAGATAGAAGCAAAGGCAAATATACTCTTAGTGCATTGTTTACTTTAATAGCATCTTCAGGATTACTAATTCCAATATGTACGTGTAGTCCCTGTGAAATAAAACGTTTTCCCACCATTTGAAGATCTTTCATTATGCGTTTGTAGCGAAGGTTATCAGTAATAACTTGATTTTTTCCTATGGCAAAAGGATGGAGGCTGGTACAATTTATTTCGGTTTCATAATTTATTAAAATTTCATTAAGATGGTTTAAAGTTTTTCTAATATCTTTTTCTACTTCTTCAATATTTGAACAAATATTAGTATTAATTTCTATCATTGATTCAATAAGTTCACATTTAATATTTTCTGAAAATTCTTTATTTACGTTTGTTAGTACTTTTGAAGATATATTGTTTAAATTTAAATTATTTTTATTAATTAACTGAAGTTCTATCTCCACGCCTATTGTTGGTTCTGGGCTTGAGTTAAATTTTATCATTTATCTTGTGCTAAACCACTTCATATAATTAATCCTACACCTAATTTATCTGAGAGTCAGTCCACGTATTTCTGCATTAATTACTGTCTATCCTGCTAATAATACACTTATTCCGAGTCTATGTTTCACAGTATGAATCGGGTATTATTGGATTAGGGGCGGTGGAGACCGAGAGGCGAAGCCGCCTCAAATTTAAAAGACCTAAAAATTTTTCCCTTACAATTTGTTTTAATTTTAAACAATGACCCTGATAACGGATATTTTTTAATCTCGGAAGTTTTTAAACCCTTTATAGCAGATGTTATAAAAAGCTCGCTATTATTTACTCCTCCAAATGTACAATTTGTAATATTTTTTGCTGGCAAATCTATCTTATGTATTTTTTTTCCTTTAGAATTATAAACTGTAATACATGCGCCACCATAATGGCACACCCAAAGATTATTTTTAACATCTAATGTCATTCCGTCAGGAGATCCTATTTTTTTATTAAATTTCAAAAATATTTTTTTTCTAATTAATTTTAGTTTACTATTGACTTTGATTTTATAAATATTTTTTTTCCTACTATCTGTATGATAAAAAATTTTTTCATTAATAAAAGCAGGTCC
>Ga0187827_10008469_pt1 | contig 11128 bp, 9 predicted proteins | sample ETNtaG_39_FD_167969 | JGI IMG/M metagenome (GOLD analysis project Ga0187827, IMG submission 167969) | Marine microbial and viral communities from oxygen minimum zone, Eastern Pacific Ocean - ETNP2014_SV_150_PacBio MetaG (Illumina Assembly) | ecosystem: Environmental > Aquatic > Marine > Hypoxic... | reverse complement strand
AGCGGCTCGGCGCGAGGATTCTGGGAGATTTTGAAATCATCTATCCAGAAACCGACGATGCCACACCGGATCAGGACGAAGCGCTACGTTTTGCGCGCTATGCCAGTTATGAGCATTGGCGGGCCACACGCGGTCCAGCCGTCTCGAGTGATACTGGTGGATCGATTCGTCTGGCTGGCAATGGCGGTTTGAGCAATGGATCCAATGAAGGATTAGCAACACGGCGGCAATATTCCCAGGGATCACGGGGCGGCTATTTCCTGATGGGCTATACGGCCCAGACGCATCCGATTTACATGCCCGGCTTGAACGAATCCTATGAATTGATCGAAAGCGGTAGCACCACCACTGCGAGTCCAGATGCTCCCATCCCGGTGCGCCTCGACCGCGCGCAACCCGGTGACGAAATCCTCACCCTGGAATATCTGAAAATCAGCAAAGGGGCATTCGAGGAGTATTCCGCCATCACACGTAATCGCATCTGGCCCTATCTGGAAAAGGTTGGTGGTCGAGCCGTTGGGCAGTGGCGAGTCGCCTATCTACCGAATAGTCAGGGAGTGGAAGATGAAGAGTATGACGAGGTCTATAACCTGACGCGCTACGCCAGTTATGATCACTATCTGGCAACTCGTGACAATGCGGTGAGCATGGGCGGCAATGGACCGGACTACCAGGATGTGATCGACGCCGCAGCCCAGCTCGAAGCGATGACCCTCGATCGGTCTACAGAGTTTTTAAGAGGCTCACCCTTCGGCAGTCCACCACAATATGCCCCTGGCATGAATGAGACATACCGCCTGGTCGATTAGGCAGAAATAGGCGCTCCACAATGGCAAGACAAATCCTGCTAATGCTATTGACCTGTTTATTCAGCGCGCAGCTATTGTCACAGACATCCGGCCCCGCACGAGGATCGCTGGTGATCGTCGGCGGCGGCATGCAGGACCTGGAGATATTGCGGCGTTTCGCCGGGCTGGCCGGGGGATTGGATGCGCCGATCGTAGTCATCCCAACCGCGAGTGGCGGCAACAATTATGACCAGTACTGGCCAGGATTAAATCAGTTCAAGGCGGCCGGCCTCAGCAATGTCACCCTGATTCATACCTATGACAGAGCCGTTGCTGACAGCGCCGGCTTCGCCGCACCGATTCGAGAAGCCCGTGGTGTCTGGTTTACTGGCGGTCGGCAGTGGCGGCTCGCCGATTCCTATCTCCATACCCAGGTGCATGAAGCACTGATCGATTTACTGGCGCGCGATGGCGTAATTGGCGGCTCTTCGGCAGGTGCTACTATCCTCGGCTCCTACCTGGCACGGGGCGACAGCGGCAGCAATACCATCATGATGGGGGATCATGAAGAAGGCTTTGGTTTTATTCAGAATATCGCGATCGACCAACACATGCTGAGGCGTAATCGTCAATTCGACCTGATGGAGATCATCGAAGCGAAACCAGAATTGCTGGGCGTCGGTCTGGATGAGGATACCGCTATCGTCGTCAGGGGAAACCGTTTCGAGGTCATCGGTCAAAGTTATATCGCAATCTTCGATCACACTCACAGGCTGGATTCCGGCGGCAAGTTTTACTTTCTCGTTCCCGGCGATCAATTCGATATGCTGCAGCGACAGGCTTACCGGCCGCAGACTACACTACGGCCACTGGAGAGAGTGGTAGAACAGAACTGGTAGAAAACTTGGGGACCTTCTCCATAGCGATTGCTAATGGATAGACCTGATCCCTGAGCTTTTTTACTTCACGGGATTTTGTTTTTCTGTATTGACGTTGAGTGTAAAGATGTCGGGCCTGGCATAATGTCCGACAACATCCAGGTCAAATTTCCCACGAATGATTTCGTTCTTGTCGAGCTCGGCAGTCAAAATGGCATCCTCATCAAAAACCGGGCCCGCCAGAACCTTGCCGAACGGGGAAACGATACAGCTGCCACCGCGAATGAGAATCTTGCCGGGCTCTTCTCCCTGAATCGGATGAAAATCTTCCGGGCTCTTCTCCCTGAATCGGATGAAAATCTTCCGGGCCGTCCGAACGTATCATGAATTGGCAAGCACTTAGCACAAAACATCGCCCCTCCAATGCCACCATTTGCATGGTTGGTAACCAGACGTCGCGATCATCAACAGTTGGTGCGCAATAGAATTGAACACCCTTGCCATACATGGCAAGCCGGAGTTGGGGCATGTAGTTTTCCCAACAGATAACGGCGCCAAGAATCCCGATGTCGGTTTCAGGAGCAGGTAATGTCGAGCCATCGCCAAATCCCCATACCACACGTTCCATGGCCGTAGGCATAAGCTTGCGGTGTTTGCTGATCAGATCGCCTGCCGGGCTGAAAAACAAAGCCGTGCAATAAAGTGTGCCCTGGTCTCGCTCGATGGCGCCGACGACAAGATAGGCATTAGTGGAGGCCGCAATTTTACCTATCTTTTCCGTGTCCTCGCCGGGCACATCGATGGCGTTGTCATGATAGCGGCGAAACAAATCACGCCCTTCATCAGAGCGCATTCCCAAACGTACACCGAAATCCAGGCCCTTGGGATAACCGCCAACAAAGGCTTCGGGAAAAACGATCAGTTTTGCCCTGGCAGTAGCTGCATCTTGCGCCAGATCGGCAAGTTTCTCTAATGTACGCTCCTTGTCGAACAACACTGTTCCTGCTTGTACAACCGCACCTGTGATTACCTTCATCGGATACCTCAATTTATATTTGCACTCACGTATTCGGGGAGATTATCTACCTGGCGCACCGAACACTATCTATCTGTTGCATAATTTTTGCCTCTGTATCAGTAGTCGGTCTGGGCTTAGTAAAATTCCGTGTGACTTTGGCAGGTTCCTGGCAACTATGGAAGTGAGTCAAGGCAGCCGCACGGGCATAGTCATGGCGCCGTTACCGGCGGAGTCCCAAGCGGCGAAGCGAACCCACTTCTGGCCGGTGGCGTCGAAAGGGATCTGAAATTGCGTCGAATCGAAAGGCAGCAGGTCCGTGGCGGAAACCAGGGTGGATCGCGTATCGACGCCGTCGCCGGTCACCACTTCTACAAATTCCAGTGGAAAGGTCCAGCTCACTTCTGCGGTAGCCAGGGCAGTAGTTCCACTACCGCTATAGGAATGTTCCGGAATCAGCACCTCACCGCTGCTGACGAAGTAATCTCCAGATTTCAGTGTGTTGGTGATTGATGAATAATCATTGCCAGCCGGAAGTTCATCGAGTCTCAGATAGGTCACTGGACCGTTAGCATAGATGTCATCACCGGGCGCCTTGAAATAAGTTTCAGTGATTGCCAGCAGCGACTTAAGAGGCTTGTCGCTATGGGCAATCCAGTTGTTCATATCATCCAGTAGTGGAATTACCCGGTAGTCCGACAGGCGTTGTTCGGAAAGGTCCGAACCCATACCCCAACGCCAGCCCGCACCACGATAACTGTCATGCAGGAACTGGGTCGAGTCGGCCACGGCGTCCGGATAACCGGTGGAACCCTTGGTGCGTGGATGGGGCATGTAGATGAGCATGTTTTCATTCTCGACCATGGTCATCATGTCCGCGATGCTGCCGATGTTATACATCCTGCCATACTGGGGATGCTCGGTGATTAACGGTGTTCCAGGCGCGCGCTCATCGACATAGTAAACCGGAAGGGAAAATAGCAGGTCCCAGTGACCACCCAGCAGGTTGCTGTTCTCCATCTGCGGCATCACCATGAAATCTGCATCAGAATGCCGAACCGCGCCTTCGAATAGCCAGTGCTGCTCCTGTAATTGAGTTACTTCCCTGGGTCTATCCACTGGGCCGGCGATGTTGATGCCTGCCGATCGCAAGACTTCAAAATCTCTGAGCCGCGTATCCAGGCTGCCGGAAGCAATGAGTTCACGACCCATGTTGGTGTGATAATGGGAACCCATGACCTTGTAACCAGCCAGGGGCTGATAGACATCGCCATTGGTGAACGCCAACGCCGCTGCGAAGGCATCGTCACTACTACCCAGCGTCGGCAAGAAATACGCGGCCATCTGCTGCTGAGATCCCGGTGGCGCGCTATACAGGGACCAGTTCGCCAGATAGCGCTCCACCACTTCCTGCTCCCCTTGGCGAATACCGATGCTGAAGGAGTCATCATTGTCCTTGCGGTACCAGTTATTGCCCACATTGATCTCGACTTCCCGTGCCCAGAAAAAGGTATGGGGTGGCGGGAATGCCGCGATTGCTGCGCCGTTGGTTTCTGCCACAACCAGCCGATTCGCAGCCTGCAGCACCACGTGATCAGCATTGGCAGGACCCTGCAAAGTATAGGATTGCAGCAAGCCTCCCGTATCGTGCCAATTCACGTTGCCAGTAACGCCCGAGTCCAGACCGGTAATGCCGACGTCGTACTTGTACGCCACCGATGGCAATGCTGTGCTGGCGAGTACTTCGGCTCGCATCAGGTTGGTGCCAGCGTAAACGGTGAATACAAACTCGCCTGAAAAGGAGCCCAGGCTGACCTCGGAATAGCTGACCTCTACCCGCGTACCCTCTGCCACCACAGCGCAATCATCCACCCGATAACTGAGTTCGTCTCGGCGAATCTCATCGCTTGAGCGTGGCAGGCCAGGCTGGCTCGCCACTCCCTCCATGGGCGGAGGATTACCGCGAAACTCCTGCTGGCGAAGATCCAACGGCGCATCCCAGAACACATCCCATTTGTGTCGGTCTATCACCGCATCGGTGAGTTCCATTCCCAGCTCTCGCATCGGGCTGAGTTGCTGGTTGCTTATGCGTCGTAAGCCTTCGACAATCCTGTATTCGAAACGGCTGTCGGTTAGCAGGGTTATCCAGTCGTCATTGCCGCTGCGAAGTTGCAGATGCTTGATCACCGGCTGTTGCTGCTCCACTGCCAGCAGCAGACTTAATTGCTGGTCATCCGTGCCGCGCCAGTCTAGCCTTAAACCGTCTGCGCTATTACTTGCCTGGATTATGCTATCGGAGTCGAATCCCTGCAGCCGACATTGCAGCGTCTGGGTTGTTTGCGCGAACAAGGCGCTCGAAGCAAGCAGTAATAGTGAAAACAGAGTGAATTGTCGTCGCCGAATCATGAATACATAATCAGTATTGCGGGGCTAAAAAAAGGACGGTGAGAAACCAATCTCCCTACCCCCTTCGCCCATCTAATGGCGTTGCGTTAACGACTCCAGCTCGGTAGCCAGGTATCGTCTTCCTCACCAGCCGCATCCTGCTTGCGGGCACCACTTAACATTAATGGCATAGCGTAGTTCGCCTCATGGCAGGCGTATTCAAACAGGTCGGCGTCGGTCAATTGCATCTCAACGATAGCGGTGAACCTGTCATCAAACATTTCCGCATCGTCGACCGTCCATTCATATTGCAACCGGTCCTCATCCAGACGCGTGAATCGTTCGGTGAGCGTCATGTTCTCACCGGTACCATTGAAGCGACTGAGATGTGTGAAGTTAGTAGTCGTCACGACAAATGTATCGCCGTCCCACTGCCCAATCGAATTGCCTTTCCACTGTCGCACATCGTCCGGCAGAGCCTCACCCCCGCTGGTAGGGATGACGCGATGATCATTGACCATCTCGGTCTGAATCACAATATGGTCTTCGGTCTGTATCAGCTTCATCATGTTGTTGTAGGCACCGGAGCGCATAGGAGGCCCGGCGTTAAATCCGAGGATGCAGCGATCATACAGGTTGCGGTCTTCCGGCCCTTGGGGAGAGCGGCGCTGCAGCGCACGATAGTATGCCGCCGCTTCCCGACCCCGATCTGTCATACCCGGCATGCGTCCGTTTTCAGGATAGATAAGCTGCGAAGTGCGCATGGTGGTGGTCATGGTAGTGCCCTGATCCAGGTAGAAGGTGTTATAACCTACATCCAGGTCCCTCTGATCGAATTCACCATCGAATTCGGCAGTAGCCCGGGCTTCCCTACCGGCACGCACTGCGGCTTCGTAATCCTCGACTTCATCAGCAGTCAGAAATTCCTTGTCGGCAAAGGCCGCCGGCCGTTGAAAAGGCGTGACCGTGCGGAAATCCCAGTTGCCCTGCAGGCTGGGTTTACCCCAGGCTTTCATGGGCACATCTGCCAGGCTTGCCTGAGCGATAGCCATGCTGGCAATTGAAACTGCTAATGAGCGTAGTATTTTCATGTGTCTCATAAGTGGTTCCTCCTTATTGATCAGCGGGATTCTCTACCAGGGAGCCTGCGCTTTCGCGGGTCGATCCATCCAGATTCCTGGGTCCATCGTAGCCTCTCCGCAAATGGTCATACAACAGGTCTTCGGCCAATTCTACGCATTTATATTCCAGAATGCGTGCGTTCTCTTCCAGGCGTCGGTACAGCGGCATACTGATAGTCCAGGGTCTACTGAACACTTCTTCATCGGTGATGGTTGCTTCGTACTGGATATGGTTTTCACCCATCGGGGTATAGCGTTCTTCCACGTGAACTGAGCCGCTGTGGTAATTACCCGAGGCATCGAACCAGGTATCTGGCATCTGAGAAGTTACATCGACTACCAGCGTATTGCCTTCCCATCTACCCAGCGAATAGCCCATCCACGACGGCAGTGGAGCAGAGGAGCCAGGTCTCTCCATAAAGATACTGCGGCTATTGCCACCCCATTCATAGGCGATAAATATTTCGCTGTCCGTCTGCAAGATTTGCAGTGGCGCCGGCATATACGTCAGGCGAGGTATACCAGGGATATAACATTTAGCAGCCGGGTCCAGGTTGACCCAGTCCGCACGATTGGTATCTCGTTGTGCCAAAGCACTGGGCTGATAGGGTATCTCTCCGCCAACCACAACACTGGTTCCGGCGGGAATTCCACCGTGGGCACCGATTACACCGGTCACAGGCATCTTGCTGGCTGCATGACCTTCCAGATTCCAGGCGGCGGAGCCCAGAGCCTGCCATATACCGGAGATGTCCTGCGCAGCGGATTCTACTACGGCGGCGGGAGTAGTGCTGACTGCTGTAGCATCGGACACTCGATCCATCTCGGTGGATTGCTCAGGTGCCAACAAGAAAAAGAACATGGCCCCCAGAATAGCAACCACGCCAAGAATAATGGCGATGAACATCTGTGGGTTTGATTCGCCTCGCTGGGTCGCCTTCAGTCTCTTTATTCCGGTGCTTCTTATAGTTACATTCATATTCACGACACGTCCTTTTATGATGCTACTTTCTCAAACAGGACAGCCGGTAGCCAGATTATCGATCATCATCGTCGGGAAAGTCGCCCGGCGGTGCACCCGTCCCGGTTGATCCCATGAAGATACTCGTGCCATCTGCAAAGGTGATGTCCCGGCCGCTGCCGCGGCACTTTGGTATGCAGTCCGGATCTTTACTCTGGTAACCGCGCACCCGTATCTCGGTACCGGGCAGTAGGATCTGGTCGGTAAGGCCCGCTCGTAACAACGTATTGGGTGTGCCACCCTCCAGCATCCAATCCTCGGTACTGCCATCTTGCAGGGTTGCAGTTATATGCAACCAGCTGTGAGGGTTAACCCACTCCATGCGGGTGATAACGCCGCTTATATTAAATGGTTTTTCCATATCAAATTCGGATGAGAACGCATGGTGACTCTGTACGGGTGATTGCAACAGCACCACAGATCCTACGACCGCCAAACTGGCAATAAGTCGTTTCATTGTGGTTATCCTCCCTAGGCTTGATTACTCTTCACAGTGAGTTTGCCTCAGCTGGCTAGCTATTTCCACTAAATCCCGCAATCCATGAGTGCGCGGAACATTCAGAGGGGTTATATTGAGCAGTCTCTTGAGGGACGTTAAAACCAAAAAAGATCAAAGCAGGAGACAGACATGACAGCACCCAATAGTACTCGAGCCGCGCTAATCTCCCTGATGCTGGCGATTCCGACGCTCGGCATAGCTCAAGAAATCATCGACACCGACACCCATCGCCTGGAGGAAGTTGCCGAGGGCATCTATTTTGCCACTGGCAATGGGGCACTCTACACAATGAGCAATGCCCTGATCATCGAACGTGACGAAGATGTCGTAATCATCGACTCCCACATTACTCCAGCCGCCGGGCGAGCCCTGCTCGATTCAATTCGTGTAGTTACCGACAAACCGGTTACTACTTTAATCAATTCCCACTTCCATTATGACCATGCCAACGGCGTGCCGGCATTTGGCCCGGATATCGAAATTATCGGGCATGAAGTGACCTACCAGAAGCTTACCGGTGATCCAGCCAATGAACAGACTTACCTGTCATCACTGAATCGCTTCGATAATACGGTAGCCAATCTGCAACAACGGATTGCCGATGCCAGTGGTGCTGAAAGAGCAGAATTGCAGACCCAACTGGAATTCTGGCAAGCCCATGTTCGCGCCCAGGATGAAATTGTTTTTACCCCACCGACTACAACACTCAAAGACACCATGACGCTGTATCGCGGTGGACGGGAGATTCAACTGCACTATTTCGGTCGCGCCCATACCGGTGGCGACCTGGCGATCTATCTCCCACAGGAAAGAATCGTGTTTACCGGCGACATGATGCTCGGTGGTATTTCCTATATGGGCGACGGTTATGTCGCCGAATGGGCAGACACCTTACAGGGGCTGAAACAACTGAGTTTCGATCTGGTATTGCCGGGCCACGGCCCGGGATTCCGCGATCTGGATCGTATCGACAATGTGCAGGCCTATTACGGCGATCTCACCGAAGAAGTGCGCCGACTGAAGGCGCTGGGCTATAACGCCGAGGAAGCGGCGGCCCGCGCCGACCTGCGTCAACATGCCGATACGCTGGGGGTGGATCAATTAGGCGCCAACCTCGAAGCGGTGCAGCGCATGTACGACATTATGGATGGCAATATCGACTGATGGATGGCAATCCAGAGAGGTAAAGGCTAATGAAAAGTGTGCTTCAAGCAAGTGTAGTTTCGATTCTCGTAATCCTGCTCACCAGCTGCGGAGGTGACGACAGTGGCAATACGGGCGATGCCGAACAAACCGGCATTACCGATAATGCCGGCATGGTGGAACGAGTCGATCCACGACTCGATGCGCTGATCCCATTCGATGCCAATATCCAGAAGCTGGCCGGTGGATTTGCGTTCACCGAGGGACCGGTGTGGGACCGCCGTACCAATCAACTCTACTTCAGTGACCTGCGCAGCAATGCCATACACACCTGGAGCGATGCCGCCGGGCTCGGCACGTTTCTGCAGCCGGTCTTCGAAGGCGATGCCGGCCATCCATCGGTGGGTTCCAATGGCTTGAACATTGACTCACAGGGCAGGTTGCTATTAATGGAACATGGCAGCCGTGTCGTGTCGCGCATCGAAAACGATGGCAGTCGCACTACACTGGTGGATCGCTATCGCGGCATGCGTCTAAACAGCCCCAACGATTCAGCATGGCATTCCAACGGCTGGCTGTATTTCACCGATCCTCCCTATGGGCTGGTTGGTCTGGAAGAGGATCCGCTTCGGGAGCTTGACTACAATGGCATCTACCGGCTCAGCCCCGCAGGCGAAATTCAACTGTTGGAGCGGAATCAGACCCGCCCGAATGGCATAGCCTTCTCGCCAGATGAGCAGACGCTCTACGTCGCCAACTCCGATGCCGGCAACAAGGTATGGTATGCCTACAATGTGGTTGGCAACAGCATCATCGGTAATCCGCGCGTGTTCTATAATGTTAACGACCAGAGCAGCGAGGGGGCGGCCGACGGCATGAAGGTGGACATAAATGGCAACCTCTTTGCCACGGGACCGGGAGGAGTATGGGTCTTCGCCGCAGATGGCACTCATCTGGGCACCATAAAGCCCGATGAGGTGCCAGCCAATGTCGCCTGGGGAGACGATGGCTCGACGCTCTACATGACAGCCCGTACCGGACTGTACCGAATCAGGCTGACGACCAGTGGTGTCATCCCTTAGGTCCCGGTAGCCGGGCAGCTGCATGAGAAACTTGGGACCCTCTGGCGCTGGTTACAACGCAATCTGGTATTATTGACTGCAGTCGCTTTTCTCTGCTTGTAGATGCTGAAAATAGCGCTGTTTTGGTAATTCCGCTGGAAATTGTCTACTTAATGCAGAAAAATAGCCGTCAAGCTGATATTGATCAAATTTCAGAAGAACCGGATACTTAGAATTGAAAGTTTATTGCAGGATTTAACCCATGAAAAAAGCTAACGTTACGAAGCTTATTTGTTCACTACTATTTCCCTTCACCATGACATTTGGCGGTAGTTCATCGGCCCAGTCCGTCGACGACATCGTGCTCAATGTGTACAAGCTCGAGATCTGTGGCTGCTGCGACGGCTGGATCACACACATGGATGAGCGGGGTTACAGCTCCAACATTTTCCATCCGGCAGACCTGAATGGCATGAAGGAAGAGTTTGGCATCAAACCTCAATGGCAATCCTGTCACGTCTCGGTGACCAAGGATGACTATCTGTTCGAAGGCCATATTCCGGAGAAATTCATTGCCCAGTTTTTGGCGGCTCCACCAGAGGGCGCGCTAGGTTTAGCCGTTCCCGGCATGCCGATCGGCGTTCCCGGTATGGTGATGGGCAATCGCTTCACTCCCTTCGACGTTTTGTTGATGAAGAAAGACGGAACCGTAGACGTCTTTGCCAGCGTCAAGAAAATGGAAGATCAGTTCTAGCTATATCTCACCGCGCTGCGCCGCCTGGTTAATCAACTCGGCGGCCCGGAAGGCCAGTGCCATGATGGTCATGGTGGGCTGACCCCTTCCCGAAGTCACTAGCGTGCTGCCATCACACATAAACAGATTGGGGACATTGTGGGAGCGGTTGTTGCGGTCGATTACCGAACTGGCAGGATCATCGCCCATTCGGCAAGTTCCTAATAAATGTACGTTACCGGTCTGTCCTGTTTCAGGATAGTAGCCTTCCATCTTCGTCGCACCAGCCGTTTCCATCAGCTCAGCCGTTTTATCGAGGAACCACTTCATGGTTGCCAGATCATCCGGGTGATCTAAGTAAGTACACCGAATTGCTGGACGTCCGAATTTGTCCTGATAATTGGGGTCAAGTGTCACGTTATTTGTTTCTTGAGGAAGCGAAGTCGTATGACCATCAAATGCAGCCACATGGGTAAATTCCGTC
>Ga0187827_10008468_pt1 | contig 11129 bp, 9 predicted proteins | sample ETNtaG_39_FD_167969 | JGI IMG/M metagenome (GOLD analysis project Ga0187827, IMG submission 167969) | Marine microbial and viral communities from oxygen minimum zone, Eastern Pacific Ocean - ETNP2014_SV_150_PacBio MetaG (Illumina Assembly) | ecosystem: Environmental > Aquatic > Marine > Hypoxic... | reverse complement strand
AGTTTTTTTTTTAAAAAAAAAAGACCAGCAAAAAAGCTGGCCTTAATATTATACTCTAATTTCTAGAATCTATCCATTCATAGAAACTAAAAATTCTGCATTGTTTTCTGTGCGTCTAATGCGATCTTTTAAGAATTCCATAGCCTCAAGCGGAGTCATGTCTGCAAGATGTTTTCTCATAATCCACATACGTTGTAATTCATCTTTACCCATCAATAAGTCTTCTCTACGTGTACTCGAATTTACAAGATCGATAGCTGGGTAAATACGTTTGTTAGCAATTTTTCTATCCAATTGCATTTCCATATTCCCAGTACCTTTAAATTCTTCAAAGATAACTTCGTCCATTTTAGAACCAGTATCTACAAGAGCAGTAGCGATAATTGTTAAAGAACCACCATTCTCTATATTACGAGCTGCACCAAAGAAACGTTTCGGTTTATGAAGCGCATTGGCATCAATACCACCAGACAATACTTTACCTGATGCAGGGGAGACTGTGTTGTAGGCACGGGCTAAACGTGTAATTGAATCTAATAAAATAACTACATCATGTCCGCATTCCACCATTCTTTTGGCTTTCTCTAGAACAATATTGGCAACTTTTACGTGTCTATCAGCTGGCTCATCAAATGTAGAAGAAACAACTTCTGCATTTACTGTACGAGCCATATCAGTAACCTCCTCAGGTCTCTCATCAATCAAAAGTACAATCATGTAAACTTCTGGGTGATTTTTAGCGATAGAGTTGGCAACTTCTTTCAATAAAACAGTTTTACCTGTTTTTGGCTGAGCAACAATTAACCCACGCTGACCTTTCCCAATAGGAGAGAATAGGTCGATGATACGAGCTGCAGTTCCAGCTTTATTGTCGGCCAAATTAAATTTCTCATCTGGAAATAAAGGAGTCAAGTGTTCAAAGGCAACACGATCTCTAACGTAGCTAGGATCACGACCATTGATCTTCTCAATATTTTTTAAAGGGAAGTATTTTTCACCTTCTTTTGGAGGGCGAACGACTCCTTTTACGCTATCACCTGTTTTTAAACCAAAAAGTTTAATCTGTGAATGTGATACATAAATATCATCAGGAGAACTTAAATAGTTATAGTCTGACGAACGTAAGAAACCATAACCATCAGGCATGATTTCTAGAACTCCTTCGCTGGTAACAATTCCTTCAAACTCAAATTCAACATAACCTTTCTTCTCAGTTTTACGTTGAGGTTGATTACGCTGTGCATTACGCTGTGGAGAGGGTTTACTAGCAGGTTGCGAAGGACTAGTTTTTGGAGATTCAGGAGTTTTTTCATCAATAGGAGCTTCCACCTTTTTGATAGGCTCAGGAACTTTTATTGGTTCAGAAACTCTTTGTTCTGCTTTTTTGATGCGATCTAATTGAGATTCCTGCTTTCTTCTAGGTCGAAGAACGCGTTCTCTTGGGTTAGGTCTATCAGGGTTTTTTCTTGCCTGTAAAGTTTTTTCTGTTGGTTTAGTTATCTCCAAATCCTCTGTTGTGTCTGATTTCGGCTTACTAGCTTCAACTTTTTCAACTTTTGGAGTTTCCTTTTCAGCAATTTCTTTTTTAACAGCTTCTTTTTTTTGTGCCTTAATTTTAGGCTTCGGCTTTTCTTTAGGCTTCGGCTTTTCTTTAGGTTTCGGGTTGATAGCCTGAACATCGAGGATTTGATAAATCAAGTCCATTTTTTTAAGTGATCTGAACTTAGGAACATTTAATCCTTTAGCAAGCTCCTGCAACTCAGGGAGCAATTTGCCTTTTAGTTCTAAAATATCGTACATAGATTTTATGTTATGGGTATAGATAAAGTCGAGAAATGACTTATTAGTATCGAAATGATAATTTGTGAATTTGTTTCTATTAATCTTGAAACAAGGAATGTTATGCAATTATACGAATTATTCGCTAAAGGTTAAAAATTACAGGTTAAAAGTTTTGAGTTCGTGATTTGAATAGTAGATACTTTGTATGTCATTTTATTGGTCATTAATCATTATTATTTATCGCATTATTGACTATTTTTGGGCAAAAGAAAAAAGATGATACAAAGAATTCAATCCATATACTTACTTGTTGCCACTATTGCTATGGCCTTAATCTCCTTTAAAGTCCCTATTTGGACATTGAATGCACAACTGTTTATGGCGCAAGACGATACGAAGATGTTTGTCTTAACTGTCGCTGGAGCCTTATTGAGTTTGATTGGAATATTTATGTTTAAGAATCGTAAGCTGCAAATGAAGCTAATTAGATTAGCAGTGTTAGTAGAAATGGTAATCGGAGTGCGCTTATTTATGGTTCTGCAAGAATTTGAAGTGTCTTTAAATATAAATTGCATTCTCCTTCTTGCTTTTGCTTTTGTAGCTCTGATTATGGCTTATAGAGGTGTAAAGAAAGACGATGACTTAGTGCGTTCGGTGGATCGTATACGTTAACGTTTCCCCAATTCTATTACTTCCAAGTCTTTGATGTCTTTGCCGTCTATGGTAAAGCGTAGCAATGTTTTTACCTGGTGGAAACCATGTTTTCCAGCTGCTCCTGGATTCATATGGAGTAATCCTAAATCCTTATCGTACATTACTTTTAAAATATGTGAATGCCCACTGATGAATAATTTTGGTGGGTTTTTCTTTATGGCTTCTTTTATAGGAGGTGAATAACGCTTCGGGTAACCACCAATATGTGTAATCCAAACATCAACACCTTCGCACATAAATCGTTGGTGTAAGGGGCATTCTTTTCGGATTATTGCTGCGTCTATATTCCCGTATACAGCTCGTGTAGGTTTAAACTTATTCAGTTTATCTAGAACATCTATTTCTCCAATGTCTCCTGCATGCCATATTTCATCACATTCTTTAAAGTGTTTGAATATGGCAGGGTCTAAATATGAATGTGTGTCCGAAAGGAGTCCTATTCGTTTCATTTATTATTAGTCGTTATTTCCTGGTTGTTCGATGCGAACTTTTTATTTTTACTAGATACTAGATACTAGATACTAGATACTAGATACTAGATACTAGATACTAGATACTAGATAACTAGTTCCTCGTTCTTAGTTGTTTGTCGTTTGAGGAAACCAATTATTAGTTTAATTTCACATATTCGAGAAAGATATTCAAATTCTCAAATCTTCAAATCATCAAATAGTTATTAATTCATCAATCTTAGTATTTTTGTAGCAAATAGACATTAGTGAGGTATTTTATCAGTTTAGCATATAAAGGAACCAATTTTCATGGATGGCAAGTACAGCCTAATGCTGTAAGTGTTCAAGAGAAGATTAACGAAGGGTTATCGATGCTCTTAAAAGAGGATGTGATGATTTTAGGTGCGGGAAGAACCGATTCTGGTGTGCACGCAAAACAGATGTATGCACACTTTGATACCGATAAAGAATTCGATTGTGAGAAAATCGCTTATCGCTTAAATTCATATATCGATGATGCGATTCTAATTAAGTCTATTTTTCCTGTGTCAGAAACGGCCCATGCTCGATTTCACGCAACTGCTCGCGCTTATGAATATTGGCTTTGTCAAGAGAAAAACCCTTTTCTGAAAGATGGAGCTTGGTTAATGTATTCTAATCTAGATTTTGATTTAATGAATGAGGCTGCAGCTTACCTCACTGAAGTGAAAGATTTCACCAGTTTTGCTAAAATCCATTCTGATGTAAAAACTCATATTTGCGATGTTCGTAAGGCAACTTGGGAGCAAAAAGAAGAGATGTGGGTTTTTACGATTGAAGCTGATCGATTTTTAAGAAATATGGTTCGCGCTATTGTGGGCACTCTAGTTGATGTAGGGAAAGGAAAGATGACGCTTCAAGAATTTAAAAATGTGATTACTAAAATGGATAGAAGCTCGGCTGGAGTTTCAGCTCCAGCTCAAGGTTTATATCTCGTAAAAGTTGAGTATCCTCAAGAACTATTGAATGGCAACTGAGAAGAAGGAAAGTATAATTGATTTAAAGCTCTTATCAAGAGTATTGAGTTTTGTGAAACCTTACAAGACTATTTTCTTGATCAGTGTTTTCTTTAGTATTGCTTTAGGGGTACTCTCTATTGCTCGTCCTATAATAATAGAGTATACCGTAGACAATTTCATTATCGGTAGAGATCCTGAGATGTTATTGAAGTATACGCTTATAATGATAGGCTTATTGCTTTTGGAATCTATTTTTCAGTTTCTATTTATGTATGCTGCCAACTGGATTGGTCAGTCGGTGATTAAAGATATTCGCGAAAAACTCTATAAGAAAATCTTATCATTTCGTTTAAAGTATTTTGATAAAACTCCTATTGGAGCACTGGTTACTCGCTCCGTTTCGGATATAGAAACCATAGCAGAAATCTTCTCTCAAGGAATACTCGTTATTTTTAGCGACATCTTTAAGATAGTTATCATTGTTGCGTGGATGTTCTCTAGAGACGTGATGCTCAGTTTAATTTCTTTAGCCGTGTTCCCCATTTTAATTTGGGCTACAAAGTACTTTCAAAGAGCCATGAAAAGTGCTTTTGAAGATGAGCGTTTTGCCATTTCAAAATTGAACACTTTTGTTCAAGAACATATTTCTGGAATGAAAATCGTTCAGATTTTTAACAGAGAAGAAGCAGAACTTGAGAATTTTAAAGAAGTGAATGCCACTTTCAAGGAAGCAACTATAAAAGCTATTTGGCACTTTTCAATTTTCTTGCCTGTTATAGAAATAATGAGCGCTTTGTCTTTAGGTGCTATGGTTTGGTATGGCGGATTAGATATGATTATGGGAGGTGAGGTTACTCTCGGTTTGATGATGGCATTTATTTTGTTAATCAATATGCTGTTTAGACCTATTCGTCATTTAGCAGATCGTATAAACACATTGCAAAGAGGTATAGTTGCTTCTACTAGAGTTTTCAGAATTTTAGATACCGATGAGTTTGTTACGTCTAATGGTAGTTTACGGTTAGAGAAAGTACAAGGAAATGTAAAGTTTCAGCATATAAATTTCTCGTATAAAAAAGGAGAGCCTGTTTTAAAAGACATCAATTTCGAAATTGAAGCTGGAAAAACATTGGCTTTAGTTGGTGCTACAGGAGCTGGTAAAAGTTCGATAATTAATCTCCTATTACGCTTTTATAATATCGATTCGGGAACTATTTTATTAGATGATAAAGACATTACCAAGTATGATATCAAATCGCTTAGGAGTAAGCTTGCTTTAGTACTTCAGGATGTGTTTTTATTCTCTGATTCTATATATAAGAACATTGTTCTTGATAAAGATATACCAGTAGAGGAGGTTCGGAAGGCTGCCAAAGCTATTGGTTTAGAGGGGTTTATAGAGCGTCTACCTGGTGCTTATTATTATAATGTGCACGAAAGAGGGGTGATGCTATCCGCTGGGCAGCGACAGTTGATCGCCTTTTTACGGGCTTATGTATGTAATCCGAGTGTATTAATTTTAGATGAAGCGACGTCTTCTATTGATACACAAACAGAACACTTAATTCAGCAAGCAACCGATAAGCTTACCCAAGGTAGAACATCCATTGTAATTGCACACCGTTTGGCAACCATTCAAAATGCTGATAAAATATTGGTGATGGACAATGGACGAATTGTGGAGTCGGGGACTCACAAAGATTTACTCGAGCAAAAGGGATATTACAGCAAGTTGTTTGATTTGCAGTTTAGTTGATGAATCAGGAGTCAGAATGCAGGAAATAGAATTAAGAAGTAGATGAAGTTAAAGGAGTTATTCTTTGTCTTATTCGAAATAGCAAATAAACCTTGTATTATGAGTATTGCTCGTGGTCCTCGATAAGCTCAGACTGACACTAAATGTAGTCATCTTCAAATCCGATTACGCCCTTAACTTATTTAAAAGATAGTGTAATTGAGAGGCTACTAATCAAATTTTTCTTGTAAGAACAAGCCAGTAGAGCTTTCCTTACAGTTAATAATATCTTCTGGCAGACCCTCAAAAATTAACTGACCACCATTTTTACCACCTTCTTTCCCGAGGTCTATGAGCCAGTCAGCGCATTTGATAACATCTGGATTGTGTTCAATCACTAAAATGGTATGTCCATTTTCAATCAAAGCATTAAAAGATTCTAAGAGCTTTTTAATATCGTGGAAATGTAAGCCAGTGGTAGGTTCATCAAAGATGAAGAATTGTTGTCCACTGCTTTTACCTTTTCCTAGGAATGAAGCCAGTTTAACTCTTTGAGCTTCGCCACCACTTAAAGTAGAAGAAGATTGTCCTAAATGAATGTATCCTAAACCAACATCTTGTAGTGCTTGCAGTCGTTTAGATATTTTTGTTTGTTCGCCCATTTCGAAGAATTCTATTGCTTCGTCAATGGTCATCTCTAAGATGTCGGCTATGTTCTTCTCCTCAAATTTTACATCAAGAATTTCATCTTTAAATCGCCTTCCTTTACAGTGTTCACATTCTAAGTGAACATCAGCCATAAACTGCATTTCAATTGTTACTTCACCTTCTCCAGAGCAGTGTTCGCATCTACCACCATTGGTGTTAAACGAGAAATGTTTGGCTTTATAGCCTCTGGTACTCGAAAGTATTTGCTTAGCGTAAAGGTTTCTTATCTCGTCGTAAGCTTTAATATAAGTAACGGGATTAGAACGTGATGATTTACCTATCGGATTTTGGTCGATAAATTCTACTCCAGAAATATTTTTGATGCTTCCTGTTAAACTATCAAACTGTCCTGATTTTGGTCCGTAACCACCGAGAGCTTTCACCAAAGCAGGGTAGAAAATGTTTTTTATCAAGGTACTCTTCCCAGAACCACTTATTCCACTTACTACTGTGAGTACGTTTAAAGGAATCTCAACAGTAATGTTTTTAAGGTTGTGTTGTCGGGCGCCATTTATCTTTAATGAGTCTATCCAGGATCTCTTGTTAGGGATATCGATATTTAAATCGCCATTTAAATACTGAGCGGTAAGACTTTCTTTTTCTTTTTTAATCTCTTTATGAGTGCCGTGAAACATAACTTCTCCACCGTGCATTCCTGCCATAGGCCCCATATCGATAACTAAGTCGGCAGCTTTCATAATATCTTCATCGTGTTCTACCACAATTACTGTATTCCCAATATCTCTAAGTGAATGCAATATTTTAATTAAGCGTTGGGTGTCTCTAGAATGCAGCCCAATACTCGGTTCATCTAAAATATACATGGAACCTACCAAACTACTACCTAAAGAAGTAGCTAAGTTGATACGTTGAGACTCTCCACCTGATAAAGTTGAAGAACGACGGTTGATGGTTAAATAACTCAAACCAACATCCAATAAAAATTGAATTCTATTTTGTATTTCTATAAGTAAACGACCTGCGATTTCTACTTCGTGTTCCTTTAGGTTAAAATGGTTAAAAACATTAGATAATTCATCAATAGGCATGTCCACAATTTCATAAATGGAATAACCCGCCACTTTAACATAATCAGATTCTGGACGAAGTCTTTTTCCTTCGCACGTATTACAAAGTGTTTTTCCTCTGTATCTAGAAAGTAAAACACGATTTTGTATTTTGTATTTCTTCTTTTCTAATTGAGCGAAAAACTTATTGATTCCTTTGAATTCTTTATTCCCTTTCCAAATGAAATCTTTTTGTTCTTTGCTAAGCTCGTAATATGGTTTGTGAATAGGGATGTCCCATTTTTCTGAATTGAAAACAAGGTCGTCTTTGTACTTACTCAGTGTATCCCCTCTCCAGCAGACAATAGCATCTTCATAAATTGAAAGCCCTGTGTTTGGGATAACCAACTCTTCGTCTATTCCGACAACACTCCCATAACCTTCGCAAGTTTTACATGCACCATAAGGATTGTTAAAAGTGAAGAGATGAGTGCTCGGTTCTTCAAACGTTATTCCATCAGCTTCAAATAGATTGCTAAATAAAGTAGATACTCCAGAATCCATAAACTCTATTAAGCACTCTCCTTTTCCTTCGTGAAAACAAGTTTGAATAGAATCGGCTAAACGTTCAGTGAAACTGTTATCATTTTTAATGCTCAGGCGATCTATTAATATATAGAATTTATCGTCTAATTCAATATCTTCTTCCAATATGTCTTCAACTCTTAAAATCTCATCATTATGTTTTAAACGATGATACCCTTGTTGAAGAAGCATTTGAAGGTAGAGTTTATAATCTCTTTCGTCGAGGTGTGCAGGAGCAAGGATGAAAAATTTAGAACCTTCATCTTTTTTCATAATGAAGTCTACGACATCTTGTACACTGTGTTTTTTAACTTCTTTTCCTGAAACAGGAGAGAAGGTTTTACCAATTCTGGCAAAAAGTAATTTTATATAATCGTAAATCTCTGTGCTCGTGCCCACTGTAGATCGTGGGTTTTTTGAGTTCACCTTTTGTTCTATGGCTATTGCAGGCGAAATTCCTTTAATACTATCAACTTCGGGTTTGTTTAAACGACCTAAAAACTGACGTGCATAGGATGAGAGGCTTTCCACATAACGTCTTTGTCCTTCTGCATAGAGAGTGTCGAAAGCTAAACTCGATTTTCCTGAGCCCGAAAGCCCAGTAATTACTACAAACTTATTTCTTGGGATAGCGACATCAATATTTTTCAGATTGTGTAATCGAGCCCCTTTTATAAGGATGTGTTCTTTTGAGTCAAGCTTATCAAATTCGTCCATATACCTATTGATCTTTAAGGAAACGCAAATTTATGAAATTTTAACACGCCAGCATTTACAAGTTTTGGTATGATTGTTGAAAAGTTCTATATTAGTCCAGATAAATACTAACAAAACTCTTTTTGCCTATAGAAGCATTTCTACCTATTACATTTTAATTGATGTTTAACCTAAATGGTAGCTTATGCCTGTGCAAAATTTTTCTGATCAACAATTAGTTAGTGCCTTTTTATCTGGGGACTCATTTTCAATCGAACGTTTAATTATCCGTCACAAAGACAAAGTTTTTGGTTATATCCTTTCTAAAGTTAAGGATGTAGACTTAGCAAATGATATTTTCCAAGAGGTTTTTATTAAGGTTATTAATAAGCTTAAGGATGGGAGATATAATGAAGAAGGTAAATTTATTTCTTGGGTAATGCGAATTTCTCATAATATGGTTATCGACCATTTTAGAAAATCTTCGCGCGTTCGAATGATTCGGCCAAACGATGAGTTTGATATTTTTGATACACTAGGTGGTGAAGAAGAATGTGCTGAAGAGGATATGGTTCGTTCACAAGTCTTTGACGATTTAAAGGTTCTAGTAACCTATTTATCAACTGAGCAGAGGGAAGTTTTAGAGATGCGTTACTACGCTGGGATGTCCTTCAGAGAGATTTCCGAAGAAATTGATATTAGTATCAATACTGCATTAGGAAGAATGCGTTATGCCATAATAAATCTTAGAAAACTTCAAGAAAAACATCAAATTAATTTAACCATACAATAAATGATTTTAGGTAGTCGTTATAGAGGAAATGAAAAACAGAATCTATGGCGAAATCATCTACACTTTATGACAGAGCCGGACTGTCAAAGGAATCCGGTAAAAACATACGCAACAATACTATTAGAGAGACAAAGCCTTCTGAAAAGGCTTTACGCTTTGTGCTTGATTATGCAAAGTCATCTAGTGTTCTAAAATCTAAATCGCTCGATTCTATAGTTATTGTAAACAATTAGGGCTAAAAGCCTCTGTTATTGTTGATAAGTACTGCCTTGTTTGATATGTTCAAATGAGGCATTTTTTTATTTTTGAATGAACCAATAACTAGACAATGACAAGTTTAAAAGTCGGAGATAAAGCTCCAGTCTTCAATGCCTTAAATGAAAATGAAAAATCGATTTCACTTTCTGATTATTCAGGAAAAAAAGTAATCCTTTATTTTTATCCAAAAGACATGACGCCTGGTTGTACTGCGGAGTCTTGTAACCTTGGAGAAAACTATCAATTGCTAAAGGATAAAGGCTTTGAAATTATTGGTGTGAGTCCAGATCCAGCCAAAAGACACCTTAAGTTTATTGAGAAGTACGATTTGCCGTTTAGCTTAATTGCAGATGAAGATAGAAAAGTACTTGAGGCATATAATGTTTGGGGACCAAAGAAATTTATGGGTAAAGAATATGATGGTGTTCATAGAACCACCTTTGTTATTGATGAAAATGGAATAATAGAAAAGATCTTTATTAAAGTGAAAACAAAAGATCATACCAACCAAATATTAGAATCTTATAATTAATTGACACAAGTTGACACCGAATAGTGTTTTATTTGTCACACAAAAGAACAGAACTATGGAAAAGGAAAGAGAAGCAAAGTTGAAAGCGTTACAACTTACAATGGATAAGTTGGAAAAGACATATGGGAAAGGTGCAGTAATGAAAATGGGTGATGTAGCAGCTGAAGATATTGCTTGTATTTCTACAGGATCATTAGGGTTGGATCTTGCGCTTGGAATAGGTGGTTTTCCTAAAGGTAGAGTTGTTGAAATCTACGGACCCGAATCGTCAGGTAAAACAACGCTAGCAATTCACGCTATGGCAGAAGCACAAAAAGCTGGTGGTATTGCTGCATTTATTGATGCTGAACATGCTTTTGACCGTTTTTATGCTGAGAACTTAGGGGTAAATATTGATGAGTTAATTATTGCACAACCAGATTCTGGTGAGCAAGCATTGGAGATAACGGATAATTTAATTCGTTCGGGTGCAGTTGATATTATTATTATCGATTCTGTAGCTGCTTTAACACCAAAGAGTGAGATTGAAGGTGAGATGGGAGATTCTAAGATGGGCCTACATGCACGTTTGATGTCTCAAGCACTTCGTAAGCTAACCGCTTCAATTGCTAAAACAGGATGTACTTGTATTTTTATCAACCAATTGCGTGAAAAGATTGGAGTCATGTTCGGGAATCCAGAAACAACTACGGGTGGTAATGCTCTTAAGTTTTACGCTTCAGTACGTATAGATATTCGCAGAAGCACACAAATTAAAGACGGGGATAATGTTATGGGGAACCGTACTAGAGTGAAGGTGGTCAAGAATAAAGTTGCTCCGCCATTTCGCAAAGCCGAATTCGATATTATGTATGGAGAAGGAATCTCTA
>Ga0187827_10008466_pt1 | contig 11132 bp, 10 predicted proteins | sample ETNtaG_39_FD_167969 | JGI IMG/M metagenome (GOLD analysis project Ga0187827, IMG submission 167969) | Marine microbial and viral communities from oxygen minimum zone, Eastern Pacific Ocean - ETNP2014_SV_150_PacBio MetaG (Illumina Assembly) | ecosystem: Environmental > Aquatic > Marine > Hypoxic... | reverse complement strand
TATTTCGTATTCATCCATTCCGATGGATCCTCATAAAGCCGATTCTGTCAGCAACTGTGTCGTTTGCCATCGCCTACACGACGTCTTTTCGGCTACCGGATTACGATGTGTTGCGGATGGTCGTCCCGCCATTGCTCTTCATGGGCTGTTACGGACTCGGTTTATGGCGGATGAAGTTAGAGGATGAAGATTATCTTGTATTGGAACGTCTTTTCGCGCGGTTGCGACGAAAAAATGCGAAGAAGAACGCCTGGCGTTTGAGCGTATAAAGCTGTTCCTTAATATCCGTACATTTGAAAGGAAGATTAAACCGTTTGAGATTCAAAGTCAACCTGTTTGCGGATACCACTTTAAGCGGTCAAGGCTCGCAGTGGCATATATACGGCATCCCGATGCTGGAACGTCAGATACGTGTATTCGCTTCATTGGGCGCTGAAAAGATAACCGTCATCGGCCCGCCTGGCGATGAGGCTATACATAAGCAGCTCAATCAGGCGGATGTATCCTGGTTCAAGTCGGTTCATCCGGTAGCCTATCATGGCGCCAATGAAAATCCTGAGCCCTGGCGCCCTTCACAGAATGAGGCCGTCCTGCTGATTGACGCGCATCAATTATTTGATCAGCGGGTGTTAGATGCCTTAATTGCCCGGGGTCCCAATACGTATGTAACCGATTCAAAAACGAATAGTGTCTGTCACCTGGCGATGGTCAATGGCGTTTTGATGAATCATATGTTGCAAACCTGGCAGGATTCAGCATCATTCTGGGAGGCTCTGGAAGCAACGACAGAGGAGACGTGCCAATCCATCAATATTCGGGGAATAGATCCTTACGTGGTCGATTTGCGCCGTACGATCCCGACCTATTGGTTGCCGGTGAATTCTGAACAGGATGCCGCCCGGGCTGAAGCCTTGCTTATTGATGCCGCCCAGAAGGGCACATTGGATTTTCCAGCCCGATATATACACCCTCCTCTGGAAAACAGGTTGACCAAATGGATGTCCCATACGACCATTACACCCAACCATATCACGACGATAACAAATATCATCGCTTTTTTTGGCGTATGGCTCATGGCTACCGGCACGCTGTTTTTCGGTTTGATTCTGGCCTTTGTCGTTGGGATTCTGGACGGAGTGGACGGTAAGCTGGCGCGTGTCACGGTACGTTGTACCAAATTTGGGGATCGGTTTGAACATATTCTGGATAATGTCTATGAACTGGCCTGGTATTGGGCGATAGGCTGGATGTTGAGTCGTGGTGGCGTAGAGATGATGCCGATTGTTCTAAGCGGGGTAATTACTCTGTTTTATTTACTGGACCGTGCGGCCACCGGTTTATTCAAATATCGACGTGGTATCGAACTGTTTGATTATGCGCCGATAGATCGTTTTTTCCGTCTTATCGGCGGGCGTCGCAATATTTATATTTTAATGCTCTTGGCCGGCGTCCTGGGGCAAAGACCGGCCATCGGTTTTCAGAGTGTAGTCGTCTGGGCTGTGATTACAGCCTTATTTCACTGGGGCCGCGCCATCTGGCTGCTCCTTAAACAGCCGAAGCAAACGGAAAAATCCACCGCCTTTTCCGGCGAGACGGCAACGTAAGAAGACGGAACAACGAATCGCCGAAACAACGAATCTGCGAATCAGCGAATCGCAAACGCCATTTCACGATTCGCTGATTCGCAGATTCATTCGTGTTTCCCATATATATTTCATGTACATTTGCAAAGGTTACGATATGAGCATCCTCACGGAACGGATAGAGGTCGTAAAAAAGAGACTGACGCCGAACACTCCGTCGTCCAGCCAGATTCCCATCTTCGAACAGGCAAAGCATTGGTTTTTAACAAAGAGGCCCCCTTCGTTTCCGTTACTGGTTGATATCATGACCAAAAGCGGTTGTAACGCCAGCTGCGTTTTTTGCCCGAGTGGTAAACCATTCCTTAAGGTATCGCATGGGGATATGGCGGATGATCTCTATCAGAAAATCATCGATGAGTCCGCAAAACACCGGGTATTGCGTCTGGCGCCATTTTTACAGAATGAACCGTTACGCGACCCCAAAATTCATGAACGGGTGGCCTACGCCAAAAGCAAGATGCCACGGTACACGCAAATCCGCCTTATTTCTAACGGCGCCCTACTGACCGAAGAGGTGGGTTATAAACTCATCCACGCCGGCCTCGATAAATTGATCATCAGCATCCAGAGTATTGAAAAAGAGGTGTATGAGGAAACCATGCGGGGCCTCACGTTTGAGAAGACGTTGGAAAATGTGATGAAATTCGTCGAATTGAAAGAATCGCGGGGGACTAAAAGCCCTGACCTTGAGATCTGGATGGTTCGGACAAAATATGTCGAAGATAAACTGAAAGAACACAAGGCGTTCTGGAAAGATCGGGGCATCAAACTCAAAGCGCGAAAACTCAATAACCAGGCCAGTTCCGAATTGGAAGAACGTATGCGTGCGCGGGGAGATATCCCCAATGACGATTGGGCGTATGCCAGCCATTGCTCCATTCCGTTCTGGCGCGCCTGGATTACCTGGACCGGCGATATGATCCTGTGCTGTGCGGACTGGCATCGGTCGACGGTGCTGGGAAATATATATGAATCGTCTATAGAAGAGATATGGAACGATGCCCCATACCGCGAACACCGGGATCGCATGCTGGCCGGTGATGTCGAAGGGGTGCTCTGTCAGGACTGCAAGGGAGTGGATTGATAGGACATGCCATGGATCAGATCGCCACGAATTCTCACCGCTCTCCTTGCTGCATCGGGTTGTTCCTGTCTTGAACCCCAGCGACGCACCGCCTCAAGGGACACAGCCAGTAATGGATTTGAAGCGTTAAACAGATAAAGTCTGAAAATGATAAATACATGTTACCTGAAAATACGTTCCCTGTTCGAGTGGATAGCGATCGCATAGTGTGCCAAGTTTTTGTCCAAAGACTTAATCACAGGTTCAAAAATAGATGCGATTCCTCATCTGGAGAAAATCGGTACCAACTATGGTGGATGGATAACGCCCATTGATCTGATAAAAAAACAGGATATCTGTTACTGTGTTGGTGTTGGCGAAGATATCTCTTTCGATTTAGGTATTATCCAACGGTTCGGTTGTCAAGTTTATGCGTTTGATCCCATGCCCCGGGCTAAACATTATGTTCAGAAACATGCTGAGCGCGTAAACGAATTTCATTTCTTCGACATCGGCTTATGGGATAAAGATGAAGTCGTAAAGTTATACGCGCATTCCAATCCGTTAAGCACATCATATTCAATTATAAATCTGCATAAAACGGACAAATACCTCGAAGCTCAATGCAAAAGATTGTCAACGATAATGAATGAGCTGGGTCATAAGAAAATTGACGTATTAAAAATAGATATTGAAGGGGCCGAGTATAAGGTCATTGAGTCGATTATTGAAGACCGTTTAGATATTGGAGTTATCTTTGTTGAATACGATGAATTCCATAGTAAATTATATGCAGGGTACTTAGATCGGATAAAAAAATCCGTTTCTCAGCTTCAAAGCTACGGTTATACGCTCGTGGCTCTTAAGCCCAAATGCGACTATACATTTGTAAAGAATAACTTGTGTGGACCATGATGTTTTTTGGAAATATCGAAGTTGTCCGTTTACTGGACACATTTCCGAATCAGAATTCAAAGTTTGTAATTTTTTTGTTGAAGTACATTTCGTCCGCGTTAGGGGCCGTGAATGATGGCTGAAAATAAAGGGTGGATTGATCCGGCATGGGGCAGATCGCCACGCATTTTTCTGCTGTTGATTGGTTTAACCATACTCCTCAGGTCGCCTACCTTATTTGATTCCATGTACCTGGTTGATGAGGGCTATTCCGGGGCGATCGCCATGGAAATGTTATATGGCGGATCGATATATGAGACAGCGGTAGATACACGTGCGCCATTCATATATTACACCTATTATTTGATCTTCCTGTTTGCAGGACCGAATAATCTGTGGGCTGTCCATGTCTGTGCCATCGGATGTATTATTGCAACAGCCTTAATTATACGACAAATAGGATACCTTCTGGCAGATGATGAGACAGGCGGGTGGGCGGCTCTGGGCTATATCCTCTTCTCTCATGCCTACCTGCCACGTGATACACTGGCTGTAAATGTAGAAATTTTCACGCTCCTGCCGATGACTGCGAGCTTGCTCTGTTTTCTTCTTGGGATATGTCGGTCAAAATCAGTCTGGCTTTTGTTCAGCGGTGCATTATGCATGGTCGCAACATTCTACAGACAACCTTCTATTGTTCAGTTGGGCGTCTATGCATTCTATCTTCTATATGCCTGGTATGTCCTTAAGACGCTGTCGTTTAAAGACTTTATGATAAAAAGCCTCATGACTGCTGCTGGGTGTCTTATCAGTGCCGGTATTATTCTGGGTTACCATTATATGGCCGGTAATCTAAACGCCATGTATACCTGGGCATGGGATATCGCAGTAAATTATGTGAATTCCGAAACGACCGTAGCCCACGTGGTCCGTCGTTTGTTTCTGGTACATAGCACATTTATCCTCGCGAGCGGTTTGCTCTGGTATTTCGGCATCAACCAATGCCTGCACTTCTGGAGATCATTCAGGAAAAATAAGATGAAAGAGGACGGGCTCTGGTTGCTTATCGTAGGCAGTTTTGCCGCATCGTATATTACAATGTTTACAGGATGGCGTTTCCCGGGCCATTATCATTTAATGCTTGTGCCGCCTCTCGCTTTGTTAGCGGGAAGAGCTTTTTTAAACTTTTTGGAACACATAAAGCACGACGCTTCCACCAGAAAAAAAAAGATCCATCGATTTCTCACAGCAGCGGTTGTGGTACCGGTTCTTGGGTTTTTGATTATGGCCTATATCGTTCGTGAGCGGACGTTGGCTTTTACGCCTATTACCGACTATATCACCGCAAAGACCGGTCCAAAAGCCCGTATTTTTGTATGGGGAAGCGCACCGTATATTTATAGTTTTTCCCAACGGCGGATGGCCACGCGTTTTACAAGTTGCAGCCATCTGGTCGGCATGTACGCCAGCCGTCCTCATAAGGACATCGACGCATCCAAATGGATTGTTCCCGGCAGTTGGGATATGCTGGCGTCTGATTTAAAGGCGCACCCGCCCGAATTGATTATCGATATGTCGACCGTCTCGAATAATTGGGGACCCCATCCGATACGGCGGTATACGGTCCTTGACAGGGTGTTGAAAAACTATTCACATGAGACGACGGTCAACGGGGTGCCTATTTACCGTCGTAATACTAAAAAATTTGGATCAATTCTGAATAAAATGACGTTTAATATGTTGTAGTACGATATTTATAGGAGGCGAAGGGGAAGGACGAAAAGATGAAAAGATGAAAAGATGAAAAGATGAATGGGCGAAAGGGTGTTTTATCTCCCTCACTTCCTCACTTCTTTTTTATTTGCTACGCGATGGCGGGTCCCTTCGGGACGTTGCGAGCCCTCCGGGGTTCGTAGATTCGTCACCTCGCTTCTCACCATGGAGGTATGTACGTGCGGTTGATTTTGATGCTTATCTGCACAGCGACGCTCACAGAACAGGTAGCGGCTCAAAGCGCCGGTCAGAGTATCCGCATGAACCTGGCTCAGTGTATTGACCGGGCACTCGTGGTAAGTCCGGATGTGGAGCAGGCTACGCTGGCTGTCGAGCGGATGGAGGCCAGGCTGAGTGAAGCGAAGTATGCCGGTATTGTGCCGCAATTACGATGGACGAATATCTTTGGTCCGGCACCTGGAGTAAACGGGGATCCCACAAGAATTGAAGATCTTGAGAGCGACCCGTTCGATATAGGGATTTTTTTTCGGACACAATTAGAGGTCATACAGCCGCTTTATACCTGGGGTAAAATAGGTCATGCCAAAAAGGCGGCACAGTATGGCGTAGAAGCAGGCGTGGCCGGTGTGGTGAAGAAAAAAAGTGAACTCGTTCTTCAGGTTAAAAAAATCTACTACGGCCTGACGCTTGCTAAAGCACTGCGTGAAGTCGTGATAGAGGGGCAGGAAAATGTACAGAAAGCACGGCAGCGTGTAAACGACCTTATCGAAGAAGACTCCGATGAAGTCGGTCAGAGTGATCTGTTTAAGGTCGATGTGTTCGAGTTCGAGGTCAAAAAAAATCTCGCCCGGGCTGATAAAACGATCGAGATGGGCAAGGCGGCGATGTTGCTGCTGCTGAATATGGACCGAAGTACAGATTTCGATATCCTCTATCCTCAAGAAGAAACGGAGCCGGCGCCTCTTGAAGGACTAGCTGTCTATGTTAACCGGGCTCGTGTTGAGCGAGCCGATGTCAAGCAATTGCGCGCCGGAGTTCTGGTTCGGCGGTCGCTACTCAAAATTTCAAAAAGTGATTTTTATCCACAGATTGCCCTGGTCGGCAGTATGCAATATGGGATTGCTCCTCACAGGACTAAATTTGACAATCCGTTTCTTCGGGATGATTTCAATTTTTTCCGCGCCGGCGCGTTTGTCACGCTACGACAAAATTTCAGCTTTGGCCTGACGCGGGCCAAATATGCCACTCAAAAAGCGGAGTTGGCCGATTTGCTCAGCAAAGAAAATCAGGCCATGAAAGCCATTGCGCTGGAAGTGGAGCGAACCTACCTCGATGTTGTGGAAGCCAATGGTAATGTGGTTAACAGTGACCGGGCGATGAGATCCGCGAAATCGTGGATGACTTCATCCGGTATAGGGTTTGATATTACCGGGGACAGTGCGGACCTTTTAAATGCTTTTACCGCCTATTCAAAAATGCGAAACGAATATCATCAAGCCGTCTTTGGTTTGAAAGTCGCTCTGGCTGGACTCGATCATGTGACCGGCGTCGGCGTACCGGCCGTACGATAATAAGGAAAGATAATATGCACCGATCCGTAAAGGCACGAAGTAACATGATATCATTATTTCTAACCGGCGCCGGACTTGCCCTGGCAGGCGGGTTGTTGTGGACCATGGCGACCAGTATGGTTCCGACAAAGGAAGATTTACGTCTGCTTGCGGGCCAGACACCTGAACCGCCCCGGTTGACGAGATTATTTTCCCCGATCATGCCCGCCTATGCACGAACTGAGCTGCTGCAAGAAAATGATCCCGGCCTGGTTTCCGTCGTGGTAGAAAACTTTGACGATATTCCCCTCGGCGGATTTCCTGCAGCCTGGAAAGCCTGGCGCGGCGATGACGACCTGGCTCGCAATTTATATTCTATCCAGGAAGAAGACGGCAACCGGTATCTCAGGGCAGAGGATGACGGTACTTCGATCATCATCAGAAAAAGAATGGAAGCGTGGAATTCGCGTGAATATCCTATATTATCCTGGCGTTGGCGTGCCCGTGTGTTGCCTGAAGATGGTGACGAACGGATCGGGTCAACAAACGACAGCGCGGTAGCCGTGTATGTGGTTCTGGACCAGAACTTTTTACGAATCCCAAAGACACTGAAATATGTGTGGAGCACGACCTTGCCTATTGGGACCCGACATCGGCGTGATGGGATCGGTAGACCTAATGTGATTGTCCTCCAGAGCGGAGCGGAAAAAGTAGGACAATGGGTGACCGAATCCGTAAATGTTTATGAGGACTTTGTCCGAACCTTCGGTAAGGCGCCGCCCAAAAGCTCTGTCGGCATCGCTGTCTTAACGGACGGGAACGCCACTCTTACCGATTCTCAAGGAGATTACGACGATTTCGTCATTCACCTACGATGATTCGTGAATGACCTGATAAGGAGGATGGACATGTGGTTAAAAATGGCGAACAGCAGACAGCCGGTGGCATCCAGAAGACAGATGATAATTGGTGCGGCCATTATTCTCATCCTCGGTGTGGGAGCCTCAAACGGTTATGGCCAGGATATGTATCCGACTGAAGTACTGAAAAAAAGAGATGCGACTTTACAGGAATTACTCGCGTCCATGGATACCGCTGAAGGAGATGCCAAAATACGTCAGGCTATCGTTGGCAGCTTCGATTTCGAGCGGCACAGCCGTATCTCATTGGGTAAATACTGGAAAGAGAGATCGAAAGTGGAACAAGAAGAATTTACCGGTATCATGCGGGACTGGACGGAAAACCGGGCGATAAAAAAACTAATGAAGCGCTCGGATATTACGACATACGATAGTGAAGAACTGCTGGGTAGTAAAGCGTTGGTCAAAACCACTGTACGGTACAAGGGCACCAGGACCCTGGTGGATTACAAGATGCAGATCACGGACGGGCAATGGGTCATTTATGATATGGTGGTTGACGGAGCGAGCGTCGCCCTGGCGAACCGGGATGCTTTTTATAAGAAGATAAAAAAAACATCCTATGAAGAATTAGTAAGTATTTTAAAAGCAAAAACACTTGAAACTGATTGACTTATGTATTATCATAAGAATCTGTGCACCCTATTTTGACTTGAATGGTGTGTTGATGTACTATATATTTAGGAGATCAAATGGCTTTAACGCCGTTTAAGCGGTGTATTTTCTTTCTGATCGACGGCGCGCGTGCAGATGTTTTGGAGGATATGCTGCAGGCAGAAGAACTTCCGGCACTCAAAAAATACGTTTCAGACTCTGGCATTTATCAGACGGCGGTATCTGTTTTTCCATCAACATCCGGTCCGGCACATGCGCCTTTTATTACCGGCTGTACACCAGGCACATGCAATATACCGGGGATTCGATGGTTTGATCGGGCTCAACCAAACGGATTTAATCATTTTAAGCAGTCACGAAGCTACTTAGGCCCGGGCAGCTTCTATATGGACGCTGATTTGAATATGGATGTGCGTACCATATTCGAATATTTCGATCGTCCTGCGGGCGTTTTCAGTTTTCTTAACCGGGGATTGGGGCTGACTGAGAATAAAACGCTGTTGACCAAAGAATGGTACTGGATGTATGCCCATTTTACTGGCCACTGGCAGGCAGTAGATAATGCCGCCTGGCGGTATATAGACCGGGCTGTAGATCGACGGTCCGATTTTATATTTGTTGTTTTTCCTGCGGTGGATGAGTATTCTCATCATACCGATCCATTTTCAGAGGCGACGTACGCATCGTATCGTTCGTTCGATCGGGCGTTCGGAAAGATGGCAGAACGGCTGCACCGGAACGGGCAGCTTGAAGATACTCTGTTCGTACTATCCAGCGATCACGGATTAACAGCTACGCATACCCACTTTGAATTGTGGAAATTTCTGGATAACCAGGGTCTTAAAACAGTTTATTATCCAAAAATTCTAAAGAACGGATGTAATGCCGCCTCTATGATTTCCGGCAATGGTATGGCCCATGTGTATCTGAAGCATAGAGATACATGGCAGTCACAACCCACCTATCAGCATATTCGTAATGGTATTGCCGATTCAGATCTGATCGAAGCCTTGTTGGATCAGGAGGCCGTGGACCTGGTAGCGGCACGTCACGAAAACGGTAGTATTATGGCCTGCAGCAATAATGGGATCGCTGAAATCCAGGATACGGGAACAGAAATCAACTATCGTATATCGGGAGGGGACCCCTTCGGTTATACGCACATGACAGAATGTATGACCTATGATCAGAGTATCGAGGCCACATTCGATTCGGATTATCCGGATGCGCCATATCAGTTGTCGAAGCTATTCAATTCGCCCCGGACCGGCGATTTGATTGTCAGCGCCAGAAAGGGTTACGATTTAAGATTACTGCACGAGCGTCCGGAGCACTTTGCGACGCACGGCTCGTTGCACAGGGAACATATGCGGGTCCCTTTATTGATGAATGCAGAGATTTCACGACCTTACGTCCGCACCGTGGATGTTTTTCCATCCATACTTGAACATATGGGGCGTACCGTAGAAAATACGATTGATGGAAACAGTTTCGTTTCACATAAAGATATGGAAGGAGTATACGCTTAATGTCGGAACTGACACAAGTTGTTCAGCCGCCGAAGCATGTGGCACAACCGACAACGGTGATTATACCACCTGATGAAGATCAGACGTATGATCAGATCGCTCTTCGTTCTTACTCGCTGATTCAAAAAATACGAGGTGTGCTGAAGTACCTCTGGGTAAGATTGCGGGGCGGTCCGATGCTGGTGAACATGGAAGTTACGCATTTCTGCAACGCCCGCTGTGACTTTTGTGATTTCTGGAAAACCGAACGGTCAGGTAAGTTGAGGGATTACGATTATATTGATGCAATTCGGCAATTGAATCCAATGGCTGTTACGTTGACCGGTGGGGAGCCGACGATCAACAAACAATTACCGGAGGTAGTGCGTCAGATTAAATCTTGTAGCGGGTATATATATGTAGGTATGGTTACCCATGGCTCTTTGATGACGATGGAAAAGGCCGCCGCTCTCTGGGAAGCCGGGATCGATCAGATTTCTATTTCTTTAAATTATGTCGGTTTCGAACATGATAAAGAACGGGGTATAGAAGGATTATATGATCATCTGAGCACGCTCATCCCTCAGATGGCAGCCCACGGCATTAATGTCATTCTTAATACTGTCGTCATGAGAGATAATATGGACCATATAATACCTATTGCTTACAAGGCCCGTGAGTGGGGGGTCAAGGTGTCCTTCAGTTGTTATAGCGATTTTAAGAATGGTAATGCATCACATCTGATTGACCCGGATCATATTGATCAGGTTGAACAGGTGATCGAAAAACTGCTCGCACTCAAACCTAAATTAGGAAATATCATCAGCTCCGACTATTTTTTACGCGGTATCCCGGATTATTTCAAGAATAACATACCGAGTAGCTGCAATGTGGCCGGAAAATGGTTGGTGCAGCTTACCCCTGATGGTGATGTTAAGCCTTGTCCCGAATTGCCCGTATCCTCTCACTACTCGGATTTCAAATCGACAACAGAGCCTATCGTATGTGACCGATGCTGGTATAGTTGCCGTGGGGAAACAGAGGCCTCTCTGACGTTTGAACGAGTTATGGAATTGATTGGACGGTTGTAAATACGGCAGGTGGGCAGGTGGGATTCCCAATCTCATACATTCACGCGCCCATTTGCTGTTTATATCAGGATCAAACCATGGGGCGTGTTTACGGGTGGACGATTGCATTGGCTA
>Ga0187827_10008465_pt1 | contig 11132 bp, 9 predicted proteins | sample ETNtaG_39_FD_167969 | JGI IMG/M metagenome (GOLD analysis project Ga0187827, IMG submission 167969) | Marine microbial and viral communities from oxygen minimum zone, Eastern Pacific Ocean - ETNP2014_SV_150_PacBio MetaG (Illumina Assembly) | ecosystem: Environmental > Aquatic > Marine > Hypoxic... | reverse complement strand
TTATTTTGTTCTGCCATTTTTTTTGCTTCTTTGCTTGGTTTTACATTAAATGCAATTAAAACAGCATTTGATGCTCTTGCTAACAAAACATCAGTTTCGGTTATTAGTCCTATGTCAGAATGAATTATTTTTGGTAAAACTTCTTCATTCTTAATGTTTAGAATGGCAGATTTAATTGCTTCGCTTGATCCTTGAACATCTGACTTAATGATAATATTTAATTCTTTAATCTTATTATCTTTAAAAGCAGAATCTTGTGTAACAAAAACTAATGTGTTTTTTTCTGATCGTAAATTCTCTTTTCTATATGTGTTTATCTCTTTTGCTTTATTTTCATTATCTACAACAATAAAATCATCTCCCGCTTTAGCAGGCTCATTCATTCCAAGAATCTCTACTGGAGTAGAGGGTATCGCCTGTTCAATTGCAGTACCTTTGTCGTTTATTAAAGCCCTAATTTTTCCCCAAGTTGGTCCACTAACAAAATAGTCGCCTTTTTTTAAGGTCCCATTAATAATAATCACTGTAGAAACTGGACCTCTGCCTGTGTTAATTTTTGACTCCAATATTACTCCGGAAGCTTTGCCATTATAATCTGCTTTTAAATCAAGCAACTCTGATTGAAGTAAAATATTTTCTTTAATTTTATCCAAATTTTTTTTTGTTTTTGAAGAAACCTCTGAAAACAAAGTATCTCCACTAAGCTCTTCAGCTATTAATTCATGCTCCAATAATTGATTTTTTACATTTTGTGGATTTGCTTCATGTAAATCACACTTGGTTATTGCAACTACAATAGGTACTTTTGCTGCTTTTGCGTGCTTTATTGCTTCTACAGTTTGAGGTTTAACTCCATCATCTGCAGCAACTACTAAAACTACAATATCCGTCAATTTTGATCCTCTTGCCCTCATTTCAGTAAATGCAGCATGGCCGGGCGTATCAATAAACGTAATTTTTTCATTATTCATATTTACTTGATATGCGCCTATATGCTGGGTAATACCACCATGTTCTCCAGAAACAACATCGGTATCTCTAATTGAATCTAATAAAGATGTTTTTCCATGATCTACATGACCCATAACCGTTACAATTGGAGCTCTTTTTTTTAAATCTGCTTCAAGTGATAATGAAGTTTTATCAATTTTTATATCAATTTTCTCTTCTCTTATGGGATTGTGTCCAAATTCTTTTATTAAGTATTCGGCCGTATCTGCGTCAATAGAGTGATTTATTGTTGCTGTTACACCCATGCTTAAAAGATGTTTGATGAGACTACTGGCTTGTTCAGCCATTCTGTTTGCCAATTTTTGTATCGTTATTACTTTTGGTACATTAACATTTCTAACTATAGGTTTGTCATTTTCCAATAATGTATCTTTAGAGATTGCTATCTTTTCTTTTCTTTTTGCTCTCTTAATAGATGCTAAACTTCTAGATTTAAATCCAAGATTATCTTCATTTAAAGCTCTTGAAAGAGTTAGTTTGTACTCTCTTTTTTTAACAATTGATTTACCCTTGATTATTTTTTCAGCAACAACTTGTCCCTTAACTCTTTTTGTGGCCCTTTGTTCCGCAAGTTTTCTTTTTTCAAAATCTTTATTAATTAAATTTAAGTCTTTATTAAAAATTTTACCAGTTTTAGTACCGGATCTAACCTGAGGTCCACTAAATTTTTGATTTACTTTCATAAATCCTGTTCTAATATTTTTTTTTTCAATTATTACTGCATTTTCATTCTGGTTTTTTGCATATCTAATCTTATCAGAACTTTTCTTAGTCGAACCTGACACTGATAAAGTCAATTTTTTCTTAAAACTTTTCTTCTCCATAAAAATCACCTAATAAACTATATTTCTTGCACTCATTATTAAATCGTCCGCTTCTTTTTTTGTTAGAGCAAAATCCTCCAGATAACCTTGAATTTTAACTTTTTCACCTTTAATAATATCGTAATCACCGATGAGTTCATCTGAAGCTAATTCGGCAAAATCCTTTAGATTTAATATTTTTTGCTCACCTAGTGTCACTAGCATACCCTGTGTTAGACCTTTTAGATTAATTAAATCTTCAGCTACGCCTAATTCTTTAATTTTTTTTGATATTTCTTCAGCATCTTTTTTTAAAAATTCTTTGCCTCTATCAATTAGCTCTTTCGCTGTTTTTTCATCTATTCCTTCAATCTTAGTAAGGTTATCAACTGTGGTTTGCTCTATGTCTTCTATTGATGAATATCCCTCAGCAACAAGCAATTGTCCCAAGATTTCATCAAGCTCCAAATTTTTTACCAGATTGTCTGTTTTTTCCTTAAATTCTGTTTGTCTGCGTTCTGACTCTTCTTTTTCAGTTAAAATATTTATTTCATAATCCATTAATTTTGATGCCAATCTTACGTTTTGGCCCCTACGTCCTATAGCTTTGCTTAAATTTTCCCCATCTAAAATTACATCAAGTTTTCTATAATTATTATCTATTATGACTTTTTGTACTTCTGCAGGCGATATAGCATTAACTACTAAGGCAGCCGGATCCTCAGACCAATGTACTATATCTATTTTTTCACCTTGTAATTCATTGACAACAGCCTGAACTCTACTTCCTCTCATGCCAACGCATGCTCCGACAGGATCTAGAGAAGTGTCTTTAGCATTTACACAAATTTTAGCTCTGCTCCCTGGATCTCTGGCTGAAGATTTTATCTCAATTAGACCATCATATATTTCAGGAACTTCTTGGAAAAATAATTTTTCCATAAATTTTGGATTGCCTCTAGACAAAAAAATTTGTTGTCCTCTAGCTTCTCTTCTAACGTCATAACAGTAGGCCTTAACCCTATCTCCCGTTTTAATATTTTCCCTAGGTATCATTTCATCTTTTCTGATTATTCCTTCGGCTTTTCCAAGATCAACTATTACATTTCCAAATTCTAATCTTTTTACAATTCCACTTAAAATTTGATCTTTTTTATCTTTGAAATCATTATATTGTCTTTCCCTTTCAGCTTCACGAACATTTTGAGTAATAACCTGCTTAGCTGTTTGTGCTGCAATTCTTCCAAAATCAAATGTTGGAAGAGTTTCTAATATTTCATCACCAACTTTTTTATCTATGTTTTTTTTACTAGCTTTTTTTGCCTCGGCTAATGAAATTTCGGTATTATGATTAGTAGGATTTTCAGTAATCATCAGCACTCGATATATGTCAATATTTCCAGTTGATCTATCGATTGTAACTTTGATATTATTTTCTTGTCCAAATCTAGATTTCGCTGCTTTTTCTATTCCCGATTCCATTGATTCTAAAATTAGATTTTTATCAATGGCTTTTTCTAAAGCAACTGCTTCTGCAATTCTAATAAGCTCAAGTTTATCTGATCTTTGATTTAACATTTTTATTATTTCCAAAAAAAAATGGGCCTAGGCCCATTTTTGAAATTTCAACAATGTAGTGAGAATATATTAAATTTAATTAATTTTTCAAGTTCTACTTACTAAAAAGATCTTTTTTATTAGTTTTTTCCCAAGAAAAAGAACCATTTGCTTCGGGTTTTCTTCCAAAATGACCATAAGCTGCGGTACATTCATATATGGGTCTATTTAAGCTTAACATTTCCCTGATACCTTTTGGACTCAAGTCAAAATTATTTTTTATTACATTTTCCACATATTTAGCTTTTTCTTCATCTTTATCAAAAAGATCAACATAGATTGATAAAGGTTTGGATACTCCGATAGCATACGCAAGTTGAATTAAGCACTTATTAGAGATTTTTGAAGCAACAATATTTTTTGCAATATATCTTGCGGCATAAGCAGCCGATCTATCAACTTTACTTGGATCCTTTCCAGAAAAAGCTCCTCCCCCGTGAGGTGCTGCCCCACCATAAGTATCAACTATAATTTTTCTTCCTGTTAAACCTGAATCTCCATCAGGTCCACCAATAATAAATTGGCCTGTGGGATTTACATAAAATTCCTCTTCTTCTAATCCTGATAATAAATCCTTTGAGAATGATTTTGTTAAATACGGACGAACAATTTCTCTAACCTGTGATTGATTAACATCTGGAGAGTGTTGGGTGGAAATTACAACTGATTTTACTTTTGTTGGCATTCCATTTTCATACATCATTGTAACTTGACTTTTTGAATCTGGCTCCAATTTATTTGCAATACCTTTTTTTCTATCAGCTGCCATTAATTCTAATATTTTATGGGAATAATAGATTGGTGCTGGCATTAAATTTTCTGTTTCATTACATGCATAACCAAACATTATGCCTTGATCTCCAGCTCCTTCATCTTTGTTTCCTTTTGAATCAACTCCCATAGCTATGTCTGGTGATTGAGAATGTAGACAAATTTCAATATTAGAATTTTTCCAATGAAATCCTTTTTGTTCATATCCAATATCTTTAATGCATTCTCTAACTTTTTGTGTTAACTCATCTTTTTTTATTTCTGGTCCTCTTGTCTCTCCTGCCAAAACTACTTTATTAGTTGTTGTTAGAGTTTCACAAGCTACTCTTGAAAAAGGTTCTTTTGCCAAATAAGTATCCACAACCATATCAGATATACGATCACAAACCTTATCTGGATGACCTTCGGAAACAGATTCACTTGTAAAAAGATAATTTTTTTTCTTCATTTTTTTCGACCTTTTTAAAGTAAAAAATTAACAAAATATATAAAATAATTATACTTGCAAAAACTTTATTTCCATATTTTGAAAAAATTGTTTTATTTTTATATTTTGGTAAACTCGCTACGATTGTACCTGCGTCATTAAGTTTTATTTTTTGTAATATTCTTCCATTGGGATTAATAAAAGCCGAAATTCCATTATTGGCAGACCTTGCAATATAATTGCCTTCTTCGATCGCCCTATAAATTGCCTTATTAAAATGTTGATAGGGACCTATTGAGTTGCCAAACCAGCCGTCTTCTGAAATGTTTATAATTAAATCTACATTTTGCTTTTTAATATTAATTTTACCCGGATAGATTATTTCATAACAAATTAGAGGTAATAATTTAACATTATAAAATTTATTATTAATATTTATTATATTTCTTTGTTTGCCTTTGGAAAAGGATTTATATCCATGAGTAATTTTTTTTAATCCTATTTTCTGAAAATATTTTTCCATTGGCAAAAATTCCCCAAATGGTACAAGTTTATTTTTTTTATAACTGTTGATTAGATTTAAATTGCTGTCCACGATCGCTAAAGAATTATAAACACTTTCAACATTATTTTGATATTCCAAATTATTAATTCCTAAGATTATTAAATGTAAATTTGAAAATGACTCAGAAAATATTTTATGATATTTTTTTATCTCACTTAAATATATAGATGGAAACATTCCTTCTGGCCAAATGAAGATGGTTCTCTGGTCAGCTTGTGGATTGCTTAATTCTATCAATTTTTTAATTATTACGTCATTATTTTCACTTTTAAGAAATTCTTTTAAATCGATATTTGGTGATATTATTTTTATTATAAAATCATGTTCCTCGATATTTTTTTCTCTAGATTGTGACAAAACTTTAAAACCATATAAATAATTAATAGCAAAAAGAATTAGTAAAAAAGAAAAAAACCAATATTTTTTATTATATTTCGTTTTAATAAATAAAATAAAAGGTAAAGAAAAAATAGTTAAAGATATTAAGTTCAACGAATAAGTTCCAATGATAGAAATGACTTGGATTGTTTCTAAAGACCATGACCAACTGTATGCAATTAAATTCCATGGAAAACCGCTTAATATATTTCCACGTATAAATTCTAAAATTGAGAGGAATAACGAAAAAAATAAAATAAAACTTATTTTTTTAGAAACAAACTTTTTTAATACCAATGTACTTATGCCATAAAAAATTGCCAGAAAAGCTGGAACTAAAATAACCGCAAAAGGAATTAAATATCTGAATGTTTCTTCGTAAGTTAGAGAAATTGAAATCCAATACAGACCGCTTAAAAAATAACCAAAACCAAATAACCATCCTATAAGAAAAAAATATTTATTATTTAATTTGAATTTTTTTCCAACGTTTAAAAGATATAGAAGAACAGGAAAAGTTAAAAAATTTATAAAAATTAGGTTGTAAGGTGAAAAACTAAAAGAGGTTAAAAAACCTAAAATAAAAGGAACAAAAAAAAATATATAATTTTTATTTTTAAATATTTTGTTCAAGACTATTTTATTAAAGTACTTTTAAAATCTTGTCTTCCGTTTTTTTCATTACTTTATAATCTTTAAATTTTTTATGATCATATCCTAGCAAATGCAAGTATCCATGAATCCACATTTTATCAAATTCCAAATTGAAATTACTATCCTTTGATCTTCGATTTATTATTTCATAGCTTAAAGCAATATCTCCTAAATAAATTTCTGTATTGGTTTTTTTTTTAAAATCAGCAAGTTCCAAATTTGGAAAAGATAAAACATCGGTTATTTTGTTATTATTTCTAAATTTTTTATTTAAATATTTCATTTTAGAATTGTCGGTTAACAAAATTGTCAATGAAAAACGTCTTCTTTTTGATGAACTGAATTTAAAAATTTTTTTGATTTTTTTTTTTATATATTTGCTTGGACTTTTAATTTTTTTGTTCCATAATTTATTTTCTATAACTACATCAGTATTAATCATTTTTGAATTCATCGTATGCTTTTACGATTTTAGTAACTAATGGATGTCTCACAACATCAGTATGGTCAAAATCCACTACGGTTATTTCGTCTAAGTTTTTTAATAAATTCTTTGATCTAAGCAATCCTGAATGACTTTTATTCATTAAATCAATTTGTGAGGAATCTCCGTTTACAACAATTTTTGAGTTTTCTCCTATTCGAGTTAAAAACATTTTAATTTGAGTATCGGTAGCATTTTGTGCTTCATCGAGGATTGCAAAGGAATTCTTCAATGTTCTTCCTCTCATGAAAGCCACGGGTGCTATTTCGATGTCACCAATTTCCAGTTTTTTTTGTATTTTTTCATAATCTAATAAATCATAAAGGGAATCATATAAAGGTCTAAGGTATGGATCGACCTTGTCCCTCATATCTCCAGGTAAGAATCCCAATTTTTCACCCGCCTCAACTGCCGGTCTTGATAAAATGATCCTATCTATTTTTTTTTCAAGAAGCATAGTTAATGCAATTGCAACTGCTAAATATGTTTTTCCTGTTCCCGCGGGACCATTAGAAATTACTATATCGCTTTCTTTTAAAGCTCTAATATAATCCTTTTGCTTTTCTGATCTTGGGATCACAGTCCGTTTAGGAGTTTTAATTATATAATCTAATTGATGTAAATTTTTATTATCTTTTTCATTCAAAATAAATTTATCCATAGAAGAAATTATATCTTTTTTTTCTATCGTGCCATAAGTTTTAAACTGAAGAGTTAGAAACTCTACAGCTTTTCTAACTAGTTCATTTGATTTTTGATCTCCTTTTATTACAATTGAATTGCCACGAAAATAAATGTTTGATCCACTTAGTTTTTCTAATTCCTTTAGACTTGAGTCAAATTCACCGACCACACCCTTTAAAATATTGTTATCTTGAAAAACCAAACTAATTGAACCATTGCCAGAGTAAACTATTTTTAAATCTTTTCTAATTGTGTTTAAATTATATTTTTTCATGATATTACACTGCTTTAAATTTATTCTCTATGTGTTTACCAAATAAATTATTTTGATTTGAGGAAGTAATTTCAACCTGAATCAGATCACCAGGATTACATGATGTTGATTCAAATATAACTGGAGTCATTTTTCTAGTTCTTCCAAAAAAATTATTTTGATTTTTTAATTTATTTTCAACTAAAACTTCAATTTTTTTTTCTTCTAATTTCTTATTTTTATTCAGTTGTAAATTAAAGAGTTGGTTCTGAATTATATTGAGTCTATTTTTTGTAACATCCTTATTAATTTTTTGTAATTTTGCAGCCGGCGTACCTGGTCTTGCACTAAAAATAAATGAATAAGAGTTAATAAATTCAATTTTTTTTACTAAATTCATAGTTTTTTCAAAGTCATCATCATCTTCTTCAGGATATCCGACAATAAAATCACTTGAAAAATCTATTTTAGAGTCAATTTTTTTTAATTTTTCAATAATTGAATAATAAAATTTTATATCATGTCTTCTATTCATGAGTTTTAAAATTTTATCTGATCCGCTTTGCACGGGCAAATGTAAAAAGGGCATAAGTTTTGAACAATTATTAAAGCAATCAATTAAATCCTTTGTCATATCTTTTGGGTGAGAAGTGGTGAATCTTATTCGAACAAGATTCTTAATTTTTTCTAATTCTAATAATAAATTTGATAATTTATATTCTTTACCATCTGATATGAAATGATATGCATTAACATTTTGTCCTAATAAGATAATCTCTTTAGATCCATTTTCTACCAGATTTTTTGCTTCACTGATTATTTGATCAAAGGGTCTCGAATATTCTGCTCCTCTAGTATAAGGCACAACACAAAAATTGCAGAATTTATCACAGCCTTCTTGAATAGTTAAAAAACTTGAAATTTTACTATTACTATTTTTTATTTTTTCTAATTTATCAAATTTTTTAGTAACATTAAATTCAGTCAAATTAATTTTTTTATTTTCTCTAAAATAATTTAAAATTTTATCGTTAATTTCATGATAGGATTGAGGACCTATTACCATATCAATATAGGGGTCTCGTTCTAACATTTCTTCTGACTCTGCTTGAGCTACACATCCGGCAACTATAACTAAAGGCTTTTTGGCATTTTTGAAATTTTTTTTTATTCTACCTATTTCAGAATAAACTTTTTGCGTTGCTTTACTTCTTATGTGACAAGTATTCAAAATACAACAGTCTGCATCGATCTGATTGCTTGTTTTCTCGTACCCAATTAATTTAACTAAATCCATAATACGATTAGAATCGTATTCGTTCATTTGACATCCAAAAGTTTTTATGAAAATTTTTTTTGACAATTAAAATCTATTTTTTTTTTTAATACCATAAAGTTCCAATCTATGATCTACCATCTGATATCCCAATTTTTCAGCTATTGTTTTTTGAAGTTTTTCAATTTTTTCATCCATAAATTCAACTATTTCTCCAGTTTGAATATCAATCAAATGATCGTGATGACCGTCTGCTAATTTTTCATACCTAGCTTTTTCTCCCCTAAAATCGTGTTTGGTTAATATTCCCGATTCTTCGAAAAGTTTTACAGTCCTATAAACGGTTGCAATACTAATTTTCGGATCAATTTTAGAGACTCTCTTGTATAACTCATCAATGTTAGGATGGTCATAAGAATTTGTCATAATCTGTGCGATTATTTTTCTTTGATTAGTTAACTTTACATTCTTTTGTTTACATTTTTCTTCTATGCTAGTTGTCATCTTTTTCCAAATATATTCTAACTTATATAGAGCGGTTTAATCAAATTTTTTGTTAAACATCCATTTTTATATAAAAAAATAATATTCATATAATTCATGTCTTTTAAATCGTGAGAATTAAATCCATATAAATTTATTTTATTTGTAATAGTTAAACCTTTTGCTACTGCAATTGAAGTTCTTATTCCAGAAAAACTCCCAGGTCCTTGATTTACAAATAAATGGCTTATTTTGTTTAAATTAATATTATTTTGGTTTAAAAAATCAAACAACAAAATAGAAAATTTTTCATAATTATTTTTACTACTTTCAAAAGATTTATTATAAGAATTATTGTTATAGTGTGAAAAAAAACAAATTTTATTCGTGGCTCCATCGATGACTAAGAAATTCATTTTGGCATATTTATTAATTATTATATTTTTAAATTCAAATTCTTATGGTGAAAGTAACAGATATTTTGAGTTTGATAAGGGAATTATTGCACTAATGTATCACCGTTTTGATGAACATAAATATCCATCCACGAACATCCAAATTGATATATTCAAAGAGCAAATTAATATTATAGAAAATCTTAAGATAAGTTTTTTACATCCAAAAAATTTTATCGAAGAAATCTCGAAACCTAATGAAAAAAAAAAAATTTTACTTACTATAGATGACGGATTTCAATCTTTTTATAATAATGCGTGGCCTATCTTAAAAAAGAAAAATATTCCATTTATATTATTTGTTTCAACGGCATATATTGGAAAAAATGGCTATATGAATTGGGAACAAATAAAAGAAATTGAAAAAAGTGGCTTAGGAATTATTGGAAATCACAGCCATGCTCATAAATATCTAGTTGATGAAACAAACAACCAAATCATTAATGATTTAAATCAAGCCATTGCATTATTTGAAAAAGAATTGGGTTATAGTCCAAACTATTTTTCTTATCCTTTTGGAGAATATAGTAGTGATTTTAAAAAAATTTTAATAAATTTAAATTTTGATATTGCATTTGGTCAGCATTCTGGTGTGATTGATGGTACAAAAAATTATTTGGAACTTCCTAGATTTCCTATTAACGAAAAATATGGAAATTTGGATCGATTTAAATTTATTATAGATTTACTTCCATTTCCTTACAAAGAAATTTATCCTGAAAATAGATATTTACAAAAAAATGAAAACCCCCCAGAATTAAGGGTTGTGTTTTTCGAAAATCAAAAAAATTTAAAAAATATCAATTGTTTCTCCAACGAGGGAAGCCGATGGAGAAATTCCAAAATAAAATTAGGAGAAGAAAATATACTAACAATAAATTTTGAAGAAAAATTTACTACCGAAAGAGGAAGAATTAATTGTTCTCTTAATGATAAAAATGGATGGAGGTGGCTAGGAATTCAATACGTTATTTCTGAATATTAAGTTTAATATTTAAAGTTTAATTTCTTTTCTCAAACCAGTAGACAAAAGTTTTGCATTTTCAAAATCTGAAAGTGAATTTTTTTTAATTGTTAATTCTAGTTTTTTTGTGTATTCCTTTCCCATAGCTGAATATTTGTCCAAATATTGAGTTAATTTTAATCCTGTTACTTTTTCATTTCGGTTTCTTAAATTTGCTCTTGCTTCTCTAAATTCTATATAACCGCTATGGGTATTTAAGTTTTTCTTGTAAGCTTTAATTGATGCCGTAAGAATCTTAAAGTGCATA
>Ga0187827_10008459_pt1 | contig 11141 bp, 7 predicted proteins | sample ETNtaG_39_FD_167969 | JGI IMG/M metagenome (GOLD analysis project Ga0187827, IMG submission 167969) | Marine microbial and viral communities from oxygen minimum zone, Eastern Pacific Ocean - ETNP2014_SV_150_PacBio MetaG (Illumina Assembly) | ecosystem: Environmental > Aquatic > Marine > Hypoxic... | reverse complement strand
GGAACTGGCCCGCCTTCGTTTTAGTACCGGCGACGATGCCGGGGGCATGTCGGCCGCCGAGCGCGTGCCGCTTTGTCATCCACTCTATCCCCGGGCCCTCCTGTGGACGCTCAAATACCACGATTCGCGGGATAAGAGCGGCCTTGATAGCAAGGTCGAAGTCCTTGCCAACCTTTTGATTTCGCAAGGCACGTGGGAATTATTCGTCGATTTAATCACGCTCCTCAACACTTGGGGTTACCACGGCGTCTCGGAGAGTCTCGTGGTGACGTTCATGCGCCAGCACGGGTCTCTTGCCAGCGGGTATCTGCTTCTTGGCCGGACGCTGTTCGCCGGCGGCCGTTATGAATTTGCATGGCAGGTTGCCCGCTGGATTTGGCCGGGCAACGAGCACAGCTTCGCCGACAAAATCGGCCCGATGCCATTCCAGCAGTCGCACCGGAAAAGGCCCCATGCCGACATCAAGGACCGGATCGACGCCTGTGTCGCGGCGGCGAATACAGCGGACGCCGATATCGTGCCGTACCGATTGGGCGGCGGCGATGCCGATCTTGACGATCATCGAGGCGCATCCATCCTCCTCGTCGGCCCCGAAACCAACAACCAGGTCTTCGAAAACGAAGTCTTGGCTTACTATGCCTTGAGCGCCCGCGAGTGCGGTCTCGATGTACAAGTCCATCTCGACGACGCCATCGTCTATCCGGAGAATACGCGCACCAGCGACGCCTATGCGATGAAGCGGTTGACGCTCTTGAGCGAACGCATCATCGAGTGCGCGCCCAGCCTATTGATCGTCGACGCGACGTACATTGCGCGTTCATGGACGATCACCCCGGAATTCCTTGCCGGCCTGAAACGTCGACACAAGTCTCGAATCGCGGTCGTTATTCGCGACAGCCCCCATGCTGGACTGCACATCGCCTTGCCGTGGGCCGAGGTCGCCGACGTCGTCAACGTTTTCGAACCGCGCGCCGCGATCTTGGATACGGCGTTTAGCGACAAGACGCTTGTCCTGCCGCCGCCCCTTCCGAAAAGCCTTTTCGGTTCCGGGGAAAAACCGGCCGAGCGGGATCTCGCACTCATGTTCGCGGGGACCGCGTCTGGTTTTCGGCCGATGATACTGTCTGCATTGATCAACGCGGATATCGATTTTACCTACTTCGACGACGCCGACCGCCAGCGGGAAATGGCGACGGTGGCGGAATACACGGCGGTCTTGAAACGCAGCCGGAGTTGCCTGAACTTTTCCTATCACGACGAGGACACCGGCGGGCGCGACGGCCGCATAGCGACGGGGCGGGTGTGGGAAGCGATCGCGGCCGGTTGCGCCTTGATAGAACAAAAGAACGCAAGCACGGAAGCGTTTTTCGTCCCTTATCTGCATTACCTTCCCTATCGCGGCGTGGACGAGATCATCGAGTTCACGCGCTTCTTGGAATGCCATGAAGAGGAGCGCACAGCCCTGACGCGGCGCGCCGGCGAATGGCGTCTCGCGCATTACGGGCCTCGACGGATCTGGGGCACCCTATTGGCGCGCGCCCTTGCCTAAAGGGATTTGATGATGCCGTGCGCATGTGTCGGTTCGATTGACAAGCGCGGTGACTGTTATACCGTGGTCCGTCGGATGTCACCTTAGGTGCGGGAGGAAATCATGGGCGATATTCTATTTAAGAATATGGCGTTGCTCGACACCGAAGCCGGGGAATTGCTTTCGGGCCGTCAGGTCTTGGTGCGCGAGAAGACCATTGCCGAGGTTTCCGAGGGCGCCATCGAGGCACCCAGCGCCGAGGTTTTTGACCTTGGTGGGCGGACCTTGATGCCAGGCGTGATCGACTGCCACAACCATGTGGTCTCCAAACCTGTCGGCAACCCGTACACCTTGGGCTCGTGGGATACGGCGCGGGCGGCTGAAAGACTGCGCCGCGCGCTGATGCGCGGCTTTACGACGATGCGCGACGCGGGCGGCGCCGACTTGGGCCACAAGATGGCGGTCGAAGAGGGCCTTTTCATCGGCCCCAGGCTGTTCGTTTCCGGGCATCCCATATCGCAGACCGGGGGACACGGCGACAAGCGTTCCCAGGCCGATTTGTCGGAGCCTTGCATGTGCGTTGGCCTGGGGCCGGGCACGGCGCGCGTCGCCGACGGCGTCGATGAAGTGCGCCACGCCGCGCGCGACGAAATCCGGCTTGGCGCCGACCAGATCAAGGTCCATGCCTCGGGCGGCGTCGGCTCGACGGTCTCATCCATCGATCAGTTGCAGTATTCGATGGATGAGTTGAAGGCGCTTGTCGACGAGGCAACCCGCTCGCACACGTACATTCTCACCCACACCTATCCGGCGGAAGCCATCAAACGCTGCGTCGAGGCCGGGGTCCGCACCATCGAGCACGGCAACTTGATCGACGAAGAAGCGGGCGCCATGATGGCCAAGGCCGGGACCTATCTGGTGCCGACCCTGACCATCTATCACGAGACCATGGAGCACGGGCCGGAGAGGGGTTTTTCCCCCGACAAGATGCAGAAATGCGCCTATGTGATGGAGGCCGGATCGCGCTCGCTGGAGATTGCCAAGCGGGCCGGCGTCAAGGTTGCTTTCGGCACCGACGTCGGCAGTTGCCCGGACGCCCAATCACGGGAATTCCAGATCCGCGCCGAGGTCCAAAGTGCTGCCGAAATCCTTCACAGCGCCACGGTGGTCAGCGCCGAGGTGGTGCGCATGGAAGGCAAGATCGGTGTCATCCAGCCTGACGCCTATGCCGATATGTTGGTGGTAGACGGTGATCCCCTGGAGGACCTAAGCCTGCTCGCCGGCCAGGGCGAGCACCTCTCCGCCATCATGAAAGAGGGCACGTTTTATAAAAACGAGCTTTAGGCCAAGCGCGAGGGGTGATTCCCGATAAAGGGTTCAGGCGATATCCAGCCCCACATCCAGGGTCGGGGCGCTATGGGTCAGCCAGCCGGCGGAAATGACGTCGACGCCTGATTGAGCGACGGCGCGGGCGGTTTCGGCGGTGATGCGGCCCGAGGCTTCGGCGATGGCGCGGCCGTCGATAATGGCGACTGCCTGCTTCAGGGTTGGCGGGTCCATGTTGTCGAGCAGAACGGCGTCGGCGCCGACCTCCATGGCTTCGCGCAACTGATCGAGCGTATCCACTTCCACCTCGATCTTGACCATGTGGCCGGCCGTGGCCTTGACCCGTTCGATGGCGATGGCAATGCCCCCGGCGACGGCAATGTGGGTGTCTTTGATCAAAATACCGTCGTCCAGACCGAAACGGTGATTGAAGCCGCCGCCAACCCGTACGGCGTATTTTTCGATGGCGCGCAGGCCAGGTGTGGTCTTGCGCGTGCAGGTAACGCGCGTCTTGGTGCCGGCAACCGCGTCGACGATAGCGCGAGTGGCGGTGGCGATACCCGACAAATGGCCGACGAAGTTAAGTGCGACGCGTTCGCCCGTGAGAATGGCGCGAGCCCGCCCCTTGACCTTAAGGACGGCCTGTCCTGGCTCGACGCCGTCGCCGTCACTGCATGGCGCAGTAATGTCTGCGCCGGGATCGAGCAGACGAAAGGTCTCGACGGCGAAATCAAGACCGGCGATCCGCCCCGCCGACCGGGCCACCATGGCGGCCGACATGGTGGCATCATCGGCGATTATGCTGTCAGTGGTGATATCGCCGGTGCGGCCAAGGTCCTCGGTCAGGGCATTGCGCACCGCTGTCTGGACGATGAGTGGGGAAAGGGGGATAGGGTGCTTGTTCGTCTTGGTCATGCCACTATCGCTCCGTAATCGTCCTTGTCGACGGAGATGCCGCCGGCACCGACGACAATGACATCGGCGCGATGATCAAGGGGCGCCGCCCACCTTACCCGCGTCCGACCTTAAGCATGTTTTCCACCGCCCGGCGGGCTTTGGAAGCGATCGAGGCATTGATCGTAACCTCAAATTTCATCTCGCGCAGGGCCTCGGCGATATTTTCCATGGTGATGCGTTGCATGTGCGGGCACAGACTACACGAACGGATGAAGCGGGTTCTGGGGTTGGTGGAAATCAGGTTGTCGCTCATGGAACACTCGGTGATCAGGGCCACCTCCGGCGGCTGGTGGTCGCGCACATAATCGGCCATGCCCGAGGTCGAACCCGCATAGTCAACCTCTTGCAGCACTTCCGGCGCGCATTCAGGATGTGCCAGAACGGTGACGTCGGGATGGGCGCGCCTGAGGGCGACGACCTGATCGGCGGTGAAGGTTTCATGGACTTCGCAGCGACCGGGGAAGGTGATGATCTCGACATCCGTTACGGCGGCGACGTTCCGGGCGAGATATTCGTCGGGCAAAAGCATGACCCGGTCGACGCCCAGGGATTCGACGACCAGTTTGGCGTTTGCCGAAGTACAACAAACATCGGACTCGGCTTTGACTTCGGCCGACGTATTGACATAGGTGACGACCGGTACGCCCGGGTAGAGCCGTCGCATCTTGCGGATATCGGCGCCGCTGATCGATTCGGCCAAGGAGCATCCCGCCGCCGGATCGGGGATGATCACCGTCTTTTCCGGGTTCAACAGCTTGGCGGTTTCAGCCATGAAATGAACGCCGCAAAGAACGATGACGTCGGCCTCTACGTCCATTGCCCGTTGCGCCAATGCCAGGGAATCGCCACCAATATCGGAAACGCAGTGATAAATGTCCGGTGTCATGTAGTTATGGGCCAAGATTACCGCGTTGCGTTCGCGCTTGAGACGCAGGACCTCATCCACGTCGGGAGCGAAATACGGCCAAGCCGCTTCTGAAATAACCGATTTTACCCGCTCGTATACAGGTGCAGTGCGCGCCGCAATTGCCGGGGTGTAATCTGGATTATCGTTCAACGTTTGCAACATTGCGGCCTCCAGGACAATATACTCAAAACGAGCATTAACGGGTCAAAAAAAACCGCCGAGCCCGTTATGTACTTTATGTAACTTTGAGCATAAGCAAATTCAAGTCCAAAAAGAACTTTTTTTCGCCATGGTGAATAGCGGAAGTTCGGAATTTTACTCGACCGTTGTACGCAGGCCCGGCAATTTGACCCCTGGTGCCTGGCGTTCCGCCACCACCGCCGGGCGAAAGCGGAATTGCTGGGCCGGACGGCCGCCGGTGTCGCTAATTTTCTGGCCCGTTGTCTCAACCAAGCCGGTTTTCTCCACCAACCGGCGGAAATTCTGTTTGTGCAGGCGCTTGCCCGACAGGGCCTCGACCAATAATTGCAGTTGCAACAGTGTGAAGGCCGGCGGCATCAGTTCGAAAACGACCGGGCGATATTTAATTTTCGAGCGCAAACGGCCAACCCCGGTGGCCAGAATACGCCGATGATCGAGGGCCATGGCCGTGGATGGGATGACATTTTCGCAGCACACGCCTTCGCGGACGGCTTCAACGATCAGTTCCGCCTCAAAGAGCAGCTCGTAACGCTCCAATACAAGCTCTTCATTCCACGGAGATCGGCCAATGCCAAAAGTCTGCGCGATACGGGTACGCCGCGACCGCACTGCCGCCGCCGAGGCGGCACGGGCCGCCCAGGCATCAAGATGGGGCTCGATCGTGGCGCCCAGAATGTCGGGTTTGCCCTCGCGCCAGTCCTCCCATGGGAAGAAGCTATACCAGCTCCTCCAAATATTTTGTTGGGCGTTGCGAACGCTGCTGTCTCTTTCGGCATCGCGCACCAGGGCAAGATAGCCGATGCTGACGACCCGTGGACCGCCACGCTCCTCCTCGGGATCCCGGTCCCGGTCGCCGAAAGTGTAAAGCTGCTCGACGTAACCCAATTTGAGGGCGGTCTGAGCCTCCACCCATGACCTCAGACCGCTTTCCAGGGTTCGATGTTGCAGCGGGTGAAACGGACCGAAGGGTAGGGAGGCCGCGCGCCCGTCGTCGCCGGCTCCGGCCGGATGGTTGTTGACCACCAGAACATGTGGCGAGTGCTCATCAGACGCAACGATAACCGCATTGAGGCCGATGACGAGGCCATGGTCCAGGTCAGAATCGGGTGCGTTCCGAGGTTCAATCAATTGCGAGCCGTTTGCAAAAATATCCGCGCTGGAAGATCTCACGATACTACAGCGGACGATTGGCTTCGCACAGGTTGATATTAGGCGTGGACGAAATTGATGGCCCAGATTGCGATGGCGTTCGTCGAAAACCCGACCACCTAATTGCCATCATGAAGAAGGATAAGTTCTACAAGAACGCCCTCAGCCCGCCGTCGCTGCCGGCCCCAAAACGTCGTCCATGGCCCTTTTCAGCCGCGCCCGCATTTTGTCTGAATCGGCGAGGAGTTTGACCAAGGACGCCGTTCCGGCCACCGGCATGTTCGGCACGGCGCGGGCGAAGAGTTGGCGGCGTCTCTCCTGGCGCACCGACCGGGGCAGGGCGAAGAGGCGGCGGTTAATCTCGCACATGGTTTCGTCGTCGAACACCGCTTCCCACGCCTCGCGTTCGGGTCCGAAGTCAAAATCGGCGCGGATGTTGTCCTTGACGCGGGCGCCGCGTACTTTTCGGGTGGCCTTGGCATTCAGATTGCCATTGGCATCGATCACCACGCCGTATTCCTTTCGCGCCGCACCGCGGCCGACGAAGCCCAGCTCCACGTCGCGACAGACGGCTTGCGGGTCGCGGCGGAAAGGATCGCCGTAGCCGGCCGCGCCCGGCATTAGAATGGTCAGGGTGTCGCCGCGGTCGAGGCGGATTTCCTCGATCTTGCTGACTTCAAGCTCGTCCGCCCGGCCCCGGTTTCGGATCATGCGCAGGTGCGCCCCGGGCCGGCCGCCGGCGACGCCCCAGGGGGGAAAGCGCACGCGCTCGTTGCCGCGTACCCGGACTTTGCCACCGTCGCTGAGGACCTCGAAGGTCATCATCTGCCCGACACCGCCGCGCCACCGCCCGGCGCCGCCCGAATCGGTCCGAACGTCATATTCAGTGACGCAGAGCGACGATTTGGCCTCAACCGTTTCCAAGGGGTGGTTGTGCATGGTGTTCATGGTGACGTCGCGAACATCGACGCCGTCATGGCCCAAATAGGCGCTCATGCCACCGCGCATGGCTTGGACCACGGTGACGTTGGAGTCCTTGCCGTCGCCGCCGGGCTCGCTGAGCACAATGGAGCAGCCGGCGCCGCAGGTCGGCCCGGCCATGAGCTCGGGCTGAGAGCGCAGCAGTGTGCCGCCGATCGCGTCGTTGAGCGCGGTCGCGCTGTTAAAACGCAATCCCACGGCATCGGGGAACTCGGCGTTGATGAGGGTGCCCGGCGGGCTTGTGCACGACAGCGGACGGTAGGTGCCGGCGTTGAGCGGAACGGTCGGGTCGTGGGTGCGCACAAACGTGGTGATGCGCCGGGTAAACATGTTGTGGAGCGTTCCCATGGTCGGAATATTGTAAGATGCCGCGACCGCCGGATCCGTGCCGGTGAAGTCGAAGTGCAGGCGTCCGTCGTCGATCGTCAGGCGGACGCGGACGCGGACCGGGATGCGCGAGCGCCCGTCGCTGTCGATATACTCCCAAAAAACGTAAGTGCCGTCGGGCAGGCGGCGCAATACTTCGCGCACTTTGGTCGCGGCGTAGTCCTTGAGCGCCTCATGGCTGGCTAGGAAATCCTCGACGCCGTATTGCTCGACCGTATCAAGGACCCGCTGGCGGCCGACACCGAGCGCTCCCTTCATCGATTCGACGTCGCGCATGTTGATGTGAGGTAGCCGACAATTGGCCTGGAATATGGTGATGAAGTCTTGGTTGATCTCGCCGCCCGATGCCAGCTTCATCGGCGGAATGCGCATCCCCTCTTGGAACAGCTCGTGGTTGGACGGCGCGATCGAGCCCGGCACCCGGCCGCCGACGTCCATGAAATGAACGAAGCACCAGCCATAGCAGACCAAGGTATCACCGTAGAAATAGGGCTGGATCAGGTGCAGGTCGGGAAGGTGGGTCGACATGCCCTGCGACAGATAGGGATCGTTGGTGATGATGACGTCGCCGTCGACAAGATCGGGGAACAGCGACAGTGTATGGGCGGCCGGTACGTTGATTGACGTGGTCTTGTTTTCGGGGGCCCAGCCGAACATCTCACCTTTCAGATCAATGAGCCCGACGGCAAAGTCGGCTGCCTCGTTGACATAGATGGAGCGCGACGAGCGCAGCAGGGTGGCGCTGATTTCGTCGGCGATCGCCGTCACCTTCTTATTCATTATCTCCAAGGTAACGGGGTCTAGGGCCTTTGGTTTCAACGTCTGGGCGCTCCCTTCGCCGCCATCATCGCCCGATCAGGGCGCGGGTGACGGTATCGGCTACACTATTATCCTTCCAGCTGTTTGCCAAATAAACTGGGTCCTAAACGCCCTCAACCGCTCGGCGTAGGGCGTGCAGGTTGGCATCGGACGTCTCAGCCGTGAGGATGGAACACCCCGGGCCAAGGAGAAGTCCTCGACCGCCGGTCCCTTCAATCGCGTTGCGCGCCTTTTTTTCCACTTCTTCGGGCGTCGCGGTGGCGAGAGTGGGCGAATTAACACCGCCGCCCACCGTCTTGCCGACCGTAGTGCGGCCGTCGGCCAGGCTTGGGTTGTTGTCGGTGCAGTTGTCCCAGTGGAAGACGTCAACCGGATAGTCGGACATGGCCTCCAGGTGGATCGCATCTTCGCACAGGTGCATGATATTGCACCCGAATCCCTGGGCCTCGGCCAATATCTGCAAGTCGTATGGACGGGCCAGGCGGCGATATTCCTCGGCTGGCAATTTATTTCGGTTGGCCCATTTGGAAGAGTAGTAGATGCCGTCGATGCCGCTCTCGCCGAGCCGGCGCACGAAGGGCGCAAAGGTTTCGGCGAACACGGCCAGCGCATGGGCAACTGATTCTGGATCTTGGCTTAGGTGGTTGATCATCAATTGCTTGTCTTGATCGACCAATTTTCCGGCCACGTCCAAAGGCGAGAACACGGTCATGATCAGCGGCACTTTGCCATTCATGGCCTCGCGGATCAGTTCGATTGCACGAAATTGCTCGGCCAGGGCCGGATGATCCAGGCCAAGGGGGCGCAATTTGCGCCAGTCCTCGGGCCGGGTGATGGGGTGACCCAGCGTTTTGTGGGGTTGTCCCGCCTGACTTGACGCTTGATATCGGAACCCGAAGCCTTCCACGTGGTAGCTGGCCCGTGCATGGATCTTGAGATAGTCCCAATCAAAGGTTTCTTGAAACCGCACCATGACGTCGGCTAAACCCTGGGCGGTCGTTTCCTCGTTAAAAAAGTGGCCCCACGCACTTACCGGCACGCGGTCCACGGAGGCGCCTGCGACGGCCGCCTGAAGCCTCTCGAACCTGTTCATTCCAATATTCCTAAGATGATTGCAGAGCGCGGCCCATGTTCACCGTGCCGGTGGTTCTGTATAGTGGCCCAGCCGGACGGCGCTGCGTCCGGCGAACAGACGGTGAGTCGGCATAACCAAAACGCAATCGTCGTAGGGCGTGACCACGGGCTCGTCGCCGTCGTAGGCGATTGCAGTGCCGCCCTTGGCGATGATTTCATAGCCCTGATAGGGCTCGACGAACTTGAACTGATCGGTCTTGATAGTCACCGCTTCGGTGACTTTGATGAACTTCTGCGCCGTCGGCGGTTCGGCCGGCAGTTGCGCCTTAGCCCAGTCCGCATCGATGACGTCCAGGTGTTGAAGGAAGCGCACCGTGGTCTCGGTCGAAACCGATGCGCAAGCAGCCGCCCAATGCTGGCCGCACTCAACCAAAAGGGCCGTCTTGGGGCTGTCGGGGTCGGAAAAAGCGCCATAGTCACGCATGCGCCGGCCTTGTTTGTGGCCAAAATCGGAAATCACACTGGCCGGAAAGCTTACGTCGCGGGACATCCCGCGGCTCTTGTCCGTTGGCCCTGCAATGATAAGCGGAGCGATGGGAAAGAACATGGAATGGATATCGAGCATGAAGTCGGCTTGCTCGACGATGGGCCGCAATTCTCGGGCGCGGCGAATGTCGGGGGTGTCGCGGTCGCCGTTCAAGTCTTCTTCGTCCCATACCCGGTTGATGTCCTCTTCCACTTGCCGCGAGTCGTTGGGGTTTTCAGGGTCGAAATTGTGATAGGCGGCGTGGTTCGAGAAGGCCAAGGTCAGTTTACCGCGCGTCGGTTGAACGTTCTCATGGAACAGAAAATCGAGGGTGATAGCACCACATATTTCGTTGCCATGGGTGACGGCAACCACAAGGGCATGGGGTCCTTCGCGACCGCTGTCGAGCGTGGTGACATATTCGACGCCGGTGTTGCCCGCGCGATAGGGCGCAATATCCGGTGCCTTGGTCTCAATGGGGTAGGTATTGGAAATCATGGGTTTCCTCCACGCTTGGGCCGGGTGCGACCTCTGTTAGTTTTAGCATAGGCATTGTTTCAACTCGTTGCTTTCGAGACAACCCGAAATCATTGACCGGCATCGCTGGCAAAGGTTCAACTTTCCATTGATTTTGTGCCCGATTCCAGGTTTTTCTATTTGCTGTCCGTCGCAGTCACTGCGTTGGGCCAGAGATGGGAAAAAAATTAAGATGCAGAAGCCCCATACAGATTGGAGCAATAGACGCTACTTGATCGTTGAAGGCGACGAGAAGTTCCGAGCCTGGTCCGAAGGTGTGCTCCGTAAGGTCGGGGCGGTCAATGTGCATTGCGCCGCATCATGTAATGACGGATTGGTCCAGCAAGAAAAACTCCATGCCGACGTGGTTCTCATCGACTTTCAGTTGAGCGATCTGCATCCCGTGGATTTCATGCGCCGTATCCGCAAACTGCAACAAAAAGGCGATGCGGAGACCCTTATCATTCCTGTGGCGACGGCGGCAGACGCGGCGGTACTGCGTCAAGCCTGCCTGGTCGGAATTCAAAGTTTCATTCGCAAACCAACGGATGCCGATAACTTTCTCAAGCGCGTCAACGGGGCGCTGAGCAATCCCCGGCGCTTTGTTTTCGGACGCCGATATTTCGGTCCCGAACGGCGATTGTCGCAGACGGATTATGACGGTGCCGACCGGCGAATTCCGGACGCTCAACCCGCCGCCGCGCCCCGGAGTATTCCTGCGGCAAAGCTGTCGCAGGCGACCGGGAAAACCAAACCCGCGCAAGCAGGAG
>Ga0187827_10008457_pt1 | contig 11147 bp, 16 predicted proteins | sample ETNtaG_39_FD_167969 | JGI IMG/M metagenome (GOLD analysis project Ga0187827, IMG submission 167969) | Marine microbial and viral communities from oxygen minimum zone, Eastern Pacific Ocean - ETNP2014_SV_150_PacBio MetaG (Illumina Assembly) | ecosystem: Environmental > Aquatic > Marine > Hypoxic... | reverse complement strand
TTTTTCCATTTACATAAATATTGCCCGATCCTTTCTTTAACCAAATTTTAGCAATAGATTTTTTTCTTCTACCAGTAGCATATTTAGAATCTTTGAAATCTAATTTAATTTTCTTATTAATTGATTCAGTGCTTAATTGAGTTTCCATATTAATTAATTGAGAGATAATTTTTTTTATTCATATTAGCAAAATCAATAACCTTTGGATTCTGTGATTCGTGGGGGTGATCAGTTCCTTTGTAAATTTTTAATTTTGAAAGTTGTTTTTTTGCCAAAGGTCCATCTGGCAACATTCTTTTGACAGCTAACTTTAAAATTTCTTCAGGTTTTTTTTTCATTAATATCAATGGAGTAGAAAATTTAATTCCACCGGGATAGCCAGTATGTCTATAATATTTTTTATTGTTAATTTTTTTACCTGTAAATCTAATTTTTTCTATATTTGTCACTATAACAAAGTCACCTGTGTCCATATGTGGAGTATATTGATTTTTATTTTTACCTCTCAAAGCACTAGAAATGTAGGCCGCCAATCTACCTACGATTGCATTTTCGGCATCTATTAAAAGCCAATTGTTTTTTATTTCACTTTTTTTTATAAAATTTGTCATTGTAATTTGCGCATAAATACTTAGGTTTGTGCACAAAGTCAAATCTTTTTTAGATCAAACCTAACAATCTCTATTAAAGCAAAATTAAAGGTGGCTAGTTAACCTAGAATTTTTAAAAGTTAGAATTAAAACAGATGTAATTAAAATTATCGAACCTATTTGGTGCATAGAGGCTAGAATTATTTGTGCACCAGATAGCACAGTCAAAATTCCAAGAAAGATTTGTAACAAGAGTAATATAAAAACAATTAGAATATTTTTTCTTAAATGAACAAAATCATTATTTCTATATATTATTAATGCAATAAAAAAAAATAAAAGAATTATAAAATAAGCTATATTTCTGTGAATAAACTGTAAAATTGATGGCGATTCAAAAGCTTTCATAGAAAATAAATCTTTTAAATTGGAGTCGTCAGGAAAAAAGTTTTGATCCATCAAAGGCCAAGTTTGATATATTTCTCCAGCATCTAAACCTGACACTAATGCACCTATACAGATTTGAACAAGTATACAAAATATTAAAAATATTGGTATGTAACCCGGTAATTTTTTAGTAGAAATAATAAATAATTGTTTTTTATATTTAAGATAATTCCAAAGCAGCAGAATATAAATAATAATAGCTAAAGTTAAATGTAAAGCTAAACGATAGTGACTAACGTCAGTTCTATCAGTTAAACCGCTTTTAACCATATACCATCCGATAAAACCTTGAAAAAATATAAGAAATAAAATTAGGTAAAATGAAATTAATGAATTTTTTTCAATCAAGTTTTTAAATGTAATATAAAGCAAGGGTATAAAATAAAGCAAACCTACAATACGACCTAATAGTCTGTGAATATATTCCCACAAATAAATAATTTTAAATTCTTCTAGAGTCATTGAAGAATTTAATAAACTATATTCAGGAATTTGCTTATAAAGAGAAAAATATTTTTCCCAGTCATTTAGAGATAATGGTGGCAATATACCAGAGATTAAATCCCATCTAGTAATTGATAAGCCTGAATCGGTTAATCTAGTTAATCCTCCAATAATTATCATTAAAGCTACAAGAAAAGTTACCAACATTAACCAATACGAAATATAAATATCTTTATTTTCTTCAATCATAAAATTAATATATATATTTATTAAACAAAATAAAAATTACAAATTTGTCGCCATAATGAATAAAAAAAAATTAACGATAGCAAGGAATAAAATCGATCAATTAGATAAAAGGATTTTTAACCTAATAAAAAAAAGAACTAAGATTGTTAAATACATATTAAGTTTGAAAGATTTCAAAAAACAAATTGTTGATAAAAAAAGAATTAATTTAATTCTCAAAGATATAAGAAAAAAATCAATCAAGCATTCTCTTGATCCAAAAATAACAAATCGTATTTGGATGGCAATTATTAGAGGCTATATAGATTTTGAAAAGAAAAATTTTAAAAAAAAATGATTATTTACTATGAGGTGGCAATTTTTTTTCAATAAACATTTCATGCTTTCGTGTAGCAGGATTATATTTTTTTACTTTTAATTTAACTTTTGCTTTTTCACCAGCATTAGGTTTTTTTACATAATAAAAAAAAGGACTATCTGGCTTGTCTTCGGGTACAAGACGAACTTTTATTGATGTTTTTTTAGCCATTACTTATAACTTTTTAATTCTTTAATAATTTTAGAAATATTTCTAAGCTTGCCCCTAATAAGATTAGTTATATCTAAATCTTGCTTATTTATACCTATATACATATTGTCGTCAAGGGAATCAGTTTTTGTCTGGTTTAATATTTTTTTTGCTCCATTAATTGTTAAACCTCTTTCTTTTAATAAAAATTTAATATATTTAATGATTTTAAAATCTTTAAGAGAATAGTATCTCCTTTTTCCTGCTCTAATCGTTGGATTAATTTGTTTAAATTTAGTTTCCCAATATCTTATAGTATGCGTTTGTAAATGACCTGTTTTTTTATCTACTAAATCCAATTCTTTTGCCACCTCTCCTATAGTTTTATAAGCATCTTTAGATTTATTATTATTCATCACTATTTATTTTTTTTTTAATCAACAATGAAGGTTTAAATTTCACAACTTTTCTAGAAAAAATTTTTGCATCAACTTTAGTCTTAGGATTTCTTCCCATCCTTTCATTTTTATTTAAAACAGTAAAAGTTCCAAAAGATGATATTTTTATTTTATTTAATTTTATTATTTCAGATATTAATGTTTGAAAAAAATCATCAACAATTTTCGAAGATAAATTCTTCGAAAAACCTAGATTTTTAAATATTTTATTAGACAAGTCTTTCCGGGTAAAATTTTTGTTTGTCATTAATTAAAAATATTGGCCGTTTGATTAGGCATCAACAGTAATTAAGTTAGATTCTATCCTTCTAATTAAATTAGCCTTAACTATTTTATTACAAACATTTATAGAATGCGCGAATCCGATTGAATCGGTAGACCCATGACTTTTTACAACCGGATTTTGTAGGCCTAAAAAAATTGCTCCGTTATATTTTCTTGGGTCTAGTTTATTTTTAAATTTTTTAAGAGAATTGTACGAAAGCAACATTGATAATTTACTTAATGAATTTCTTAAATTTTTTGAAATAAAATTAGCTGTTCCTTCTGCAGTTTTCAATGCAATATTTCCAGTAAACCCATCCGTAACAATTACATCTACATTACCTTCCATTATATGATTTCCTTCTATATAACCACTAAATTCAAAATTTTTTATTTCATTTCTTTTTAAAATGGTAAACGTTTTTTTTAAAACATCGTTACCCTTATATTCTTCAAGACCCACATTTAGCAAAGCTATTTTAGGTTTATCGTTTACAAAAAGAGATTTAAATAATGCTGAACCCATACAAGCAAAGTCGATTAAATTTTTCTCATCGCATTCAATATTTGCTCCTAAATCAAGAACAACATTCATATTATTTTGATTAGGCCATAAAGCTGCAAGCGCTGGTTTGCTAATTCCAGTTATTGTTTTTAATAGAAGTCTTGAAATAATTAATAAAGCACCGGTATTACCTGCTGATAATGATATATGAGATTTGTTTTCTTTAAGAGATTCTATTGCTTTCCACATACTAGTATTTTTGCTCTTTTTAGCACCTGCTAACGGACTTTCATGATCTAAGATAATATCTTCCGAATTAATGATTTCACAATATTTCTGAATAAGTTTTTTTTTTGAAATTTCTTTTTCTAATAAATCTTTTTTGCCATATAAATAAAAAAAATTTTCTTGATTTGATTTTAAGGAAATTTCGATTCCTTCTATAACTTTTTTTGGTGAGTTTTCACCACCCATAGCATCAATAGCAATTTTCACTTTATTTGACATTATAAAATATAGTTTATGATAATATTATTTTTTAGGCTCAATTATTTGTTTACCGTTGTATAAGCCTGTTTTCAAATCAACATGATGTGAAAGTCTAAATTCACCTGATTTTTTATCTTCGATTATATTAATTGAAGAAATTCTATGATGAGATCTTCTTTTATTTCTTCTTGACTTAGAAGTTTTTCTTTTTGGAACGGCCATTGTAAATACTCATTTATAATTAAATTTTAATTCACCTCTTAATACACTATTAGAGTTTAAATCAAAACAAAAAGCTTCATATTTGTCAAAATAATCAATTATGTTATCATTATTGACCGTATTTTTTACATTATTTGATTCTAAATACTTATTAAAAAATTTATTCTTATCATCTGTTCGCATTTTTTTATATTTTTCACAATTGAATAAAATATTATAAAAAATTTTCACAAGAAACTTCATATTTTTATTTATAGCAGTATCACCAAATCCTATCTCCCTCATATTTAGTTCAATTTTATTAAATATCAAATCAAATATTTTCTGATAAAAAATTTTGTATATACGATTATTATTATTTTGTTTTATTTTAATAAATATAAATGAAATATGAATAAAAATTAAATATATTCGATTTTGAAATGTATCAATCAAATCAAATTTAGTGTAAAATAATTTATTCCGTGATAATAAAAGAATATTATTATATAAGATATTTTCTCGGGCATTAATTTGCTTTATATATTTCGACATATGAAAAAAATTATATATTTACTACTAATTTTACTTTTTATTATTAGCTGCCAACGTAAAGAAGTAATAAGAACACATGGAATATCATATCTAGAAAAAAGGGAAAAGCTTGTATTTGTCAATAAAACAAATAAAAATGATACAATTGATATTTTTGGCGAGCCATCAACAAAGGGTATGACTGATGAAAACCTGTGGATTTATGTTGAGAGAACAATAACCAGAGGAAAGATGTTAAGACTCGGTAGAAATTTACTTAAAAAAAATAACGTTTTAGTATTAGAGTTTGATAAATACGGAATCCTTAAAAAAAAAGAATTTTACAATCTCCAAGATATGAAAAAATTAACTTTTGAAAAAAATATTACTGAGAATGAGATGCGTAAAGAAAATTTTGTATATAGTTTCTTGTCTAGTATTAGGCAAAAAATGCAACAACGAAAAAAATAAAATTAATGAGCAATTACAGCTAACAGTAATAAAGCGACTATATTAGTTATCTTTATCATTGGATTTACAGCGGGTCCAGCAGTATCCTTATATGGGTCACCTACAGTATCTCCAGTAATAGCAGCTTTGTGAGCCTCAGATCCTTTCCCACCATATTTACCATCTTCAATATATTTTTTTGCATTATCCCAAGCTCCACCACCAGCTGTCATTGAAATAGCAACAAATAAACCTGTTATAATAACACCAAGTAGCATTGCTCCCACGGATGATAGTGCAGCTTCAATTCCACCAATCATATATATTATAAAGTATAAAATTATTGGCGATAATACAGGTAGTAAAGAAGGAATGATCATTTCTTTGATGGCTACTTTTGTTAATAAATCAACTAAACGTTTATAATCAGGTTTCCTTTTTTTTTTCATAATTCCTGGAATTTTCTTAAATTGTCTTCTTACTTCAATTACAACAGCGCCTCCTGCCCTACCAACTGCTTGCATAGACATAGATCCAAATAAATAAGGAAGCATTCCACCTACCAGCAGCCCTACTACAACAAAGGGATTTGAAAGATCAAAATTAACTGAAATATTTTCTAATCTTGAACCGCTAATTCCTGAGAAAAATTTTATATCTTCAGTATAAGCAGCAAATAAAACTAAGGCTCCTAAACCAGCTGAGCCTATAGCATAACCTTTGGTGACTGCCTTTGTTGTATTTCCAACAGCATCTAGAGCATCTGTTGTTTTTCTAACGTTTTTAGGAAGGTTTGACATTTCAGCTATACCTCCAGCATTGTCAGTAACTGGCCCGTAAGCATCTAAAGCTACTACCATTCCTGCCAAAGCTAACATTGTTGTAACAGCTATAGCAATACCAAACAAACCTGCTATGTGATTAGTATATAAAATTCCACTAACAATTATTAATGCTGGCAATGCTGTAGCTTCTAAAGAAACAGCTAATCCTTGTATAACATTTGTTCCATGACCTGTCGTAGAAGATTTTGCAACACTTAACACCGGTCTAAATTTTGTTCCTGTATAATATTCAGTAACCCATATTATAAGTCCTGTAATTACTAGTCCAACAATTCCGCAAACATAAAGTCCGAATCCATTAAATTCTGCATTTGTCGATTTATAATAATTATCTAAGCCAATAATTTTATCTGTTATGGGATATAAAATTATTACAGAAAAAATAGCTGTAGCTATAAATCCTTTATAAAGAGCACCCATTATGTTTTTGCTTGAACCTAAGCGTACAAAAAAAGTGCCTGCTATTGAAGTTAGTATACAAGCTCCACCTATTGCTAATGGGTAAATCATCATATTTAAATTATCTATGAAAAAAATTGATGAAAGAACCATGGTTGCTACTATTGTTACGGCATAAGTTTCAAAAAGATCTGCAGCCATCCCAGCACAATCACCCACATTGTCACCAACATTATCTGCTATAACTGCAGGATTTCTAGGATCATCTTCAGGTATACCAGCCTCTACTTTTCCAACTAAATCAGCGCCAACATCAGCTCCTTTAGTAAAAATTCCACCGCCCAATCTTGCAAATATTGATATAAGCGAAGCGCCAAATCCTAAACCAACTAAAGCATTAATTATTTCTCTGTTATTAATATTTAATTTCAGTAAAAGAAGATAATAAATTGATATAGACAATAAAGCTAAACCAGCAACCAACATTCCAGTTACAGCACCAGATTTAAATCCTATATTTAAACCTGCAGATAAACCTTTTCTGGATGCTTCAGCAGTTCTTACATTTGCTTGAACAGACACAAGCATTCCTACGTAGCCAGCTGCACCTGATAGAAAAGCTCCAATAAAATATCCTAGCCCAACCCAAATTCCTAAAGCAAAAGTTATTATTACAAGAATAACAACTCCAACTATAGCAATAGTTTTATATTGACGATTTAAATAAGCTCGAGCACCCTCTTGTATAGCAGCTGCTATTTCCTGCATCTTGGAATTACCAGGGCTAGCAGATAAAATTTGTTTACCAACTATATAGCCATAAAAAATTGCTAGTAAGCCGGCAATTATGATGAGGTTCAATATACCAATCATTTGTAAAATTTAATTTTATTAAAAAACGGAAAATGACAAAAAAAAAGATAAAAGGCAACAACAATCTTTTTCATACATTCTTAACTCGACTTAGTTTAGATATTTTATCTAATAAGGCGTTTAAAAATTTTTTTTGGGAATCGTCCACAAAAAAATTTGATGCTTTTAAATATTCCGAAATAACAACTTTAACGGGAGTCTTGTGCATATACATAAATTCATATATTGCGGCTTCAATGATTAATTTGATTAAGAGGTCGGTTCTATTTACGTTTATATCTTCATTCAATTCTTTATCTATTATATTTTGAATTAATTCTTTTCTTTCAATTGTTCCATTAACAACATCTTTAATAAATTTTTTATATCTATGTTTTGGAAATGTTATTTCAGTTTCCTTATTTATGTGGTGAGCATATAATTTTTGGATTACAACAACTCTTGGACTATCTTTCGGTAATAATTGATCACTCATCTATTCTGCTGATGTTTTGACTGGATCTAAAACTGATGACAAAGCTATTGCAGCTTCGTGACCTTTTTTTCTTCTAGTTAAAGCTTGTTTTAGGTTTAAACAAGTAATAATTCCATTTGCTATTGGTTTTTTATTTTCTATAGAAAGTTTCATGATCCCATCAATTGCTGCTTTTGAAATAAAATCAAAATGTGGAGTTTCACCTTTTATTATACAGCCAAGAGCTATAAATCCATCATATTTTTTAATATTTTTTGCTATAGTCACTGGTATTTCAAAAACTCCAGGAACTGAAATTAAATCAAAAGGTTCTTGCAATGCTTCTTTAGCGCTATTGAGCAATCCGTCAGATATTTGCTCATAATAATTTGCCATAACTATTAATATTTTTTTTTTCATTTAATAATTTCCTGTTTTGTAATTTTAATTCCGTATCCTTCTAATCCAATAACTTTCTTTTTTGATCTTGTTACCAGTATCATCTTTTTAATATTTAATGCTTTAATAATTTGAGCACCTATACCAGAGTTTTTAATCAATTTATCTTGTTCATCTTTATAAAAATTTTTACTTTTATATCCTATTAAAGTTTCAGAAACTGATTTAAGATTTGAATCTCTTATAAAAATTAAAACACAATCTTTATAGTTTTTAAAATACTCAATAGTTTTATTAAATAGGTTTGGTAGTTTTTCTCCCATTAAATAACCTTTAACTATATTTGATGAAATAACTCTAAGTCTAGGATTTTTATTTTTTTTTAAATTTCCTTTAATTAGTGCAAAATTTTCTGTACCGTCCAATACATTTTCAAAAATTTTAATATTATAATTTTGTTTTTTAATTTTTATAATTGATGATTTTTTAAACTTAATTAACTTTTCGCGATTTAGTCGATAAGCTATCAAATCATCAATCTTACCCAATTTCAGCTTGTGTTTTTTTGCAAAGTTTACTAATTGTTTGCCTTTAGCCATAGTACCGTCGTCGTTCATAATTTCACAAATAACCGCTGAAGAACCACATTTGGATAATCTGGAAATGTCTACAGAAGCTTCGGTGTGACCGGCTCTGATTAAAACTCCACCATTTTTTGATATAAGTGGGAAAACATGACCGGGTGACACTATGCTCTTTGGTGAAGCATTCTTTTTAATAGCTGTTCTAATAGTGTGGGCTCGGTCGTGTGCAGATATGCCTGTCGTTACTCCTTTTTTTGCTTCAATAGAAATCGTAAATGCTGTTTGAGTCCTTGATTTATTAACAGGCGACATTAAAGGTAAATTAAGTTTATTAACTTGTGTTTGAGTTAAAGCTAAACATATAAGTCCACGACCATGTTTTGCCATAAAGTTTATTGATTTTGCTGAAACTTTTGATGCCGGTATAATTATATCGCCTTCATTTTCTCTTCCCTCATCATCAACTAATACAAACATTTTACCTCGTCTGGCATCATGTATAATTTTATTAATTTTAGAAAATTTTGAACTCTTCATTTTATATAATTCTTTATATATTTTCCTAGGATGTCAAATTCAACATTTACAATGTCTTTTTTTTTAAGATATATTAAATTAGTTAATTTAAGCGTATGAGGAATGATTGAAATTTGAAATCCATTATTCAAAATTTTTGCAATAGTAAGCGAAACACCATTTATTGTAATAGATCCCTTTAGCACCATATGTTTTTTGTATTTTTTTGATAATTTAAAATTAATTAACCAAGATCTACCAAGAAAATGAATTTTCTTTACAGTGGATGTAGTATCAATATGCCCCTGAACAAAATGTCCTGACACGCGCTGTCCATATTTTAAAGGTTTTTCAAGATTAATGATATCACCTCTTTTTAATGATTTAAAAATAGTTTTATTTAAGGTTTCATTAGAAACATAAAATGTAAATAAATTTTTATTAAATTTTTCTACAGTTAAACAGGCTCCGGAACATGAAATAGAGGAGCCTATCGTCTTTTTTGAAAAATATATTTTAGAAAATATTTCTAAAATAAAATTATTTTTTTTTTTATAAATTTTGTTAATTATACCCGTGTTTTTAATTATACCGTTAAACATTATTTCAATTTATATGATATCAATTTATCGCCTAAGAGATTGACTTTTTCAATTGTTTTTTCTTTATTTTTCAAAAAAAATCTAAAACATTTTTTAATGCTTGAATTACCATTTTTACCAAGATTGTTATTTGATATGAATAATTTAAAATCGTCTACTAAATTTTTTCTTAGAAAACTAGTAGCTAATTTTAATCCTGATTCTAAAAAAATTCTAGAAAAACCTAATCGTTTTGCTTTTCTGAGAGATTTTATTAAATCAAGATGTCCACTATTATTAAGAGAAATTTTGAAAATTTTAATATTCAATTTTTTTAATAATTTAATTTTTTTAATATTAGCTTTGTTATAAAAAATTATAGTATCAAATTTATTCGCTTCTTTTATAATTTTTGAATTAATTGATATTTTTAATTTGTTATCAAGAATAATTCTTGATGGACTCCTATCTTTTAAACCGTCAATTCTGCATGTTAATTTTGGATCATCAATGATAATAGTTTTTGAACTTGTCACTATACAATCATGATTTGATCTCATTAAATGAACTCTTCCTCTAGAAAATTCGTTTGTAATCCATTTATTCTTCCTTTTGTTAATTGTATAAAAATCTTTTGAAATGGCAAATTTGCATGTTACGAAAGGCAAATCTCTTTGTTTAAATTTTAGATAACTTCTATAAAAAAATTTCATTTCATTTTTTAATAAACCACTATTTACAACGATTCCATTACTACGTAATATTTTTGAACACTTGTTAAAAGATTTTGGATCAGGATCTTTAATCGAAAAAAAAACTTTTTTTATTTTTTTTTTAATAATTAACATTACACATGGAGGCGTTTTTCCGTAATGTGAGCAAGGTTCTAGAGTCACATATAATTGAGAATTTTTAAGGATATTTTTAGAAAAATTGACTGCATTTAGTTCTGCATGTGGCTTTCCGTTAATACTAGTATATCCAGCACCGATAACCTGATTAAATTTTGTAATAATACATCCAACTGCAGGATTTTCTTTAGTGTTACCTATTGTTTTTTTTGCTTGCTGTAGAGCAAGCCTCATAAAATAAATATGATTTTGATATTTATTCTGATTTATAAACATTCAAGTTGCCAACAAATTGTTCAAAATCTTTCGCTTCTTTAAAATTTTTATAAACTGAAGCAAAACGAACATAAGCTACTTGATCTAAATTCGCGAGACCTTCCATAATAAATTTACCGATTGTAGAGGTTGGAATGTCATTTTCGCCAAGTCCCTCGAGGTTTCTTACTATTTTTGAAATAAATTTTTCAATAGATTCACTATCTATAGGTCTTTTTCTCAATGATATA
>Ga0187827_10008454_pt1 | contig 11149 bp, 10 predicted proteins | sample ETNtaG_39_FD_167969 | JGI IMG/M metagenome (GOLD analysis project Ga0187827, IMG submission 167969) | Marine microbial and viral communities from oxygen minimum zone, Eastern Pacific Ocean - ETNP2014_SV_150_PacBio MetaG (Illumina Assembly) | ecosystem: Environmental > Aquatic > Marine > Hypoxic... | reverse complement strand
TAATGGCTAGCAGGAGAATATCGAGTAATTTGTGTTTTTTACAGCATTCAATGCGAGGATCTGTTATTGAGTTAAAGTGTTTCAGAAAAGTATCGCTCATATTTAGTTACCAAGGTCGTTATTATGCCTTGATCTGATCGCTACTTGTTCTATAAGTTCAATTTATAATGATCTTGCCGTGGTAATATAGGCAGGATAGACAATATAATTATTATGGGGAGATAGCACCAAATGAGTCAAATAAAAAGAATTAGCTAAGTCCGTGAATAACATGAGTTGCCCACTACAAGTTTGTTTCATCAAAAATAATGTTGGAAAATCATTCAAGTTATCTAGTTAAAAATAGTAAAAGACAGACTTTTGGCATTGGATAGGGTTGTCCATATAAAATCTTCTTTTTTATACCGCTTTTTTGCGTAAAACAAATTATACCAATTACCATATGGGATTTTCGCTTGCTATGGCACTAAAACTGAACTAATTAATTATTTAGTTTTTTTAGCTTGAGCAATAAAATTGTTTAAGTAATCAATGTTCTGCTCATCCTTTCGAATACCAATAAAGATCTGTTTGCTAATTCCTTTCTTTCCAAAGCGAATACTTTTGATCGGTATTGATTTTGAGTATTCATTTACTAGCCAACCAGGTAAGGCACAAACACCTCGACCAGCAGCTACCATTTGTAACATGATTTCTGTTGTTTCAATATTTTTGTGCTTTTTTACAGAACACTTTGCAGGATTAAGAAATTGACTAAAAATGTCTAGTCTAAGCGGCTCAACAGGGTAACTAAACAACACTTCCTCACTGAGTTGCTCAGGTAATACAAAATCTTCCTTTGCCAGTTTATGGGAGGCAGAAACTACGAGCCTGTGTTCATAATCAAAAACGGGTATGTAGTTTATTCTAGGTTTAAAGAGCGGATCTGGTGTAATAAGTACGTCTATTTCATAGCTAAGTAACGCTCCTAAAGCGCCAAACTGGAACTCTTGTCTCACGTCCATATCTATTTCAGGCCACTGCTCTAAATAAGGCTGAATGACCCTAAGCAGCCATTGATAACAAGGGTGGCACTCCATTCCTATTCGTAGCGCTCCCATTTCACCTTTTGCAATCTGATTCAGTAATAATTCCGTATGAAAAAACTGAGGCAATATTCTATTAGCAAGCGTTTGAATACGTTCGCCAGCAGCGGTAAGGCGCAGGTTTCGACCATCTTTTTTCCAGATAGGCGTAGCAATTTGGCCTTCCAATTTTTTGATACTGTGACTTACCGCAGATTGCGATAAGTGCAACGAATCAGCAGCTTTAGTTAAGGTTCCATACTCTTTTATTGCGCGTAGTATTTCTAAATGGATCCTTTCTAACATCTGTTAGCTCCTATTTTTAGCATTATTGATGAACCAAATTCATAGATTCGTGACGTTATATTATTGTTATTCATCAAACAAGTTATTTGTATGTACATAGCGCTAAAACCTATTGAATAAGTTGCAATAGCATACGTAGCCCAGTAAAGAGTAATACCAAGGCAAAGATTTTTTTCAGTTTTACGGCATTTAATTTTGCGGCTAACAATGCGCCTACAGGGGCGAATAAGACTGTTAACGGGACAATGCAAAGGAAGCTTAAACTATTAACCAAGCCGAATGTACCCGCTGGCGCATCGGCTGGTGTAGTACCTAGTGTTAACATAATTAGCGCACCCGGTAATGAAATGATTAACCCTATGGCAGCGGCAGTACCAACAGCTTTGTGTACAGGATAGTTATATAACGTAAGCAAAGGTACTGAGATAGTGCCGCCGCCTATTCCCACCATAGCACTGAAAAAACCAATAGATGTACCCATAACTGTTTGGCCTACGGCATTAGGCAGTTTTTGATATAGCGGCGATTTTCCCGTTCTAAATAACATATTGAGTGCCGATAAAACCGCTATCACTGCAAACAATAGCGTAAGCGTAGTGCCTTCAATACGAGTGACTAGCCAACTTCCAACCAATACGCCTACAAGAATAAAAACAGCCCAACGTTTGAGCAGATAAAAGTCGACATTACTTTTTTTATTGTGAGAACGAATTGAGCTAATAGACGTTGGTACGATAGTAGCCAGTGAGGTTGCTGTTGCCACTAGCATTGCAGATTCTGGTGATACGCCAAAACTTTGGAACAAGAAAAATAACACAGGCACAATTACAATGCCGCCACCTACACCTAACAATCCGGCTAAAATGCCTGCAAATGCGCCTGTGGATGTCAATGCTAATAGTGTAGGAATATTATTGGTTATAAATTCTAAGGTGTTCATTAACGATTACTTCTATTTTTCATTATTATTAGGTAAGCGCGACAAAGCCCTTAATAGTTATTCAAGGGCAGCAGAAGCACACATTGCGCCGCTTATTTCTTTGGGCTGTCAAAGTAACTTGGCAGGCATTCAACGGTTGTTTGGTTATTTGCCATTATTACTCAATTACTTAGCAAAAGTTCTTTTCGGATGATTGCTGCGCCAGCGCTTAACGCCTTTAGCTTTTCCCCTGCTACAGCACGTGATAAAGGTGCCATACCACAGTTGGTACCTGGGTAAAGTTTGTCGGCATCAACATACTTGAGCGCTTCTCGCAGGGTCTTGGCTACTTCCTCTGGTGTTTCAATAGAATCGGTTGCAACATCAATAACACCAACCATCACTTTTTTACCTCGAATAAGTTCTAGTAGCTCAATTGGAACACGAGAGTTATGACATTCTAGCGAGATAATATCGATATTAGATTTTTTCAGATTGGGAAAAACTTCTTCATATTGTCGCCACTTAGCTCCCAAGGTCTTTTTCCAATCTGTATTGGCTTTGATACCATAGCCATAGCAAATATGTACAGCCGTTTCGCACTTTAATCCTTCAATTGCTCTCTCTAAACAAGCAATACCCCAATCATTAACCTCATCGAAAAATACATTAAATGCAGGTTCATCAAATTGGATAATATCAACACCTGCTGCCTCCAACTCTTTGGCTTCTTGATTGAGAATTTTGGCAAATACCCAAGCGAGCTTTTCGCGACTTTGATAATAATCATCATAAAGCGTATCAATCATCGTCATAGGGCCAGGCAGGGCCCATTTTATAGGCTGTTTGGTTTGCTGACGTAAAATTTTAGCATCTTCAACAAAAATGGACTTTGGACGAGAAACATTACCAACCACCGTCGGAACACTTGCATCGTACCGATCACGAATTTTAACGGTTCTACGATTCTCAAAGTCAACGCCAGTCAGGTGCTCAATGAACGTTGTCACAAAATGTTGGCGGGTTTGTTCGCCATCACTCACAATATCAATACCTGCTTGTTGTTGTTCATGTAATGAAACACGTAACGCATCGTGTTTTCCCTCAATTAATTCCTGGCCTTGTAATTTCCATGGTGACCATAGTGCTTCTGGTTGTGCAAGCCATGAAGGCTTAGGTAAACTGCCTGCTGTTGATGTTGGTAATAATTTTTTCATAATAAATACTGCTCTGTACTTTGGGTTAATTAAAGCGCGTAATTAGCAGACCATTGCTCAAGTACTGTTTGGTATGGTTTGATGAATTGCTCTTCTGCAAACTTTCCCTGCTGAAGAGCCAATTTACTGCGTTCTTCTCGGTCATAAACAATTTGGGTTAATGAGTGATCTTGATTATTCAAGTTTGGTTGATAGCAATTCCCAGCAACCGCATTCGCATTATAAATTTCAGGTCGATAAATCTTTTGAAATGTTTCCATAGTGCTAATGGTGCTTATCAGTTCAAGATTACTGTAATCATTCAGTAAATCTCCAAAGAAATAGAAAGCCAGAGGTGCAACACTTTTAGGTGGCATAAAATAGCGAACTTGTAAGCCCATTTTTTTGAAATATTCCTCAGTTAGAGATGATTCATTGGGCTGATATTCGCAACCTAATAACGGGTGCTGATTTTCTGTTCGATCGTAGGTTTTGTTATCCGAAACGCTCAGGCAGATAACAGGGAGATTTTTAAAGTGATCACTATAATCTTTTGAATTGACAAAGTATTTAAAGAGTTTTCCATGCAGGTCACCAAAATCATCAGGGATGCTAAACTCGCTTTTTCCCTTGTTATGATCACCAAGCAAGACACTAAAGTCATAATCGCGTACATAAGAAGAAAAGTTATTTCCGACAACGCCTTCAATGCGTTCGTTAGTTTGATGATCAACAATATTCGTTTTCAATACTTCAATTGATGGGAAGGGCTTGCCATTACCTTCAATATTCATATCAACAGAAATAATTTCAAGCTCGACGGAATAACGATCGCCTTTGGGATTATCCCAATAGGCTAAGGAATTAAAGCTATTGTCAATCATCTTTAAAGCGTTGCGTAAATTCTGTTGACGGCTCTCTCCTCTGGCCAAATTAGCAAAGTTTGTTGTAATACGTGTGTTCTTTAAAGGATGGTAGTTTTCGTCTAGACAAATGCTCTTAATATTAAATGTAAAGTCTTTATTCATAATGGTACAGTATCCAATTTTCGGTAAAAAAGCCTGAGGGTTTTCCTTACTCTTTCTGGTCGTTTCCAGTCAGAATTTTTCTCTATTTTTAGATAGGTTTCTGATTGCTTTATTAAGAGTCGACTAGAATATTTCCTAGAGTTAAGAATATAGTGTGTTTTATACCTGCTTAATTGTATGAATAAAAATGGTTTTATTTCATTTATTCATGAAAAATATTCATGAGTTTGTGGCGAGAGTATTTTGGCCAATGATTAGGCGTTGTTGATTAATAATTGAACCTTTAGTAATTCTTGCGATCAGCTCATTTAACATAACACTACAAGATTCATCTGATGGGAAAAGTAAAGAACAAAATCACTAATTGGTCACAATACACACGGCTAACGCATTTTAATCCCAGATTCTAGCAAGGTTGAACGATAATCATCGTCTAGCCCTGCCATTTTCTTTTTCCTCGCCATACTGGCTGACTTGGTTGTATCTTGTTTAAATAGTGCCATCACTGTTTTTCCATCAATAGCGATGACATCGCATCCTGTGGTTTCAATAAGTGATGATATCCAAGATTGAAATGCACTTTCTATTTCATCTGCTTTTAACCGACAAATAACACGAGCAATAGTGTCATGCCTTGGAATTACTTCTTCGAAAGCGCCGTATTTTTTAACCAGTCAAGCTTTAGATGTCCAAAGTCTTCAATATCCTCCCATCCTTCTGCACCAGGCAATACAGCACTAATGGCTAGCAGGAGAATATCGAGTAATTTGTGTTTTTTACAGCATTCAATGCGAGGATCTGTTATTGAGTTAAAGTGTTTCAGAAAAGTATCGCTCATATTAAGTTACCAAGGTCGTTATTATGCCTTGATCTGATCGCTACTTGTTCTATAAGTTCAATTCATAATGATCTTGCCGTGAGAATGGATATGTAAGTGAATGTGTTTGAACTAAAGCAACACTTGAAGGTGACAGTTAATGTAAACTATCAGCATTATCCATTAAGAATAATACTTGTGAATTTAGTACTTTACCAAGTTCAACGCCCCACAGATCAAAAAAGTTAACTTGCCATACCCCTTTGAACAAAAACTTTATGTTCACATGCAGTTAAAATCATCTACTTTGATCATAAAACAAAGACACAACAGAACGTTTTTTAGCACCTTTTATTGCCGTTTTCATCCCTGCTTTCTCTGTCAAAAACCCCATGATTTTTGACTCAACATCCTTAGTTATTCATTAGCCATAAGGTAATCCAGTGCACCTGTTATTGCTGCAACTTGTGCTAGAATACAATTTTCATCATCTACTTTAGTGCTGTCAGGGTATACTTCTGTGGTGGTGACATAAGGGGCACAAGTTAACCCCATACATAAGCCGAGCGCTTTGCCAGCATAATTAATGACTCCTTTTTGTTCAACGGGTACCCCAATAAGTTTACCATCATCATCAGGTGGAGCGATATGTGTTATCTTTTCAACACTGTTAATTATCGCTGACTGAAATTTTTCCTGTGGTTGAATCGCATCACCAACAAGGTAAAAACCATCGGGAATATTCCATGTTTTCTGCTCTATAGCATCCCTTGCGGCAAGCGCAGGTCTAAACTCAGTATTATCGGTATCAGTTGTTTCATGTAAATCAACATGAACTAAAACATTAAGATTTAATGATTGCACATAAGCCATTAATGCTGCCGACTCTTGTGCTGGGCTATTGTCATAAAAAGAGCGATTAGGATCAATAGCCTTATGATTCCATCGATTAATGGTTTCATATCCCCAAGGGCTAATACATGGTACAACCAATAAGTTAAATGACGCTTGGTACTTTGAATGCGGGTTACTCTTTTCATTTTGTAAAAAACGTAATGCTCCATGTATACCACTGGTTTCATAGCCATGTACACCACCGGTAACTAACACTGTTTTTTTATTGTACTGCCAGTTTTTACTTTTTATGGCATACAATGGGTAACGTCTCACTCCCGTATCAAGTACACCATATTGAACAACATCAAAACTGTGTTTAAGGTTATCAATTTCACTTAGCACTTGTTCTTGATAACTACGCTTAACTGTTTGTTGTAAAAACCATTGTTTCTTCTGGGCATCACCCCATTTTCTACCTGAAATACCAATAGTGCATTGTTTATTTTTTGTCATAAATCTCCCTTAGTCATTCACACTATTTAGTATCTGCCCTACCCATAAACTTATGCTCACTGGTATTTACCTTAATTTTATCACCTGTTGAAATATGCTCAGGTACTTGAACGATTAGCCCTGTAGATAGGGTAGCGGGTTTTGTTCTGGCACTAGCAGAGGCGCCCTTAATAGAGGGATCTGTTTCTGTTATAACAAGCTCAACACTTGCAGGAAGATCAATTGCAACAGGCACATCATCAACAATTATCACAGAAAGCCCTTGTGTTTCTTCATTAATAAAAAGTAACTCTTCACTGATACTTTCTTTATTTAAGTTATACGGCGTGTAATCTTCGTTATCCATGAAAACATATTCATCACCATCAATATAAGAAAACATTGACGGGCGTCTGCTTAAATCCGCGAAATTAAGCATATCATCTGCTTTAAAGGTCTCATCTACTTTTAAACCAGTAACAACATCATATAAACGCATACGATATAAACTACCACCTGCTCTGCCTTGTGGAACAGAACGAGTTATATCTCTTACTATCAATACTTTACCGTTATGTTCAATAGCTGCATTTTTCTTTATATCGCTTGCCTTAGGCATGTGGAGTTCCTATTAAATTTTTACCAAGTTAATAAGCAAGAAAATAACATGAAGTGACAAGCAATTCTATTGAATTCATTTACTAAACTCTAACAGCGAACAAAAAGAAAACAAAAACTAAAAGCTTACCAAGTGAGTTTCACAAAAAAGAATGAATGCCTTTGTATTGACCGTAAATAAACAAAAAGGCTAATAGCAGCTTAAGATAGCAACATATTAGCCTTTAAAAATATAGATGGGCTCTATTGGTCAGTTAATAGTGAATTATTCGTATGAGCGCTCTAACCATGCAATTTGTAGTTTTAACTCGGCTATTTCATTATTAGCATCAGCCAACTGTTGTTGCATTGTTTTTTGTTCATTAAGACTCTTTTCAGTATTTATATCAGTATTTTTGATCATATTACTTCTATCCTCTTGGGCCATACTACCCTCCCAGTCTTGGTTGCTATGCATGTATTATTACATACGAACCTACAAAAAGTAATATCTCTAAAAATATTTATAATATTCCTCAAATCAATAACACTACCACATTAAGTCATCTGGAATTTGATAGTCTGCATAGGGATCGTCAGCGTCAGGGATTTCATCAACTAATTTATCATTTTTAACAAAAACAATATTTTCATCTAACATTGATAATTTCTCAGCTGTTTCACGGGTAACTATATAAGTTACATCATCTTGTCCACAAAGGGCTAGACGTCCATTAACTATGGCTTTATGTGTATTGTCATCTAATAATATTTTTTTGATTTTATTAGCAAAAGTATAGTTGTATTCATTTTCACCCTCGACATTTTTAATTTGATGATGAGTGAGAATTTGCTGTATTCGTAATACTTGTTCTTTGTCTACTAATTGCTTTTTTTTCTGCTCATTTAAAGCATTATCTTTAGCTTGCTTTTCGACTTTAGCTTTTACAAGTTCTTGCTTAACTTTTTCTTGCATCGTCGCTTCATGTTGAACACCGCTACGTTTTTGTTTATTTTTTTTACGTTTATCAGCGTTGGCCTGCCGTGTTTTTTGTTTGGTTGTTAACCCCGCTTTAAGGAGTTGATCTTGAAGTGATGCCATAGATAATTGTCAGTATTAATTAATTTTCTATTATTTTAGCAATAAATGGGCACTAGAAAAACATAAATTACTTCAATAGATAAAGAAGATTTATGACAAGTTTTATAATACGTGCTTACTCTTGAGCTGATAATGTTTTGAACGATTGATTTTATCCACAATACATCTAGTCAAATGACACATGAAAACAAATACTTTCGCTCTTAAGCATTTTTCAGTTACTCTAGTAATATTACCAGTTGACCGTTTTCACTACCTATGATTAAAAAAATAATAATAGCTATTTTATTAGTTAGCTCACTAGTACTTGCCTCAGCTGCAACTTGGTTGTATAGCAAAGTAGATAGTGCTTTACCTATACTCGAAGGCAAAAAAACTGTTTTTGGTCTTCACGATACTGCAACTATTGAGCGAGACAGCCAGGGCATAGCGACATTCAAAGCCAGTAGTCGTGTCGACATTGCTGTAACAACCGGTTTTGTCCACGCTCAAGAACGATTTTTTCAGATGGATTTATTAAGGCGCAACTCTGCTGGCGAACTATCGAGTCTTTTTGGTTCATTGGCGCTCAATTATGATAAATCCATTCGCCGGCATCGATTTCGTTATAGAGCAAGAGAGATAGTTAAATCATTACCCAGTGAGCAAGCACTTTTATTAAAAGCATACACTCGAGGTGTTAATCAAGGCTTAAAATATTTAAACACTTCACCTTTTGAGTACTTATTACTGCAGCAAGAGCCTGTACAATGGAGTGAAGAAGACTCTATTCTTACCATTTTTAGCATGTATATTGACTTGCAATACCATGATGGCCAAAGAGAGCGTTCATTAGGACTCATGAACGCAATTTTAAGCGCTGATGTTTACGCATTTTTAGATCCTAAAGGTAGTATTTGGGATGCTGCCATCGATGGTAGCCAATATTCAGCTTCACCTATGCCAACTAGCGCTTGGCCAAATGCTTCGGCGTCACTTCGTCATGTGGAGGCTACTGATCACAAAAATCTATATGGCCTTAACCGTTATCAAGCGGATGAATTTCCAGGCTCAAACAATTGGGCCGTTTCAGGTACTATCAGCAAAACAGGTAGCGCTATTATCGCCAATGATATGCACTTAGGAATAAAAGTGCCCAATACTTGGTTTAGAGCCCGATTCGAATATCCTCATAATAATCAACAAATTAGCATAACCGGCGTTACCTTGCCAGGTACACCCAACATGGTTATTGGCAGCAATAATAACATTGCTTGGGGTTTCACTAATAGTTATGGTGATTACAGCGATGTTGTTGTACTACAAACCACAGGTGATGGTAGTAAGTATTTAACCCCTCAAGGTGAAAAAGGCTTTACTTATCATCAACAAGTTATTGCGATTAAAGATGAACAACCGATAGAGTTAACTATCAAAGAAACTATTTGGGGCCCTGTTATTGGTAAAAACCATAAAGGAGAATGGTTAGCCTATCGGTGGGTTGCTCATGATAAACAAGCCATTAATCTCACCGCTATAGAGCTAGAAACGGCTAAAAATGTAGAACAAGCTTTTAATATTGCATCTCGCAGTGGTATTCCTGCACAAAACATGATGGTAGGTGATAAAGAAGGTAATATCGGTTGGACTATTATGGGGCCTATCCCTAAAAAATTTGGCGATATTGGTAATACTCCAACCTACTGGCATGAAGGCAATAATGGCTGGCAAGGCTATTTATCATCACAGCAATACCCCCGAGTAATGAACCCTGTTCACAACCGTTTATGGACTGCAAACTCACGTGTTGTTGGTCATAAAATGCTGGAAAAAATAGGTAATGGTGGTTATGCACTAGGTGCTAGATCACAACAAATACGTGATGGTTTATTTGCTCTATCACACTTTGATGAAAAAGCACTGCTAGCAATAAGCTTAGATGATCGTGCACTTTTTTTAGAGCGATGGAAAACATTTTTGCTCACGCAGGTACTAACCGAAAAAACAGTGGCAGAGCATCAACAGTTTCTAGACGTAAAAACGCTGCTTGATGAAACAAAAACATTCGTTGCAAGTACTGACTCGGTCAGTTACCGATTAGTACGAAACTTTAGAATAAATCTTAGAGATTTAGTGTTTAGCGAACTAAATCTCTCACTTAGTAAGCTAGATGACAGCTATCAATTTCGCAGTATTCGACAGCAGCTTGAAACACCACTTTGGCAACTAATTAATCAACAAAGTGACAATTTTCTTATGCGTCCGTTGTCTTCATGGTCAGCTGTATTTAATGAGGCTTTACAAAAAACGATTACTGATATGAAAGTTTCACCGAAAAACGAAGTTCAACCTTTAAGTGCTGCCACCTGGGGGCAACAAAATACTAGCGCTATTCAACACCCCTTAAGTAAAGCCATCCCTTTCATTGCCAAATGGTTAGATATGCCTGCAACCCCACTATCAGGGGATAGCTACATGCCTAAAGTACAAGGTAAAGCATTTGGTGCGTCTCAACGTATGGTGGTCTCCCCAGGTCATGAAAATACTGGCATTTTTCAAATGCCAACCAGTCAAGCTGGACATCCTTGGAGCCCTTATTATGGCGTAGGTCATAGTGATTGGGAGCAAGGAAAACCGTCACCATTTTTACCGGGGAAAACTCAATACACATTGACGCTATTAAGTTATTAACAACAAATTATATGGAGCTCTAGTTAACAAACATTAATGCCAACACACAACAAAAATGAGAGAGAGAGAAATGACCACACTACTATTATGTTTATTTATCGCCGCCCTTTTGCCCTATCTT
>Ga0187827_10008453_pt1 | contig 11149 bp, 8 predicted proteins | sample ETNtaG_39_FD_167969 | JGI IMG/M metagenome (GOLD analysis project Ga0187827, IMG submission 167969) | Marine microbial and viral communities from oxygen minimum zone, Eastern Pacific Ocean - ETNP2014_SV_150_PacBio MetaG (Illumina Assembly) | ecosystem: Environmental > Aquatic > Marine > Hypoxic... | reverse complement strand
GTGCCGAATATATTGGACATGCCAGAAGGGTGTAAATTTTGTACTCGGTGTGATTTAGCTGAAGAAAAGTGTAAATCGGAAGATCCTGAATTAATCGATGTAGGGAAGGGTCACTTCGTTCGTTGCCATTTTCTGGATAAAGTGATAGAAGGGAAGGAATGAGCCGTCATCCTGTCGTAGACGTCAGAGGCCTGAAGGTTCATTTTCCCATCTTCGGTGGGGTTATTTCGAAAAAGGTTGGAACCGTGAAGGCGGTGGATGGTGTTTCGTTCAGTATCGGCAAACGTGAAATTGTTGGTCTTGTCGGTGAATCAGGCTGTGGTAAAACGACCGTGGGGCGCGCCATGATCAATATTCTGCACCATGTAGCCCCGGATGTGGAAATTGGCGGACGTATTTTATACCATTTTGAAGATGAAGTGGTGGATTTTGCAACACTCTCTCCACGGGAGACTCGGAAATACCGTTCTCGCGTCCAGATGATTTTTCAGGATCCATATGCATCCCTGAATCCCAGAATGACTGTAAGCCAAATTGTGGAAGAACCATTGAAACTCCATACGGACATGTCTGAGCCTGACCGACAAAACTATGTGATTGATCTTCTTGGAAAAGTGGGACTACAAGCGGTCCATGCGGAACGTTTCCCGCATGAATTTTCCGGCGGGCAGCGTCAAAGAGTGGGCATTGCCCGTGCATTGGCGACCAATCCCGATTTGATTATTTGTGATGAACCGGTCTCCGCACTGGACGTGTCCATTCAGGCACAGGTGATCAACCTGATGATGGACCTACAGAAGGAATTCGACGTATCTTTCCTGTTTATTGCCCATGATTTATCCGTGGTGGAACACATTTCAGATTCCATTGCCGTTATGTATTTAGGAAACCTGATGGAGTTTGGTCCGTCGAATCAGGTCTACCATCATCCGCAGCATCCTTACAGCAAGGCCTTACTGTCTGCGGTTCCGATTCCTGACCCAAATCAAAAAAATAGAGAAAGAATCGTTTTGGAAGGCGATGTTCCAACCCCGATCGACAAACCGTCGGGATGCAGCTTCCGCACCAGATGTCCAATCGTAGAGGCCATATGCTCAGAAGACATACCAGAGCTGGAGACCCATGATCCCGATCATTGGGTCGCTTGTCCAATCGTAAAGAAAATCAATGAGGTAAAATCGAATGAAATACAGTGAATTCCCGTATCGGAGAACGACGGTGGAATCCCAAAAAGAAGCCATGGACGGCTGGTTGGCTAGATTTCAGGGTGCCGAATCGGCACAGGATCAGATTTCCGTCATAAAAGAAGCGGATGACGCAATTCGCGAATATTCTTCCTACCAGGCCATTGCCAGTTTGAATTTCAACAAAAACATCCATGATGAAGACGCAAAAGCCGAAAAGGAATATTACGATTCCATTGGACCCGACGTACAGGAAATCTACAATAAGCTGGATAAGGCCGTCGACTCTTCCAGGTTCAAAGATGAATTGCGGGAGGAATGGGGCGATACCTATTTAAAAAATATTGAAATGGATCTGAAGACGTTCGATCCAAAAATCAAGGAAATGCTCAGGCAAGAAACCGAACTTCGGAACAAGTACACCAAGATGATCGGGGGCGCCAAAATTGAATTTGACAATGAAACATATAATCTGGCGGGATTGGCACCTTTCCATTTGGATAAGGATCGGGACGTCAGAAAGCGTTCCTATGCAGCACGGTTTGGCTGGTTTGAAGAAAACGCGGATGCGTTCGACCAATTATACGATCAATTAGTCAAGCTACGCCATAAAATGGCCAATACGCTTGGGTATGATAATTTCACCGAATTAGGCTATTTGAGAATGAGCCGGTCAGATTACGGTCCTGCGGAAGTTGCTAATTTCAGAAAACAGATTGTAGATAGTGTAGTTCCTATTGTGGAAAAGCTGAAAGAGCAAAAGAAAGAAATTTTGGATCTGGACCATTTATATTTTTACGATGGAATCAATTTTAAGGAGGGTGACCCAAAGCCGAAGGGTACTCCGGATGAATTGGTTAAAGTCGCTCAAAAGATGTATCATGAACTTTCACCGGAAACGGGTGAATTCTTTGATATAATGATCAACGAAGATTTGATGGACCTTGTGAACCGGGACGGGAAAATGGGAGGCGGATTCTGCACGTCTTTCCCAAAATACGATCGTCCTTATATTTTTTCCAATTTCAATGGGACGGACCATGACGTAACGGTGCTGACACACGAGGCAGGCCACGCATTTCAGTGCTATTCAAGTAGAAAACAGCCGTTGGTCGGGTATCTTTGGCCTACGATGGAATCCGCGGAAATTCATTCCATGAGTATGGAGTTCTTTACCTGGCCTTGGATGGATACGTTCTTCAAGGAAGAGACGGACCGTTTCAAGTATAAGCATCTGGCGGGAAGCCTGTCATTTTTGCCCTATGGGGCCTGCGTGGATCATTTTCAGCATTGGGTGTATGAGAATCCTGATGCGACACCGGCGGACCGCAAGGCGCAATGGCTGGAACTGGAGGGAATTTACCTTCCCGGACGAGACTACGATGATATGGAATTTCTGAAAACTGGCGGCATCTGGCAGGGGCAATTGCATATTTATCAGTATCCGTTCTATTACATAGATTATACCCTGGCCCAGACCTGTGCGTTTCAGTTCTGGGTAAAGAGCGAGAAGAACCTGGCGGAGGCCTGGAAAGATTACTACAGACTCTGTCAGGCTGGAGGCAGCCAGCCTTTTACCGGGCTGGTGGAACTGGCAGGGTTGACCAGTCCATTCGCAGATGGCTGCCTGGAAAATGTTGTTGAAAAAGTAACCAGCTGGTTAGATAATATAGATGTACCGTCATTATAAAAATATTAGGATCATACTTTCATATATCCTTCTAACTTCTGTTATTATGGCAGAAGAGCCATTTAATATTGATCGATTTGTATACCGTTACCTGGTGGTTCATAAAAGCAAAATGGAAGCCAGTCCGGTGGTCTGGCAGGAACTGAAGGAAGGGCATTTACGGAACAAAGCAATATTCTACAGTGACCAGGTCCTGGACAGCCTGCAGGCCGGTAGCCCGGCTCTGGATATTGCTTTCAGGCATTTTCAGACGCTTACGGACCTGCGCTGGGATGTTTACAAGAGTGGGGATTATAACCTGACCATTGAGCGCAAGCCCTATATTGCCAATTATAATTATTTCTCCACGTCACTGGAGTGATCCGGGTCTATGTCCAGGTCCTGAAAGATCAACTCCGCAATCTTTTTGGCAGTTTCATCCTGGGAATAGCCGTCCTGGATCAACGCATTCCAGGCCTCCATTAAAACCTGTCGGTCCTCTTCAGTGGAGAAAATATTATCCAGTACTGTGGCGGGAACCTTGAAATCCCGCAGGTGCTCATAGATGTTATAGCGTTCAATATCCATGAGAGAAATTATGGGTATAGAAAACGTCAAAGAACTGAAATGGTGAATTGTCCGCGCAAGGGAGGCACAGTAAATTTTCCGGCAATTTTATGTCATTTCGCGGCGTCGTACCCAAGTGGCTTAAGGGGGCGGTTTGCAAAACCGTTATTCGCCGGTTCGAATCCGGCCGACGCCTCATCTTTTTTAAGTGCCCGGGTGGTGGAATTGGTAGACACTATGGACTTAAAATCCATTGGCAGTAATGCCGTGCCGGTTCGAGTCCGGCCCCGGGTACCACAATAGCTTCAAGAGATGGGGGCTTTGTCAATTAATATTGCGGTACCTTCACATAGAGATTTTTCGGCCAGATTTCGGTTGCTGCCATTGAGATTACTGCGGGGGAATTACATGTGGGTGATACGAATCGTATCATGGGATATACCACAGATTTGAAGATGTTAGTTAAATCAATGCATATCGAGCATGCGTCTGTAGAAAATGCTGTGAAAGGCGATAGCATTGGTGTCAAGGTAGGTGATAAGGCACGTCGAAACGACAAGGTAGTCAAATTGGTTGATTAAGCCGGGTTCCGGCGGGATTCCCGGACGCGAAAAAAATACATAACATATTGAACATAATTGATATCATCTAAGCTACAGGCTTAGATTAGATCATCTTTTTATGAGAGGATCTTCATGTTAAAAAAAATAAGTATTGTCATATCCGTGTTTTTTATGGGGATCGCATTGGCACAGGTAGATGAATATGAATATGGGATTGCGCCCAATTACAGCGTAAATCTCTATACGGGATATCCTGTTATCAAGGCTGCGTCTTTTGACCATTATGATAAGTCGCGTCCCGTGGCTGGAATATCTATTGGTACGCCCTATGGTTATTATGCCAACGATTTCTATGTAAATGCTAATATAGAGATCTTTAGGTATATTTTTCGAAATTCACACAATGTTGATGATCGTTTTGGCGGTACCGCGTTCCAGGTTGGTATAAATACCGGCCTGTTTATTGGCGATGTGTCCGTGAGTCTTACGGCTGCTACAGGAGTGTTTCATGCAGGCACAGGATTTATTAGTGGATTAAATATTGACTTGCCAGCAGGCGAATATATATTAGGTAATTTTGATATTAATGAATCGTTAGTGCCGCATATTGAAGCATTAGAGGTTCGATTTACTACCAGGGCTAATATGGTCCAGAAAAAAGATGGAATTACAGGCTGGATCGATGGTGGGTTTTCCATTGGGTATGAATTTTAGAGAATACGCAGAGGGCTCTTATCAGGTAATCCCTTTTATGTTCATCGACTGAATCTTTTTATTTAATTTTTCTTTATAAGAAGAGACACTTTCAGGCCCTATGAAAAGCATACAAATCAATATTATTTTCATATTAATGTCTGCTCCTTTATCGTTATGGGGGCAGAATCCGGATAATTCCATAGCTGTACTTGATTTTAAGCCAGTTGGTATTGAAAGGAAACAGGCTGAAACAATTACCGAACGCCTTAGGATTCAGCTAAATAAAACAGGGGCTGTCCAGCAGATGAACAGAAAATGGATCTATGATGTATTGCGCAGAGAAGGAATAAAAAAAATAAAATGTATTACCCCTGAATGCACAGCAGATCTGGGAAATACGCTAGATGTTAATTATGTGGTTACCGGTGAGCTAATTAAGGAAGGCGACAGCACTTTTACAATAGATATTAATATGGTCCATGTACAATCTAGAATTACCAAGAAGTCGAAACGGATCACTGTAGAAGGTGATCTGGGCGATATCGTAGTTGAACTGGAGTTATTAGCCTGGAATATGATGTGGCTCAAACCTCCGGAAGTTCTATTGGCAAAACAGCGACTGGGCCGGCATGATCCAGACGTTGTAGCTATGCTTAAACCTCGGACAAGGGAGGATGCATTAAAACGTGCCATGTGGTTTCCTGGCATGGGCTCCATCTACAGGGGTAATATTGTGCCTGGTTGCGCATTCATGGGTTTAGAGCTTACATTTATGGGCCTTGCAATTAATAGTCAGATGAAATTCAATGACTTGAAACCGGGGAGAGAGGATAATCTTGAGAAATACCGTGCCGCTACAATCGCGGATTCAATTAAAAAATACGTTGATATTTTAGATAGAATTGATGCCGATATGAAAAACGAAAATAAAAATTTACTGACATATAGTGTCTCGGCAGTTGGTATTTGGGCTTTGAGTATGGCTCATGCCTATTATGCTAAGCAGAAAAAAGATGAATTTGCCTACTTTCGGCCGGTACGATTTACCTATGATCCTTTTACAAAACAGGCAAGTATAAGCTGGTATTTTTTATGAAAAAATATCTTTTCTTTTCTTATCTTGTTTTATTTTTACTTCTAGGTTGTAGAAATGATGTTGTTGATTTGGATGAAGAACTTGATAACCCTCTAGATGCCGCTCTAGTAGAATGCGGGCTTCCGGCACTTGCTTTTTCACCTGATCAGTACGACGTTGCAGTTGGAGGCACCTTTATTACAGATATTTTCTTAATGGACAGTACTGAAAGCGAGCAATGGTATGGCGGGGTCAAGGCAGTGGTTAATTACAATCCAGAGAAATTAGAACTCATCCATATTAATAATGGTGACCTGGCTGACGGTTCAGCTCCCTTATTCTTCGCAGATGACACCACAGAGGGACGTATTGAAATCATATCTATTTTTGTCAGTATTGATTCCAGCGGGATTAACAGCAGCAATAATATCCTTTTGGCCGAATTAGAATTCCTTTCCCTTGCAGCGGGGGCTGACACCTTATCATTTGAGCGTACCGAAAATGATTCCTGCATGATCGCATCGACATCCTGCGAACTGGTGGACCCCAATGATCAGTTGATTCCGATCAAGGGCTATGGTGATGGAGTTGTGAATGCGCAATAAATTACTTTTTTATATTATTTTTTGCTTTTCGCTAAACTATGCCCAAGTTGTGAGTACTTTAGCGGGAAACGGTTCAAACGGATCAGTTGATGGTACGGGGACAGGAGCGACTTTCAATAATCCCCAGGGGACTGCTGTAGATGCCTCTGGAAATATTTATGTTGCCGATAGAAATAATAATCGAATTCGAAAAATAACCGCAGCGGGTGTTGTCACCACCTTGGCGGGAAGCAGTTACGGTTTTCTAGATGGTACGGGAACCACTGCTAAATTCAGTTATCCAACAGATGTAGCGGTTGATGCCAGCGGTAATATTTACGTAGCAGACAGCTATAATCACCGTATCCGAAAAATTACTCCTGATGGTGTGGTAACCACCTTAGCAGGTAGCGGTTACACTGGGTCAACCGATGCTACCGGTATTTTAGCCCGATTTAACTATCCAATCGGGGTCGCCGCTGATAATAACGGAAACGTGTATGTTGCGGATAAAAATAATAGCCGTATACGAAAGATATCCTCTGCTGGGGTCGTTACTACATTAGCAGGAAGTTCCTATGGCTACTACGATGGAACGGGTACAGATGCAAAATTTAGATATCCTATGGATGTAGCTGTTGATGGATCCGGGACAGTATTCGTTGCTGACCAGAATAATCATCTCATCAGGAAAATTCTGGCGGATGGTACCGTAACTACCCTGGCTGGCAGCGGATCATCTGGTAATACAAATGGTACAGGGACAGAAGCCAGTTTCTACTCTCCGGGTGGTCTTGATGTTGATGATAATGGTATTGTTTATGTTGCGGATGTAAATAATCATCGAATTCGGAAAATCTCGGTATCCGGTGTTGTTACAACCATAGCAGGGAACACCCCAGGATTTGCAGATGGTACTGGCACCCAGGCACTTTTCTATGAGCCCTATGGTATTGCCGCTTTTGGCACAAGTCATCTTTACGTAGGTGATTACTCAAATCAACGAATCCGATCCATTTCACTTGATTCTACAGGAGTTACAACTGAAGAAGTAGTCTTTGCTATAGCAGGGGGGTCAAGTTCCTACAATATCACAGCTAGCACGGCTAATAATGGTAGCAGTACCGGAGGTATTAATTTATCCGGTACTGGGTTTATTAGTGATAATTCTTACCTATTAAAAGTTTCCTTTGATCAAGGCAATACCTGGAATTCAATAGCCGCTGCAACTGCTACAGCAGGTACTTTCCAGGGTTCAGGCATATTTAGCTCAAATACAAGTGGTAATGTACAATTGGATATTGCTCACAGCACACTCAGTATTATGGCACAGTGGCCAGGCAACGATGGTACGATTACAATGCGAGTCAGCGATAGCACAGAAACATTCTTTTTCCCTAACTCTTCTGGGCAGCAATTTGTATTAGATCTGACCAGGCCTATTATATCGTATGCTTCTATCCAATCCAATAATGCGAATAATACTACATACGCTAAAATCGATGATAATATAACAATATCTTTTCTATCAACAGAAATGCTCAGTAACACCATACTTCCTATATCGGGTAATATAAATGGCAATACAATTTCTGTGACCGGTTCAGGTACCAGCTGGTCTGCATCTAGTACAGTCAGTTCCATTGACCCTGAAGGAATTGCAACATTTGAAGTTTCTTACTATGATGTTAATGGTAATGCTGGAGGAGCGACACTTACTTCAACTACTGATGCATCAACGGTAATTGTTGATAAAACTGCACCAACTGCAAGCAATGTAACAATTTTGTCCAGCAATGATAACAATACCCAAGCGACAACTGGCGATACGATCAAAGTAACATTAACATCAAATGAGGCTCTATCCAGTCTCAGTGATGTGAAAATTGCAGGACAAACTATCTCAGCCAGTAATATTGTCAGTACAACAAATACATCCTGGAATTTCTGGTATGTAATTCAGGGTGGCGAACCGGATGGGAATGTTGATTTTACGTTTACAGCAAATGATATAGCTGGAAACGGGACCACTGTTAATACCCCTAATTCAGGTTCAGTTTCCTTTAGCGCAAATCCGAAAATATTGTGGGTGACTTCTACAAATTATAATGGAAGTTATAATGCAGGTAATGTTATCGGTATTACGGTTCATTTCATTGAATCGGTATATGTAACTGGCATACCACAGTTGACCCTTGAAACCGGATCTCCAGATGCTGTTGTAGGTTATACTAGCGGTTCAGGTACCAATACTCTCAGGTTCGATTATACTGTTTCAGAGAGCGATTCAAGTGTTGATTTATCGTATGCCAATGCTAACGCTCTTGCACTAAATGGAAGTAGTATTCAGGATTCTGCCGGAAATAATGCAGTATTAACTTTACCAGAACCTGGCAGTATCTATTCGCTATCATATAATAAGAATATTATTATTGATAATGTAGTTCCAGTTGTAACAAGTGTTTCATCTAATCAATCTAATGGTACTTTCAATATCAATGACTATATGTACATCTATGTCCATTTTAACGAATCAATATATGTCACTGGTACTCCTAAACTGGAACTTGCTGTACAAAATGGTGAAGATTCTACAAATACCATAAACTATTATTCGAAAAGTGGTACGATTGTCAAATTTAGATACCAGGTAGTTTCTGGGGATACAACGAATGAATTGGATTATACGAGTTCAATTGCTCTTACATTAAACAATGGGACAATTAAAGATGCTGCCGGCAACCCGGCAATACTGACTCTTCCAGTACCTGGTACAACCAATTCTTTGGGGGCAAATAGGGATATTGTGATTGATGGAATTGCCCCTGTTGTAATATCAGTCATATCATCAACGGATGATGGTATTTATAAAATTAATGATGATATAATAGTTGATATCCAATTTTCACAACCTGTTTCTGTATCTGGTACCCCTGTCATCAATCTCCAAACCGGTGGTGCGGATTATGGCAAGGCCTATTATAGCAGTGGAACTAATACAAATAAACTAACATTCATATATAATGTTTCCAGTGGCCATTCTAGCAGTGATCTAGAATATATTAATCATTCAAATGCACTGTATGGTACTATAAGAGATCCCGCATACAATGACGCTATCAGAGATCTCCCTGAACTGGGATCGCAAAATTCACTGTCTGGTTCAAGTGCAATTATTATAGATGGTATTATTCCCACAATAACAGGCATTACCTCAACTAGTATTGATAGTACCTATAAAATTGGCGATATCATCGATATTCAAGTTAATTTCAGCGAAGCCATCGAAGTTACCGGTACGCCTCAGTTAACACTTGAAACAGGAAATACAGATGCAGTTGTGGATTGTATCAGCGGTGCTGGTGGTTCTGATAGTTTAATTTTTACCTATACTATCGCTAATGGACATTCTTCAATCGATCTAGATTATACTGATACAACAGCGCTGGATTTGAATGGAGGCACAATTAGGGATGTAGCTAGAAACCCCGCCAACCTTATACTTTTTTCCCCGGATTCCACTGGTTCGCTGGCTGCGAACAAGGCTATTGTCGTAGATGGTATTGTTCCTGCTGCCACTTCAGTTTCATTTGTGTCAAATAACACGTATAATCCATCCCTATCAACTCCTGGGAATTTGGTTACCATATCCCTGGTTATGAGTGAAGCAATCCAAACACCTACCGCAACCATAGGAGGAAATGATGTAACCATAACGGGAAGTAATACTAACTGGATTATCACCCGTTCAATGACATCGTCAGATGTCTCTGGTTCTGTAGGGTTCACTTTTGACTTCATAGATCTAGCCGGTAATTCAGGGGATCAGATTACATCCACCACAGATGGGAGTGTGGTCACTTTTGATAAGACAGCACCTGTTATTACAGCAGTAACGTTAGTATCTGATAATACATTTGACCCTTCTTTATCTATGGTAGGTGATACAATAACGGTAACGATGGTTACCAATGAGAGTACGCAGTCACCGGATGTCACCATAGGTGGCACTATAGCCACAGTTAGCGGAGAGGGCACTACCTGGACGGCAGTACGGGCCTTAACGGCAGAGGATACGGAAGGTGTTATTGCTCTTTCTATAGATTATCTTGATCTGGCTGGTAACGCTGGGGCACAGACCACTGCGACCACGGATGGGAGTGTAGTTACCTTTGATAAGACAGTACCTACATTTACAACCGTTTCAATGGTATCTAATAATGCCAATACTGCTTTAGCCATGGTAGGCGATACAGTAACGGTAACGATGGTTACCAGTGAGAGTACGCAGTCACCGGCTGTCACCATAGGCGGCACTATAGCGACAGTTAGCGGAGGGGGTACAACCTGGACAGCGGTACGGGCCTTAACGTCAGATGATACGGAAGGTACTGTAACTCTTTCTATAGATTATCTTGATCTGGCTGGTAACGCTGGGGCACAGACCACTGCTGCTATGGATGGGAGTGTGGTCGCCTTTGATAAGACTCCACCTACATTTACAACCGTTTCGATGGTATCTAATAATGCCAATACTGCTTATGCCATGGTAGGTGATATTGTAACGGTAACGATGGTTGCAAGTGAGAGTACGCAGTCACCGGATGTAATTATAGGCGGCACTATAGCGACAGTAACAGGATCTGGAACTGCCTGGACAGCGGCACGTACCTTAACGGAAGATGATACGGAAGGATCAATAACGTTTTCCATAGATTATTTTGATCTGGCTGGTAACGCAGGGGCACAGACCACTGCTGCTACGGATGGGAGTACCGTTTTCTTTGATAAAACAGCCCCATCAGTGGATA